>OLIS01001963.1_pt1 | contig 13993 bp, 9 predicted proteins | sample 1601351 | NCBI WGS metagenome assembly OLIS01 (sample SAMEA2452122, study PRJEB22498) | human gut metagenome | biome: human feces; feature: human gut; material: feces | place: Australia | collected 2012
CTCTCAATACGTGAAAGTAGTAGACGGTCACACCATCCAAGGCTGGATGAAGTGTACTCCCGACGGTGGCGGATGGGGGAATGGCGAAGGAAATGCCGATTATACCGTTTATTTCTATGCACAATTTAATAAGTCTCTGAATAATTATGGATTTTGGAGTGCCGATATTCCCGACGATTGGACCCGGAAACGCGACGAAGTGGTAAGTATCACTTATCTGACGCGAGTATCAGAAGCTTCGGTGATTACAGATGAGAAAGAACTGGAGGGCAAACACCTTGGATTCTTCACCGAGTTTCCTACCCAAGAAGGAGAAGAAGTGGAGATGAAAGTCGGTATCTCCTTTGTTGATATGGAAGGTGCTGCGAAGAACTTTAAGCAGGAGATTGCTTCGAAAAACTTTGATCAAGTAAAACAGGAGGCAAACGATTCGTGGAACAAAGAACTGAGTCGTGTGCAAGTATCCGGTGGAACAAAGGATGAAAAGGCTGTATTCTATACCGCACTTTACCATACGATGATCGACCCGCGCATTTATACGGATGTAGACGGACGTTATGTGGGAGGCGATAAGCAAGTACATACGAGCGACGGTACATTTACGAAAAGAACCATCTTTAGTGGTTGGGACGTATTTCGCAGTCAGTTTCCGTTGCAGACAATTATCAACCCGCGTTTAGTGAGCGATCAGTTGAATTCATTGATCAGCATGGCGGATGAGAGCGGACGCGGATATTATGAACGTTGGGAAATATTAAACTCCTATTCAGGTTGTATGTTGGGCAACCCAGCATTGTCAGTACTGGCAGATGCTTATGTGAAAGGTATTCGCACTTACGATACAGAGAAGGCTTATCAATATGCGGTCAATACATCACGTAAATTTGGAAATGATTCATTGGGTTATACTCCCGAAACTCTGAGTATCTCTTATACATTGGAATATGCGTATGCAGATTGGTGCGTGTCACAACTGGCAAAGGCAATGGGAAAAGAAGAAGATGCAATGCACTTTTATGAAAAGGGACAAGCATATCATCATATTTTTGATAAAGAAAAAGGCTGGTTTCGTCCGCGCAATGCAGATGGATCATGGGTGGCTTGGTCCGAAGATGCGCTGACGAAAGAATGGTATGGTTGTATTGAGTCCAATGCTTATCAGCAGGGATGGTTTGTGCCTCATGATGTGCCGGGAATGGTGGAATTGATGGGAGGAAAAGAAAAGGTAATAGCCGATCTGACGAATATGTTTGATAAGACTCCTTCAAATTTGTTGTGGAATAGCTACTATAATCATGCCAATGAACCGGTGCATTTCGTGCCTTTCCTTTTCAACCAGCTCGGTGTGCCTTGGCATACACAGAAGTGGACGCGATATATTTGTAAGAATGCATATTATAATAAAGTGGAAGGAATTGTGGGCAATGAAGATGTTGGTCAGATGTCAGCATGGTATGTGTTGACGGCTTCCGGCATTCATCCTTCGTGTCCGGGGAATACGCGGATGGAGATTACTAGCCCGGTATTTGATAAAATAGAGTTCCGTCTTGATCCGAAGTATCATACCGGTAAGAAGTTTACGGTGATTGCACATGATAACAACACAAAAAATCAATATATACAGAGAGCTTTGTTGAATGGCGAAGAATACAATAAATGCTACTTGGACTTTTCGGAAATAGCAGCTGGAGGGACGTTAGAATTATTTATGGGTGATAAGCCTAATATGGAGTGGGGAAAGAATGGCTAAGAAGTACGATCTCTTGTGAAGTAGATTACTACCAGTTCCGTCTCTTGTGATGATGCTATAATATCTTAATTTGTGAAACTTAAATAGATTACTAGATAATGAATAAATTCAGAATTCTTTTACTATTGTCCAGCGTATTCGCTTTCAACCAGTGGATACAAGCCCAGACACCGACCTTGTCATTGAATAGCTCGAATCCACAAATTACTTGGCAGGTAAAGCCCCAAGCCGATTTGAACAATATCACCGGAGAGCAAATCTCCACCTCTGGCTTCGTAATGCCCGATTATGTGAAAGGAGTCGTCCCCGGAACTGTCTTCACATCTTACGTTGAGGCAGGAATCGTGCCCGATCCCAATTATGCCGACAACATTTATCAAGTAGACGAAACCTTCTTCAATCGTCCATTCTGGTATCGGACCGAGTTCAAACTCCCTGCCTCTTATAAAGATGGTAAACGAGTATGGCTCCACTTCGATAATACTAATCGCTATGCCGATTTTTACTTTAACGGAGTAAAGATATCCGGAACTAAAACCTCTTCCAGAGATGTAAGTGGACACATGCTTCGCTCTAAATTCGATGTAACTCCTTTGCTGAATAAGTCGGGAAAGAACGCTATTGCCGTTCTTATCACAGACCCGGACCAGAAGAAAATGCGCAAAGCAAAAGATCCATACGGAGTAGCTTGTAGTCCCAGTTATCTGGCAGGTGCCGGTTGGGACTGGATGCCTTATATTCCCGGACGATTAGCCGGTATTACAGGTAATGCTTATCTTTCCATTACTGGCGATGCTATCATGGAAGATCCGTGGGTACGTTCAGATTTGCCGACATTGCAGAAAGCGGAACTATCTGTTTCTACAAATATCAAGAACGCCTCTTCTTCTCCGAAAAAGGTTGTCCTCACCGGTGTGATCCAGCCCGGAAATATAAACTTCTCAAAAAACATTCAGGTAGAAGGTAATTCTACAGCGCAACTATCCGTCAATAAGAATGATTTTGCCCAAATGGTAATCAATAACCCTAAGCTTTGGTGGCCCAACGGATATGGAGACCCTAATCTTTATACTTGCAAACTGACTTGCTCCATTGACGGAAAAGTATCTGATGAGAAAGAAGTGACATTCGGCATTAAGAAGTACGAATATAAGATGATCAATAATGTGGTAAACTATCCCGTCATGACCTTTTTTGTGAATGGACAAAAGATTTTCGTGAAAGGCGGAAACTGGGGAATGGGTGAATACTTGCTTCGATGCCATGGCAAAGAATATGAGACGAAGATCAAGCTCCACAAAGATATGAACTACAATATGATACGTCTGTGGACAGGCTGTGTGACGGATGAGGAGTTTTATGATTATTGCGATCAGAATGGTATCATGGTATGGGATGATTTCTGGTTATATGTAGCCTATAATGATGTGGCTGAGCCAGAAGCGTTCAAAACAAATGCGCTCGATAAGGTGAGACGTTTGAGAAACCATCCGTCTATCGCCCTCTGGTGTGGTGCAAACGAAACGCATCCCAAACCAGAATTGGACAATTACTTGCGCGAAATGATCGCCAAAGAAGACAATAACGACCGGATGTATAAATCATGTTCCAATAAAGATGGACTCTCCGGTAGCGGTTGGTGGGGAAATCAGCCTCCTAAACATCACTTTGAGACTTCGGGCAGTAACTTGGCATTCAGTAAACCTGCCTATCCATACGGGATAGATCATGGTTATGGCATGCGTTCGGAGATTGGTACCGCCACTTTCCCTACTTTTGAGAGTGTGAAGAAGTTCATCCCGAAAGAATCGTGGTGGCCGCTTCCTACCGATGATCAACTGAAGAACGACGATGATAATGTCTGGAATAAGCACTTCTTCGGAAAAGAGGCTTCCAATGCCAATCCTATCAATTATAAAAAATCAGTGAATACACAGTTCGGAGAATCGTCCGATCTGGAAGAATTCTGCGAGAAAGCACAATTGCTGAATATTGAAGTAATGAAAGGCATGTACGAAGCATGGAACGATAAAATGTGGAACGATGCCGCCGGAATTTTGATTTGGATGAGCCATCCTGCCTATCCGTCGTTCGTATGGCAGACGTATGATTATTATTTCGAGCCGACTGCCGCCTATTTTGCTATCAAGAAGGCTTCCGAGCCGCTGCATATCCAGTGGAATCCGGCAACGGACGAGGTAGAAGTGGTCAACTACAGCGCTGGCACGCATAAAGGTCTGACGGCAAAAGTACAGGTTCTGAATATGGATGCATCCGTAGCCTGGGAAAAAGAAGCGACTGTCGATAGCAATGAAGATACGACCGATAAGTGCATCAAGTTGGAATTCCCGGAGAACTTGTCGAAGGTCCATTTCATCAAGATGACGCTGACCGAAGATGGCAAAGTCGTTTCCGACAACTTCTATCACAGAAGTTTGGAAGAAAACAACTACCAGGATTTGTGCCAGTTGGCAAAGGTTGCTTTGCAGTCCGCAACAACCGTGGATAAAAATGCAGACGGAACCTGGAGTGCCGTGTCTGTTATCGAGAACAAGACGTCTACACCGGCTTTGATGATCCGCCTCAATGTTGTAGGTGGTAAAGACGACCAGCAGATTCTACCGGTATTTTATTCCGACAACTATTTCTCTTTGCTTCCGGGTGAAAAGAAGGAAGTACGTATGAGCTGGAGAGATGAAGATACCAGAGGTAATGAAGGCAAGGTCTTAATTACCGGATATAACGTGGAATAATATTATAGGTCGGCGACGGAAGGCGTGCAAAGTACCTTTATTACGATCCTTTAGGCACAGATTTACACGGATAAATTTATTTTCTTTCCGTGTATCTGTGCCTAAATTATGCCTATTAGTAAGCAGAATTTTGTTTCGACACACCTCCTGTCATATTTTTTTCTTGATTATTACTAAAATATTACGCAGCCTGAAAAAGATCTATTTTTGTATAGGACTTATCGGGAAGCTCTTTACCTTTGCCGGAAAGAGTATCGGAAGTAGATGGGAAAGCGGATCAAACTGATTTATATATTATCGTTATTCTCAGCTTTAATGGCGATAAGCGTGCAGGCCTATTGGCTCTATAATCAGTATCGTTATGAAGTGGAGCGATATGCTGATGAAATTGCCGCCGATGTATTGCGTGTCGGAGATGAAGAGTTTGCCGAGCGCCGGAAAATGGCGATAGGTGATGATACTTCTTATATAATAGATCGTAGTTCGCGTACTCAATCCGGAACTTCCACTATCAGGAATGTGCAGACACAACTTTGTTTTGATTTTAAAACGGATGTCTTGGTCGATTCGATAATTGGCGGTCAACTGAATATGACAAAACTAAACCTCTCGTTTGATGCGACCTTACCGGAAGACAGCATTATTCATGGTGTGGAACGAAATGTCGTTAATTACTATATTCCTTTCCAGGTTGAACGTTTAGATAGTCTGCTTCGGGCGCGCTTGTCGCAATACGATTTCCAGATCGCTTTTTTGCCGGAAGGAGATACATTGAGCCGTTTCAATTCTTGGAAAATTTTACCGGAACATCTGTTCCCGCCTTGCTTGGGAGTTAAATACCGGTATGCTCCGTTGGAGCGGAAAGGGGTGATGATAGAAGTCGGTTTCCCGATAAACCCTCTTCTGAAGCGGATGGTGGGACAACTGATTTTGAGTCTGTTTCTGATCCTGTTGCTGCTTTCCTGCTTGGGTTTGCAAATTAATACGATACTTAAACAGTATAAGCTTGGCGAAATGCGTGAAAGTTTTGTTCATACGATGATTCATGAATTGAGACGTCCGGTACAGACTTTGAAAATGTGTGTCTCTTTCTTGAATGATAAAGAGATGCGCACGGATGAGGCTGCCTGCGACGGTATTGTCCAGGACGCCTTGTTTGAGCTGGACAATCTTTCCGCTTATCTGGAGAAACTGAAAAATATGGTGAGTGCCGACGGTAGTGCGACACTGCTGCATCCCATTCTGTTCAATTTGCAAGAGTTGGTTGAAAAGGTGATCCGTTTAGTTCATATTCCATCTGGAAAACAGGTTGCTTTTTCTACTGCTTTTCCACCTGATCTCCCATTGGTTACAGCTGATCCTGTGCATATTGCCAATATTCTGAGTAACCTGATAGAGAATGCGATTAAATATTCCGGCTCTGGAGTCAATATCCGCGTAGTCGTTATCCGGAATGACAAGCTGATAGAACTGACCGTAACTGATGATGGCGTTGGTATTTCTGCCGACGAACAGACGAAAGTCTTCGAGAAATTCTATCGCTCCGTCCATTTACCGGATAAGCAAATTCCTGGATTGGGACTGGGATTGAGTTATGTACGTCAGATAGCCGAAGCCCATCATGGGCAGGTCTCGCTTCGTAGTGAAGTGGGAAAGGGCACGGAAGTAACAGTAGGATTACCGATATAAAACGATATGGCGACACCATTAAAAATACTTTTTGCAGATGATGATCTGAAATATTCACTTCTTCTCAAACGTTTTCTTGAAAAAGAAGGGTATGATGTGGCTTATACCGGAAACGGGATGATGGTTCTCGAACAATTTCCGGTTGTTAAGCCTGATCTTGTCCTTTTGGATATCAATATGCCGGATTTGAATGGTTTTGAGGTCGCAGAAAAGATACGGGAAAACGATCGCCATGTCCTGATCTTTTTCCTTTCCGACCGTTCGGACAAAAACGACCGCCTTAAAGGCTTCAGCCTCAAAGGAAATGACTATCTTGCCAAGCCTTTCTATCCGGAAGAGCTGCTGGCGCGGATCAAAGAGCGGTTTGAAGTGAATCCCGATGTGAAAGTCGAAGAAGAAATCTATCATTTCGCTAATACCGTGTTTGACTATTCCACAAATGAAATCCGTACAGGCAACAGCAAGACGTTGGTCACTTCCCGTCAGGCAGAAATTCTTCGTATCCTCGCCCGTAATCCAAATGTTGCGATCGACCGTGAAATCATCCTATCTGCTGTATGGGGAAATGTCTCTTATGCCAACTCCCTGGCTTTGAATGTGCAGGTCACTTATCTTCGCAAAGCCTTGCGTAACGACCCTTTGACCAGTATCGTTTCCCTTACAAAAAAAGGCTATATGCTGAAAGGATAAAAAAACTTGCTATCTTTGCGCAATTGAGAAGTATAGACAAATAAAAAAGCGTATGAGTTTCAGCGAAAAGTCTTGCCTGGTATTTGAACAGGCTACGAAGGCATATCATATCACCGATCATATAGATGCCACGGTACATAATCCTTATGAGGTGAAGAGTATAGAGTTCTATCTGTATTTGAAGAATTGGATTGATGCTGTGCAATGGCATATGGAAGATATTATCCGCAATCCGGCTATTGAGCCGACTGAAGGATTGGTGATCAAACGACGGATTGACAAATCCAATCAAGATCGTACGGATCTGGTTGAGTTAATTGACAGTTTCTTTTTGGATCAGTATAAAAATGTGAAAGTCTTACCGAATGCAACGATCAATACAGAGAGCCCAGCATGGGCGATTGATCGATTGTCCATCTTGATCCTGAAGATTTATCATATGCAACAGGAGGTAGATCGTTCGGATGCGACTCCTGAGCATAAGGGAAAATGTGAAGAAAAATTGCGCATACTTTTGGAACAAAAAAAGGATTTATGCGTGGCATTGGATCAGTTATTGGCAGATATCGGTGCTGGACGTAAATATATGAAAGTCTATAAACAAATGAAGATGTATAATGATCCGGCCTTGAACCCAGTATTGTACGGTAAAAAATAATGGCAAAGGTATTAGTAATACGACTCTCGGCTATAGGCGATGTCGCTATGACAGTGCCTGTCATTTATTCTGCCGCCAAAGCTAATCCGGAAGATTCCTTTACTGTTTTGACTCAAGCTTTTTTGATGCCCCTGTTTATGAATCGTCCACCTAATGTGGAGGTTATCGGTATTAATACAAAGGGGGCTGAAAAAGGGCTTATCGGGTTGTTGAAATTTATCTCGGCATTGTTGAAATTCGATTTTGATGTTATCTTGGATTTGCATAATGTGATCCGTACGATAATAATCTGTACTTTTTTCAGATTGAATGGTAAGCGTGTGTTTGTGTTGGATAAAGCGCGGAAAGAACGTAAAAGATTGACTGCAATTAAAGGCAAACGACTTTATCCTCTTCGTCCGGTTATAGTCCGTTATGCCGATGTGTTTCGGGCTGCTGGGTTGAACTATACAGAAACGTTTACATCTCTTTATGAAGAATTTCCTGCCGAATTGTCTGGAATGGCCTCCGTTGCTGGAATTAAAAAAGGCAAATGGATCGGTGTTGCTCCATTTGCCAAACACCGAGGTAAAATTTATCCAGTGGACGAAATGGAACAAGTCGTTGCCTGTTTGTCGAAATGTGAAGATTATACTGTTTTTTTGTTCGGAGGGCGAGGATATGAGGAGGCAATCCTTGAACAATGGGAGTTTCAATATCCACGTGTTAAAAGTGTTGTAGGTAAATATGCCTTGGATAATGAGTTGGCGTTAATCAGCCAATTGGATGTGCTATTGTGTATGGATTCTGCAAATATGCATTTTGCCTCTTTGGTAGGTACACGAGTGATTTCGATTTGGGGAGCGACGCATCCTTATGCCGGTTTTTATGGTTATCATCAAGATTCCGGTGATGTTATTCAGGAAAATTTACCTTGTCGGCCTTGTTCTGTATTTGGGCAGAAACCATGTTTGCGCGGTGATTGGGCGTGTATGACACTGATAACACCGGAGAGGATTGTTGAAAAGGTAAAGGCATCAATAAAATAGTAAAGAGAAAACTACGATATCATGAGGGTCTGTTATTTTTCAAAATGTTATAAAGAACTATATAGTGCGGGAAGTAAAGCAAAGACCGATATGGAACAGATTATGTGCGATTTAGGATATCGGAATATCGGGTTTCCTTGTCTCGTTTGTTCGAATAAGATACTTGGCTTTGTCATAACTTTGCTCAGTATGATTAAAGTTTGTTTTAAGTTAAGGTCAGGTGATATTTTGATTATACAATATCCTTTGAAAAAATATTATACGTTATTATGTAATATAGTGCATTATCGAGGAGCTAAAGTTATAACCTTGATTCACGATTTAGGCTCTTTCCGACGGAAAAGATTGACAGTCCTTCAAGAAATTGATCGTCTGCAGAATTCTGATTATTTAATAACATTGAATGATTCGATGTCTGCTTGGTTACAAACTAAGGGGTGTGAAGTCCCGAAAGGAGAACTGAAGATTTGGGATTATTTATCTCCAGCCATTGTCTTAAACAAAATAGAACCAGCTACTGACTATACGGTTGTTTATGCAGGCGCGTTGGGATATAATAAAAATCGTTTTTTATATGAGTTGGATCGTTTACCTCGTCAATGGCATCTGAGTGTGTATGGTAAAGGATTAGAAGCTGATAAGATTCTCAATAAAGAATATTTCTCATATAACGGCTTTTTGCCGGCAGATCAATTGATATCTTCGGTACAGGGTGATTTTGGCCTGGTTTGGGATGGAGATTCTTATGAAGCATGTACTGGCAACTATGGTGAATATTTACGATATAATAATCCTCATAAAGTCTCTTTGTATGTCCGTTGTCATCTTCCGCTTATCATTTGGGAGAAGGCTGCATTGGCTCCTTTCATAAAAGAGAAGGAAATAGGTATTTGCATAAATTCTTTGGAAGAACTGGATGGTAAATTGGAGAAATTGACGGTGGATGATTATTTTAAGATGAAATCTCGGGTGATTGAGATAAGTAACTTGTTGTCTGTAGGATATTTTTTTACTAAAGCCTTGGATGAGGCTGTTAAGTTTCTGACAAAATCGGATGTGGCAGATGAAGGTCGTAATTAATCCTAAATACAATTTTCTCACTGATTTTATTTATCATCTTCCTGGATGTTTTTTCAAGGACGGTGAGACTATATACCAAGGACGTAATATCCTTAAAAAGTACGATATACAAGGATATCGTTTGATAGTCAAGAGGTTTAAACGTCCTAATATAATAAACCAGATTGTATATTCTTTTTTTCGTAGATCGAAAGCACGACGCTCTTTTGACTATTCGCTTGAAGTTCAGAAGCGTGGATTTGGAGTTGCAGATCCTATTGCATATATTGAGATAAAGCACGGAGGTTTACTTACCGATAGTTATTATATATCCTTATATATGGAAAGGATGGAAGAACTTCGCGAGTATATGGCTGTGTATAGAGCAGAAGATCGAGAGCTCAGACTGGCTTTTGCACGTTTTACGGCACAATTGCATAAGGCGGAAATATTGCATGTCGATTATTCCCCTGGCAATATCCTGGTAAAGAAACAGGCTGGTTCGTATGTGTTTGCGTTAGTGGATGTCAATCGGATGAAATTTAAAAGTATTTCAGTTGTTGATGCTTGTAAGAATTTAGCTCGTTTGGCAACATCCCGTAAAGTTTTGGATGAAGTGGCGTGTGAATATGCCTCTCAGCGGGGATGGGATAGTTTGGAAATAATGCGCTTGATGGGAGAATATAGTGATCGTTTTTTCAAGAATTACGCATTTCGTCTTGGCAATAAAGCGTGGCGAAGAAATGGGGGAAGTTGTTTTGCCCTTCCTTCTTTTTTCTATAAAGCATATGATCTGTTAAGTTGTTGTAAGTTACTTCCAGAAACGACACGCAATGTTTACCATCATAAACGGATTTGGGTTTATGATGATTATTTGCGTCCGTTTGATTTTCGGAAAGTGTTTCCTGAAAGTCTTCAAGACTGAGTTTTAGTATATAATTTTGATTTGGAACTCCATTCCGTGATATGTGTACAATGGCTAATGTAGTATTGTTCTTCTTCGGACAGATTCGAAGAGTCGTTATACCAAGGCAAATGTTCTGCTTGGTAGGGATATGCTGTTCGGTAAGCTTCGACTGAACGGCTTCTGCTCAATCCGACACGAGGGCGATAAAGGGCGAAGGTTGTATCTATTGGTGCTCTGTACAGACCTCCTTCGGCAGGTTTGAGATAATATTGTTTTTCTAAATTGATAACTTCTTCTTTGTGTATATAGGAATCGGGGATATTATCTATTCGTAGGGAAAAACCGATCTTGCGGGCGAATGGATGTTTTTTTAATTCTTTAAAAAAATAGTCGATGAAGTCTTTAGGGCAATAATCGGAAGGGATTACATCCGAATCTGTATAGATATAATAGTCATTGCAGAATCTTTTTTTTAAAGGCGATTCCCAAAGTGCTTTAAAGCCTAAGTTTTGATTGAGATGGAATACTGTAAATGGGCAGGTTTTGTAATATTCCAGCAAAGGTGGATAAGTCGATGCATTATCCAGAATGTAAATATTGGTATATCCACAGGCAGTCAATGTTTCTGTTAACAGCCGTAAGGTTGTGAGACGATTAAAATTATTGATGATAATAGGAATCTCTTTGGCATCTCTAATTAGAGATGGACTTATTATTTCTCGAAGGAAATAATAGTAAGAGCCGATATTGCATGTTAATGTTTTGAATATACTCATATAATTTTGATGAACAGGTTGTTAATATTATTGTAAAGGAATAAAATCCATCCAGAATTTTTTCATCTTACGTTTATACCAAGAATGGCAACCGAAAGGTAATTGCCAGTTGTTTAATTTGTAGCAATAACTTGGATATTTGTCAAATGAAAAGCGAATCGCTTCTTTTACTTTGGGATATGTGAATCCGTTTGCTTCCGTTGCCCAAAAAACATCTTCATTGTAAAGATGATATCGCTTTTGCGCCAGATAGTGATCGATTCGTTCCTTTTGTTCACAAGTTACCCGATAATGACTGGCAACTTTTCTCAGAGATAGACCACCATTTCCGATTTTGCCGTACAGATCTTGCTTGGAGGGTTTTCCCTTGAATTTATGGTAAGAATGTATCAATTGCATGATTTCAGCAATGACGGGTAGTTTATAAACTGGACGTTGCAACCAGGGTGCACCAATATAGTCGTATCCTTTATTACACCATTCTTTCAATTCGTCTCGAAATACATAAGCGTCCAACTGATAGATCAAGATATAGGTACAATCTAAAAAACGTTCATAAAATTCTTTAGCCAGCATGAGCCGGTTATAACCACTGATCCCTTTGAAATAAGAATCTGCGAATGAAATAAATGACAACTTAGGAAATTCGGTCACTAGTTCTGACAAGTCTAAATGGTTTGGTTTGATTACGACTAAAGGATGCATTTGTAATATTTTGTATACTTGTAATAAAGATTTTCTTTCTTGTTGGGACAAAGAGGCTTGGTAAATAGGTATAACAACTTTCACTAGATTCATATGAGCCTTTTTGTTTATGTTTAATATATATATATAGTATATACACAAAGATATGAATAATTTACAAAATTGAATGGGGGAAATGTTTTTATTATAATTTATTATATATCTGCTATATGATAGTCGTGAAAAATATTGTAATTTTGTAATATACATTCAATGCATTGATGTATAGTTTCTTATGGATGATTTGGATTCTTTATGTACGATGTGTTGATGATTTTGTGTGGATTATTTTTGAAAAAAGTTTATGATTCCAAAGATTATTCATTTATGTTGGTTCAGTGAAGAATCTTTTCCTGTTGAAATAAAAATTTGTTTGGCAAGTTGGAAACGTATATTGCCGGATTATACGATAAGGTTATGGACATATGCAGATGCATTGGCAATAGGTTGTGATTATGTCTCGGAGGCTCTGTCTGTTAAAAAATGGGCTTTTGCAGCAGATGTTATCCGTTTTTATGCAATCTATAAAGAAGGCGGAATTTACATGGACAGTGATATGCTTCTTAAAAAACGTTTTGATGAATTTATCCCGGAGCATGGTTTTGCAACTTTCAACGAATGTTGGGGAACAGTCCTTTTACAAGCTGCTTTTTTGATAGGTGAGCAGGGTAATTCTTTTTGCGAAGAAGTCTTTAGTTATTATAAGCAGCGTCATTTTTTATTGCCCGATGGTTCTTTCGACATGTTGATCTCTCCCAAAATAATGGTGATGGTTGCTGAAAAAAGAGGATATAAAAGGGAAGATATTGAACAACATTTAGGAGAAGATGTCGTTATTTATCCAGGATGTTATGTTTCTCCCTGTAAGAAAATTCAGTATCCCGAGGCTTTTGCTTGTCATCAAGTGTATGGGAGCTGGCGGAAACATCGTTTTGGCAGAAAAGTGGAACGTTTTCTGAAACATGCGTACCTCGTGATTCGTTTTGCGTTATTTAAACGATAAGTATAGAAGATTGAATAATTAATGGAAAATATAAAACTTGCCGTTATCGGCCTCGGATATGTCGGTTTGCCGTTGGCACGGTTGTTTGCGACGCGTTATCCTGTGGTCGGGTATGATGTGAAGCGGGAGCGGGTAGCAGCCTTGATGGAAGGGCGGGACGCGACGCAGGAAGTATCGGATGAATTGTTGAGGTCCGTGCTACTGCCCCGGTTGCCGGAGGAAGGTGAGGCGGGATTGTTTTGTACGTCCGATGCGGAACAGCTCCGCGGATGTAATTATTACATTGTGGCGGTCCCTACGCCGGTCGACTTGCATCATAGCCCTGACCTGACACCTCTTTATTCGGCCAGTGAAACGGTAGGGAAGGTCTTGGGCAGAGGCGATATCGTGATCTATGAATCGACAGTCTGTCCTGGTATAACGGAAGACGAATGTGTTCCCATTCTGGAGAGAACGTCCGGATTGGTTTTTAACCGCGATTTCTTTGCCGGATATTCGCCGGAGCGTATTAATCCGGGAGACAAGGAACATACGGTGGAGAAGATTATGAAAGTAACATCCGGTTCCACTCCCGGAGCCGCAGAGAAGGTCGATGCCCTATACCGATCGGTTATCCAGGCTGGAACCTTTCCGGTATCCAGTATCAAAGTGGCGGAGGCAGCCAAAGTGATCGAAAACTCCCAGCGTGATATCAATATCGCTTTTATGAACGAACTGTCGAAGATTTTCCATCTGATCGGTATCGATACGAACGAAGTGCTGGCGGCAGCCGGGACGAAATGGAACTTCCTGCCTTTCAAGCCCGGTCTGGTCGGAGGGCATTGCATAGGGGTTGATCCTTACTACTTGATCCGTAAAGCTGAGGATTACGGTTTCCATCCGGGACTGATCCTGTACGGACGTCGTATCAACGATACGATGGGCGAATATATTGCC
>OLIS01001986.1_pt1 | contig 13894 bp, 13 predicted proteins | sample 1601351 | NCBI WGS metagenome assembly OLIS01 (sample SAMEA2452122, study PRJEB22498) | human gut metagenome | biome: human feces; feature: human gut; material: feces | place: Australia | collected 2012
GGCTGGTGTAGTGGCAGGGACAATATCATGCTTGTGGTTTGCGGTAGTGCTACTTTCTGGATTCTCAGTAATCTATCAAGAAGCAAAGGAGGACTCTACGGACGCTTGACTGCAGAAATCAAGCTCTCACCCTTCACCACCACTTTTTCCTTTACCTTTAGAAGCGATACCTATTTTCTACATAATACTTGATTTTTAACACATTACAATATTATAAAATTTCAAGCAAACATAGGTTGTTTAAGTTTGAGCGGAGCGTGCTTGTGAAATCACGCTCCGTTTTTATTTTTTCCTTAGATATTAGATGACGGTGAGCCAGATTGCCTCGTCTCTCTCCCTCGCCTCAGTAATGCGGTCGATGAGGCGTTTCAGCCACTGTCGGGAGTTCACCACCATGCCCTTGTATTTGTTCTCCCCCACGAGGATGCAGCCCTGCGTGTCGTCGGGATAGTTGCCAGCGTGGATGCGGATGCCCTCGAAGTTTGGCACGCCTTGCACGAGGGGAAGCCACGTCTCGAATCGGGGCGACTTCGTGATGACCACTGGGTAAGAGCCTTCGGGGATAGCCGTCTTGCCTGGTATCTTGCGAGCCTTCTTGCCCGATTGTCGGCTGTATCGGGCATCCACCTCTTCGGGCTTCAAGTCGATGCCGAGAAGGTTGCGCCAAGTCGGCTCCAAGGTGTCGCAGAAGTAATACTCCTTGGTGAGTTGGCTCTCGTCCACCTCATAGTGGATGATTCGCTTGTCGCCCAAGCGTTTGCCCGGGAGGATTTCTCGTTGCACCACTGGCTTGCTATCAGCTCCCTTAGCACATGAATTCTTCACTCTTCCCTCTTCACTCTTCACTATAAAGAGTCTTCCGATGGTATAGGTGTTCTTCTTTGCTATTCGTTTCAAAATGATTTCCATTTCGTTTATTGTTTTAAAAATTTCAACTTGCGGAAAATCGGACTGTCACTGTCACCGTCACCACTTTCCATCCTTGCCACATACCCACGATGCACCCATTGCTTCAAGGCATCCTTGATGCGCTTGCGGTCGTCGTTGTCGAAGCCTTGCGAACGGCGCACCTTCACGTAGTCGTCCTCGGTGAAGCTGTCGGGCAAGAGGGTGAGCAGGTTCTTCGGGCCATTAGGGGCCGTGCGAGAAACCTTGTCTTGCTCGCCGTCGGCATCGTATATCATCTGCCCGAAGAGTTTCAGCTTGCACCATAGGTCGTAACGCTCGCTCCAGCGGATGAAGTCCTCGATGCTCTTCTCCCATTTCATGCCATTAGCCACGTAGAGGACGCACGCCTTTAGGTAGGCAATGACATTGGCTCGGAAGCTAAGATTTTCAAAGACGTAGTTCTGGGAGAGCCTTGCGAACTCGGCGTTTTCCTCCACCAGTTTCTTGGCGAGTTTCATAGCCTGAGGGCAATCCACCAATCCACGAGCCTTTAGGAGGTTGTCGATGTAGGGCTTCAATTCCTCGTCGAAGGCGGCATCGTACGTGCCATAAATGGGCATCGCCGAACCGCACGGTCTGCGCTCGATGGTGGCGAAGCTGATGCGAGAGATGGGACCATCCGTCACCACTCTGCGGAAGTAGTCGCGGCATTTCTTCGGGGTGCAACAGGCGTTCCAGTTGAAGCGAACCTTTACCGTTTCGGTCACTGATTGCACGCCCACACGGTCTTGACCGTAATTGCCGATGTCGAAGGCAAGTTCCATGATGCGGAAGTGCTGGTTGGTCTTGCCTTTGAGGGCATCGAAAAGGTTCAGCTCGTTTATCTTCGCATAAAGAAAATGGTTCTCCGCCTCTTTCATGCGCAATACAAAAGCAGGGTTCGTCATGTCGATGTTCACCTCTTGGATAACCAAGCCTTCGGGACGCTCTCGCTTGTCCTTGTTCGAGCCTTTACGGTTGCATTCGTCCTTCCAAGCTCGTTCACGCTCTCGTTGCTCGGCATCTCTCGCTCTTATATCAGCCATGATATGATTTATCGGCTGGGTGATGGATTCCTTTCCGCTTCCAGTCGGTGCGCAAAGGATGCTCATTAAGGTCGCCTCATGCTCCACGTTGTCGATGTAGCGGAAGCGTGTGTCGCAGAGGTGGGCGGCAAGGCTTGGAAACACGGCTTGCGATACGGCTGGCTGGTAAATGGTCGGGGTTCTGCTCACCAATAGCTTTATCAGCTTCGGCAATTTGCTTGGCATTTCGTGGATGCGATAGAAATAGCTTTCGGGGTTGCCGATGTCGCCGAAATCGTCCGTGTCGTAGTTGGCGGCTCTGCCTCGTGCTTGCTCGTCCTGGCAGAGGGAGATTGCCTTGCGAACGATGCTCGGCATTCGGTGGCTTTGCTTGCGGTTGCAGGCACTATCTACCGTAGCGTAGGCTCTCTGCTGCTCCTCGCCGAAGGTCGGGAGGATAGCCTTTATCCAGTCTCGATTGTCATCGCAGAGGTAGCGCAAGTAACACGACAGCGTGAAGATGAAGCTGTTGCGTGAGCCATGCTGAGGCTCGCCTCCCAATAGCTCAACGAGCTTGCTTACGATTGCATCATAAGGGAGACCGTCGTATTCCGTGGGGAATGCTCCCCCTCGAACCTCTTTTCCTTCTTGCTCGGAAGAGGTTTTCCAACCACCCCGTCCCTCCTTCATAAGGAGGGCTCCACCTCCTATCCCCAAGCCCCTTTCCTCCTCAGGAGGAAGGGGTGTAACCGCTCCTTCTCGTCGCTCTGAACCGCTTCGCTCTAAGGTTGGCGGGGCATCAAAGCCCTCGCCAGAGGTTTTTGTGCGGTGTAAACCGCCTTGATTCAAGGTCTTGCTTGGGGCTTGCTTGCCATTGCTCTGATTCCCTCCATTATCGCTGATATGAGCAGCATCAGAACCATTATGATCAGCAGGTTGGGCATGCTCAGCAGGAGAGCCAAGAGAAACAGCAGGATTGCTACCGTTGCCCGAAAGTCGATTTGTTTCATCATTTCCTTTGTTGTTTTGATTGTTGATTGATGAATTGTGTTCTTTGAATAGCTCGCCTTCGTTGATGTAGAGGATATACTCCTCTGGCACGATAAAGGAAGGTCTCGCCAAGTCCTTTACGCAAACGTCATAGTCCGCATCCTCCAGTTGCTCCGACATCCACTTCTGCGCCTGAGCCAAGTCCATGCCATCGGGAATCGTGAAGACGAGGCGCAAGCCCTCCAAGGATGGCGTTACATGCACCAAGAGGATTCTCTCCAAAGCACTTGGATTCTTCACTCTTAGTTCTTCACTCTTCACTTCCCAATATCCCTTGGGATTTGGGATATGGTCTTTGTCATAGATGCTCAGTCCGCTCGGTATGGCGTCAGCGTTGAGGCGGCGACCATTCTTGAATGTGGCGTGGGGCGTGAGGATAGGGAGCTGGCTCTTCAGCTGAGTCTTCATCGCATCATAGTCCTCCTGGCAGATTTCGCCACGGCGCTTGCGTTCGAGTGCGTCCTCAATCTGCGCGCAAACGTCCTTCACCCGGCTACTCTGGGTAGCTTGGTGGAAAAGCTCGGGGGTGCAGACCTGCACCCCTCGGCTTCTTACGCTCTGTGATATTCCAAACATTTTCAATGTATTTTCGATTAAAAAGTTCTTTTACCTTTTTATTTTTTTACCCTTTTACCTTTCTAATGTCCTGCACCAAGATGTCTTGGAACACCTGTCCTTGATACTCGTGGATCTGAAAGCGGAGCTTCACGATAACCAACTCATCGGCATAGAGCTTAATCTGTGCGTTGTTGCCGAGCATCGCTGCCGCAAACTGGTTCTCATACTTGCCTCCGAACTCCTGCAACACGATGTTGCACTTAGCGAGCTTTCCGCCCTCGCTCTTCTGTGAATCAACAAGGAAGGTCTCTCCCTGCTTCACTACTCTCATGATTTTTGTTTCCATCTTTCGTTAATGTTAAATGAGTAATGTTAAGTGTTTACTGCTTATGGATAAAAATAAGGCAGAATGTTTTTTACTTTTTTACCCTTTTACCTTTTGGTGAATGAACTTGCGCCCCTTCTCCGTCCACACGAGATACATCCTCGTACAGACGGTATCCCTTCCGACAAACAAGTCGAAGTGCGTGCGGCTCTTCGCCAGCCCACGGTGAGCATACTCCGCATACAGCATGTACTGTCCACTCTGGTAGTACTGCACACGCTCGGCGCAGAGCAGTCGGTTCAGCTCCTGCGCCGTCATGCCCAGCTCCTTGGCTATCTGCGTGGTGGTGTAGCAGGATATACTGTCCAGCACATTGTCGGCGTAGAGAGCCTTCGGCAGCAGGCGGTCGATTTCCGTCTCTTGCTCGGCGATGAGCTTCTTCTGCTGAGCGATGAAGGAATCCTTCTCTTGGAGCGTCTTGCGAAGCACTTCCTCGGCACGGCGGCGGATGTCCTCGTCAGTGTCGCCCTCATGGAGAGGAACGAAGCCGCCAGTCTTGCGAATCTGCGGCAGCACCACAGCAGTAACCCAATGCTTGAACTTCTGGGCGGTGTCGAGTTTCGAGCCGAGTACCAAGGCATAGAAACCGCTCTCCGTAACGAAGAGTACACTGCGATACTGCACCACAGGCTTGCCACATCTAAGCCCCTCGCATCTGATTCGGTGTTTTACCGAGTCAGATATATCAACATGTTGGTTTACAGCATCTGCGGTTCTGCGATACCCCAAAACCTCGCACACATCCTTGCCGCAGAAAAGCGGCTCGCCTTTGCCGTCGAGAGAGATGCGGATATTTCCGAACTCAGAGTTGTTGAACACCATGACGGTAGCAGTCTGATTAATTGAATTTGTCATATCGATTAAAAAATTTAAAGATTTATATTATTTTGATAGAAAGTCGCCATTAGAGTAATTTCCATGCTTCATGGCGAAGAAGCAAGGAAATCTTAAAAAACTCAGGATGGACAAAGTCCATTCTGGAACAAATTATAATGTGATTTTTTGTATCAACCTTGTCAAAGACCGCAGGGCTGATACGAAACGCCACTTACGAACGTGGCATGGTAAAAACGCAAAAGCCCTCGGAAGTCAGAATCGGTGTCGTTCTGATTTCCGAGGGCAAAGGTATGAGTTTTTTTTCATCCCCACTTAGTACGTACTTAGTACGGTCGTACTATGTAGTATTAGAAAAAACTTGTTTTTATCTGATGATTTCCTTGATTTTCTCATCGAAAGCCGCCATCTTAGGCATATCCTTGGCACGATTGTAGGCACTGCGCAATGTATCGGCGTCGCAATGCCAAAGCTTGGCGAAAGCCTTCCATTGGTGCTCTATGTTCAACTTGTAGGCAATCTGCTGGGCAAGGTAGCCACGTTCAGCCCACGACAGCCCGATGGGTTGGAAGTCCGCATCGAGCAAGCCTATCCGCTGCAAACCTTGGAATACGTCCTTGGCTCTCGCCGTCGAAAACTCCCGAGGCATGGAATCGTCATTTGCGGATGCCTCTCCATTCTTGCTCAGGGTTTGCTCTTCAGGAACATCCGAGGGGCAAAAGTCTGTAGTCTGCACCTCTTGCGCTGTGCCATGACTAGTCTCGTCGCCCATGAAACCTGCGATGAGCTTTTCGATGGCATCAGTGGAGAGCGAGCCTACTACTTGTATGTTCATCTCCTTGTGGTGGTCGTTGTGCGTGGCACCTTCTTCGTAATATGCGTTCATTGCTGTGCTATTTTGAGTTGTTTCATATCGAGTCCGTCGGTTGCGGTCTGTGGGGTGATGCAGAGTTGGTGACTATGGTCGTTATGCTGCGCCCCAGACTCGTAGTAGTTGCCCTTGTTGATGAATGCGGATTCACGATTCCTCATGTTCATGATTTTCTCGCTGATGGCTGCGGCGTGGTTAGCCCAAGCCTTATTGGATATAAGCAGGGCGTTGAGTTGACAGAACACGTCCCAAGCCGTGGAAGCCCCAAGTCGTAGCAGTTGGTTCTCTATCACGCTGATGGGCACGTTGTCCTTGACGGCATTCTCCAGTTGTTCCACGATGGAGTCGAAGGCCTTGTTGAGAGTGTCCACCGTGTTCTCCAACTGCTTTACCTTGCAGTTTAGCTCATCATAGCTCTGGAAGTGCTTTCGCTGCATCATTTCCTCCAGTTCCTTGCCGAAGAGGATGTGGCACAGTTCGTCCAAGGTGTCTTCCTGTGGGGTATCCTTCATGATGTCCTCCATTCTGGCCATGTGTTTTACGAGCTTGTCCTTCAGTTTGTCGGTAGGGAACAGGTCGGGCTCCCTAAGCAGGATGGCTTCGTAAAAGATATGGATGTAGGGATGGCAGTCGGGGGAGATATTCACATTGTTTGCCAATTGAACAAAAGCCTTGAAATTGGAACCCACGATGCGCCTCACCATTACCGAGTATATGCTTACGAGGTAAGACCAGTGCTGACGGAGTTGAGCCTCCAGTTCGTCCTTTCTGCCATCGCTCACGTCGGCCTGTTCTATCATCATGTATGCCAATGTGATACATAGGAGCTCGCCTCGTGTACGATTGCCGTTTACCTCCAACTTCTCGATTTCCTCTTCTATATCTTTTCTTGGGCACTTGCTCATGTAGGAACGGAACCCACTGTCGTAAAGTATCTCCAGGATGCGAAAGAAACGATACTTGCCATAGTTGTGGGCAGCAAGTCCGTCTATGATTTCCATGAAGTTGTGTTCGCCTACCCATTCTGCAAGACCTTGGAAGTCTTCCATGCAATGCTCCACGAAGACACAGGAATGCTCGTTCATGCCTCCCACTTGAAGGGTGCCAGTAAGCAAGCGCCAGTAGAAAGGTTTCATGGCTTCATGGAACCCATCTTCATCGTAGGGGTTAGTCCTGTAATCACGTGAGAGATTTTCTGGTACATACCATTTGTAGTTTTCAGCTAAGATTTCACCGTCGATGCACCGTTGTAGGGGCGAGATGATGCAGTCTTGTATGATTTCTTTTGTATCTGTCATTATGTTGCTTTTGTTTATAGGGGTTAGTAAAAATCAAAATACTCTACTCTAACCTCATAAACCTTTAGCGACATACATTCTTTTGTCGAGAGAGGAGATTGGCTGGCGCAGGATATTCCTTTCTTGTCAAGTGCAAAGGTAATGAATAATATTGAGAAACACGAAAGAAGGAGGAGAAAATGATGGAATTTATGAAATACTATAAGGAAGTTGACTTCGCAAGGTGGCTATAGAGAACTGGACTTTAGCGTTGCCCAGTCTCATATGTTCCTGTTTCCTAAAGTTAAGGCTCCCCTTGGATTCGTCCCATCATAAGGAAGCATTCCCGAAAGAGGCATGTTTATTAGAAACTCTTCCACTAATTCAAAAGCCGTTTTTCTTTTGGCATTATTTGCTGTCAAGAAATCAGTCCGCATAAGTCTTATCTTGTTGTAAGTAGTTGCATTCCAAAAACAAAAAAGATTGCTTATGCTATCCGACAAACCAATTGGCTTCCTATCAAAAGCTGGGAATACAAAATTATAAAACAACTTGCGGTTTCTTTTGTTTCGTGGAAACTGTATCCACAGATTACCGTCTTTTACGTGTGTAGATGTGTATCTTATCCCCCAAAGGTTGTTCTCTTTCCGGTCGTGCATATACTGCACCAAACTCTGCATAAGTAATTGGGGAATGATGTACTCTGGTTTGAATGGGGCATCAGGATAAGTTACGGGAAGAGAACAAGCCAAAGTTAGGCAATCGGAGAACACCTCATTTGTAAAATGATAATGTTCCTGCTCTGATAAGTCTATGACTTGTATTTCTTGCCTTGTCTTAAACAAAGCGACGCTTGCAAAATCAAATGGTGGCCTATGTAGCTCTTCCCAGCAAGCATAGACCGAACTTCCCATATATAGTGATGGAAAACCTGAGATACTAAAACGCTCATTGCTTACAAGATGATTTAGCTCAAATGGAATGTGCGACATTTCGTATTCAGAAGTGTATTCCTCCAAGTCATTTGTTCCTTTACGCATTCGGTACAGGCATGAATCTTTGGCTATCTCATAAGTTCTCATTTCTTCAAGATGAGAACAAAGTAAAGCATAGAATGAAGAAAAAGCATGTGCCAATTGCCCAGATTGGAAAGAACAGACTATCGAAGTCAATTCTTTCCAAATCTCTGCACCTTTTCCTTTTCGTAAGCCAGAATGCTTTTTTGCCAAGGCTTTCATCCTATCTTCTATAGTAGGCATCTCCATTTCTTAATCTTAACTACACAAGGTTGAAATAAGAATACTCCGTAGGTAAATTAAGAATTTCCCTTTTCAAGGTCGCCTTAATCGAACTATCAAAAGCATCGTCAAATATGCGGAATATCTCCTTTACGGACTTGGCTACGCCATTTCTTGTGGCTACACCCCAATAGTTTCCGCCCGATAGGTTTCTTACTCTGGAAATCTCTACTCTTGTCGGCGAATAACCATCAAGACTATTGGATGGCATAGTCACAAATGAATAAGTAAAGCGTTTAAGGTCTTTGAGGTTAAAGGTCTCTGTACCTACCATAATGTTCTGGGCAGGAATACCGCCCGAATTATACACGATGTCCCATAGCATTGGAATCTGTGAATTTTCATTCCAGTTGCTCTTGCATTGGATAACCCCTACTTGGAATAGCTCGAAATGCAAAGCCACCTTTTCCGAAATTTTATCTATGTCTATGTTCTTAGCTTTTGGTGACAGGAATTGGTCTGGCTCAGCAGAGAACTCTCTTTTCTTAGGGAAAACTATGACAGTCAAGTCAGGCTCTGCGCTACAAGCTAAATTATCGTAATAAACGGTAAGGGCATCCTTGATGGGCTTAGGGAGACGGCTCGATTTCCTGATAACGACAGCTCTTGAACCTACAAGGCATAGATTCAGATACCATACAATGATGGATTCCCACAAGTTGCCTGCTGCGCTTACGCCAGCTTGTCCACCACGCCCTTCCTCCGGGCGTGTACTCTTGAAAATTTCCCTAAGATGGTCTCCAAGGTCTATCAAAGACTTGGCATCGGCGACATGGTTGCTTTTTTCTAAAACAATGGGCTTCCATACTTCCCAACACTTTTGAAATGTCGAATTTGAGAATATATCTGAAATCGCATCTTCTCTTAGCTTCTCAATGATGGTTCTTGCCATATCAATCTATTTTTATGTTCTGTAATATCACGTTGGCTATTGCACGTGCCATCAGTGGAGGCACGGCGTTGCCCACGAGTGTGAACTGAGGAATCTCCTCCTTGCGCTTCTCGCCACCAGTCTGACGCTTGCCTTGGAAGACAAACAAATCATCGAACGACTGCAAGCGTGCCATCTCTCTCACGGTCATGGCTCTGTAGGCAGAGTAATGGATGAAATCATCAGGCATGGTGACCACCGTAGGGCTTTGCCCCTTAGGGTTCAATACGGTATAGTTACGCTTGTCGGAATCCACGCCAGCGGCTTTCAGTGCCTTCTTGGTGTCCTCGTTATACTCGCCGTGCTCGGCTATGATTTGCAAACGCTTGCGTACTTTCTCGTTCTGTGCGCTCGTCTGATGGTTGTTCAGTGCCACATGCACTTGCATCTTAGGATGGTGTAAGTCTTCCTCCGACTTCACGTAAAGAGGTTTCTTGTCAAAAGTGAAACGATGGCACAGGTGGCCTTCCTTTTGCCACTCGTTATAGAGTTTTCCTTTCTCTGTAGGGATGCCGTCGGACGTGCGTTTGCGCAACAAGTCCTTGTATTGCGCCAATGGCTCAACCTCCTTGTAGTCGGTAACAGTCTCGCCATTGCCTATCATGTCCAAGTCCCACAGAGCCTCATAAACCGTCACATAGTCTTCTGGCTTCACGGTGGCTGGCACGTCGTTGATGATAGGCTGGTCTTTGCGACAACCGAAGAACACGACACGCTCACGATTCTGAGGCACGCCATAGTTGGCTGACATCAAGACTTGCGGACCGTCAATGTTGTAAAGTCGTATCTCCGACAAAACATGTTCAAACTCCTTCTCGTCCTTGGTACCCTTCACGTCCATGGCTATCTTATCCAATACTTCGTCCATGCTCAGCACGTAGAGCGAGAGCGCATCCTTCAAGAGTTCGATGTTCTCCGTCTGGCTGGTCAGCCCCTTCATATTATCGAGAGCGGTAGAAATCTTCTCCAAGATTGAGGTGTCGGAAATCTCAGCGATGAAGGCATTGAGCGCATCACCGTAGATGTCGTTGTCGATGTCCGCCTTGGTCTTCAGGGCGATGGTCTTCTTGCGGATGGACTCCCTCAGTGAATGCTCTTTGAGCATACGAAGACCGTGGCGCACGGTGTTGATGTCGGTGTTCGACTTGCTCACCTTGTATTCCACCGTGCGAGTTATCAACTTCAACTGGTTTTCGAGGATGGCGAAGAACTCGTTGGAAAGGTTGCCCCTCAGTTTGCGGTCGGTGGTCTCCATGTTCACCTTAGCCAATAGGGTGTTATAGACAAAGAGGCTCTGGTGCTGATATACCTTCTTCACGAAGTCTATCAGCAAGCACACCTTGTCATCATCCACGATGGAGCGGATTTGCTTCAATATCTGTTCCTTGATTTTGCCCTGCTCCTTGGTCAACAAGCCTTTCACGTTCTCCATGACGAAGTATTTAGGGCGGAGAGCCTTTATCACTTTCAAGTAGTGATAGAAGAGGTCGTCACGCTTGTCAAACTTCTTTCTCCTGCCCGAAAGACTGAACGACTGACAGCTCGGACCGCCAGTCACCACATCCACCTGCTTGTTTCCGATTTTAGCCAAGAGGTTGTCCACGAAATCATCCTCCATGATGTCCTGACAGATGAATTCCATGTCGAGCCCCAACTGCATGTTGTAGCGTATGCGGTGGGTGAGTTCGCAATTTGGGTTGATGTCCGAGGCCAGCAAGAAGTCGAAGTACTTGTCGTCGGTGTAGGCCTGTAAGAAGCCCTCGCTGATGCCTCCTGCGCCAGCAAACAAATCCACCAATGTCACCTTCTTGCGTGAGCTTATGAAGTCTTTCTTTTCCGTCATGAATGTTCTTTCCTTGTTGTTTTTAGAGAAACGAAGGCTGAGCCTCGAAGCCCAGCCTCCATCAAATACCTTTGGGGTTGAGTGCGAGGTAGGTACCGTGTCGCACTCAGCAAAAGTCCCACCCTAATCCGCTGTGCCTGTGGGAAGCGTGGTGGGAACTGTCGGTGCAAAGATACAATATTATCTTTGAATCGCCAAATATTATTGGAGAAAATTTACTTCCACAGCGGCTCTTCCTCCCAGCTGGCAGGGGATCCCATCGCCGAAACATCCACTTCCGAGAACGAAGTGAGCAACGTCTGGACTTTCTCCTTCATGTCATTGCCTGGGGAAATCGTATTCAGGAAGTACTTGATGATGCACAGGTTGAAATAGATGCGGAGAGGGTCAGAGCGCAGGGTTATCCAAGGCAATGGCACCACGTTGGGCATCGTGGGGCGGATGGTGTTCTGCTTGTTCCATACACGAGCATGATGGCAACATGAGTTTCTGGTCAAGGCCACGATGGTGAGCCACGACTCAAACGGTATGGCCTGCAAGCCGAAGGACTGGGCTATCCGCTTCTTTATCTTCTTGTCCTTGATGTTGGCGTAGATGTTGGTAATTACACCGAAAGGCAATATCTCCGAGAGAATCCACGAAGGGGGATAAGGGTTGGAATAAGTCTCCTTGAAATGAAGGATGAAATCCTCCCTCGAATGGGAATACTCATCCTCTATCAGCTTCAAGGTCTTGGAGAACCTTGCTTGGTTGGTGAAGTTGGCACAGTCCGTCATCCAGAAAGGATTGCCTGTCATCTTGCTCCCGATGTTGACGATGGCACTTCGCACGGCAACCTCTATCTTTTCGATTTCGTTGAATATGAGCAAGCGCAGCTTCTTGTCAAATCGGTAGAGCATCATCACTTTCCCGAAGGATGCCTTGGGCTTGAACTGGTGCTGCGACTTCGGCGCATTCAGAAGCGGATACATGTACGCAGAAAGGCGATAATAGCCAATGTACTGCAAATAGTGTTCAGCCTTTTGGTTATTATGGATGGATAGACCTCTTGCTTTCAGGAGTTGTACCAAGTGGGTAGGGGAAGTGTAAGTTTTTGTAAAAGGAATAGTTGTTGCCATGTCACAATCTTTTTCACATATAAAAAAAACGACCCGCACATTTGAGCTTCAATGAGAGGCTTGGCGGGTTCTAGTGCTGCAAAGATACGATGTTTTTCTGTAACCTCCAAATTTTAGAGCGGAAAACTTCGAAAAAAATAAAAGAACTTGGTGACAGGTGACAGTGACAGTCCAAAATTCCGCAACTCCCCTCCGAGTGGAAAAAGGGTGAAAGAGAAAGTTTATATTTATATATATAAATATAAAAATATAACATTAACAAATCTTTACTTTTCTCTTCGCCCTCCAAGGCGAAGGGTTCGCAGAAGGGAGGGGTGCGGAAAATCGGACTGTCACTGTCACCGTCACCAAAGTTTCAAAGGTAAAAAGGTAAAAAAGTAAAAAGGTAAAAGGAGCTTTCTTGCTTTATGAAGATGCCCTTACTTGGTAAAGATGCTCCTGCTTGATTCTTGCTTGATGAGAACTCTATGTTTCTTCCTCGACAAAACTATGTTTCTCTACCCGAAAGTCGTGCCTCCCCTACCCTCAAGCGATGCATTTCGGCGGAAGTGCTGAAAATCGCCCCTTATCACATGTCGAAATTTGGTGGTGTCGGAAAATTGTTGTACCTTTGCATCGTGATTCAGAGAAAGATGCATCACTCTTATGGACACCATGCCGCTAAGGCTAAATTAACCACAAGGGGAGGCCTCCCCGATAAAGGAACGCCCCACTAAGTAAACACTAAACATTAACCATTAAACACTTAAAATTATGGCAACTAACACTAAAGGAACTTTGAAGTACAGAAAGATTCAGCGCACCCCTCAGACTGGCGAGAACGCTGGCAAGAAGAAGTGGTACGCCACCGCAGTGACCGACCGTGAGATGTCGTTCGAGGACTTTGTAAGTCACATCTCCGACCACGGCTCCCCTTACTCCCGTGGCTGCATCCACGGCGTGCTGATGGATGCCCTCGACCACTTGCAGGAGCTTATCCTCGACGGCAAGAGCGTGCGACTCGGCGAGCTTGGCCTCTTCTCCATGGGCATGACCTCCCGTGCCGAGGACAGCCGAGCCGAGGTAACCGCACAGAGCATCCAGGGCGTTCACCTCATCCTCCGCAACACCCGAACTTGGAGCAACTCCGAACTTTCCAAGAAGTGCAAGCTCCAGGAGTACGGCACCTACGACGCTTCTGCCGATGATGCAGACGGCGACAATGGTGGAAGCACTCCTTCACAGGGCGGTGGAAGCACCTCTGGCGGAAGCACTTCGGGAGGCTCTACCTCTGACGGAAGCAGTTCAGGAAGTGGCTCTAACTCAGGCGATGACGGCTACAACGAACTATAGTAAAATTAACCCTTTAAAACTTTTACCACTATGAAGAAAGAAACTTGGAAAACCATCCTACAGATTGCCATCAGCATCCTCACGGCTCTCGCCACCACGCTCGGTATCACGAGTTGCACGGCAATCTAACGTGAAAACGCAAAGGGATAGACAAAGAGAAAAAGCAGCAACCCAACAGATGGTTTGCTGCTTTTTTCTTTCCTCCTTACAATAAATTCTTGTATCTCAACCTACTTACCAAGGGAAATCATCAGGGTCGTTCTTCTCGTATGTACGTTGATTCTTGTTCAACCCACTAATCGTTTCCATGTCTTTTTATCCTATCCTTCAATATCATTTATTCTATCACCCAATCCTCTATGCTTCGCTGGTCTTCCGAGAAGTTAACAGCCACTTTCACAACCTTCCGCCCATCATCGGCAAAAGCCTTGGCATAGTCCTTGCC
>OLIS01001987.1_pt1 | contig 13889 bp, 13 predicted proteins | sample 1601351 | NCBI WGS metagenome assembly OLIS01 (sample SAMEA2452122, study PRJEB22498) | human gut metagenome | biome: human feces; feature: human gut; material: feces | place: Australia | collected 2012
CATGAACCGGAAGTTGTGAAGTTTTAAATGTATTTCATAGTTTGAAAAACACCCTCGCTTGTATAAGCGGGGGTGTTTGCATTTGAATTATTGGTATTTGAAAGTGTATTTTCTAAAATTTGACAAAATATGCGTATATTATTGCACATTATGACAAATAAAGGTATAATATTTCCATAATAAAAGGGGGCGGGTCTGAGATAACATTTCTTTAAGTTTATCACTTAAGCTCCAAGAATGAATGTGTATTGTTTGATTGTAAAGATAGTATATCTTCGCAGCAAATAAAAATTCACAATAATAAACAATAACATATACAATGAGAAATTTTTTGTACATCATAGTTTGTATAATGATTCTAACCAGAATAAGAAAATTGCTACATAGACAGAAAAATAAGACACAAAAAAAGACTTGTTACCAAGTCTATTTGTTCTACACCATGTAGAGTCTTACGACGGATTCGGATAAACCTTATTTGCACTCGTCTTGTAAGTTCTATTTAAGGATAACAGGTTGTTCATAAAAATGCAATAGATAATTTTAATTTTAGGAGGAAATGGTATGAGATATTTTATGGGATTGGATATGGGAACATCGTCGGTAGGCTGGGCAGTAACAGATGAACACTATCAACTGCTTAGAAGAAAAGGAAAAGATATGTGGGGAATACGTGAATTTGAAGAAGCAGCTACAGCAGTTGAACGTCGGACACATCGTGTAAGCAGACGAAGAAGACAGAGACAGGTAGCCAGGATTGGTCTGTTACAGGAATATTTTCATGATGCGATACATCAGGTAGATCCTAATTTTTATCAGAGATTAAAAAACAGTAAATATCATGAGGAAGATAAAGACGAGATTGTAAGAGAAAGTAATGGGATATTTAATGATGCGGAATATACAGATAAAGAATATTTCAAAGAATTTCCTACAATTTTTCATCTTAGACAGGAGTTGATTAAATCAAAAGAGCCACATGATGTACGATTGGTATATTTAGCATTATTGAATATGTTTAAACACAGAGGACATTTCTTAAATGCTACACTTAGTGCGGATGGGGAAAGCAGGAAGATTAAAGATATATATACGGATTTTGTAGATAAGGCTGCAGAGCAATTGGGAGTTTCTTTTGCCACGGACATAAGGTATGAGGAGCTGGAAAATTATTTGAGTAGTAATGATTTATCTCGAAAAAGAAAGGGCGAATTAATTGCAGAGTTGTTACATGTAACACGGAAGGATAAACAACAATATGCATTAATTGAATGTATGCTCGGTTTGGATAAAAGTGTAAAGTTAATGTTTGGAGACACTTTGCCAGAGGATTTTGATAAAACCATAAAGGTTAATTTTTCAGATATTGCATTTGAAGAAAAAGCAACAGAAATCAGTGAGGCTATTGGTGAAGAAAAATATGATTTAATACTCATAATGAAAGAAATATATGATGCAGCTATATTGAATCGAATAATGAATGGATATACATATTTGTCGGATGCCAGAGTTGCTGAATATGAAAAACATAAGAGTGACTTAGCCTGTTTAAAACATTACATAAAAGAATATGGAACACAGCATCAGTTTGATTTCCTGTTTAGAGGCACAGAAAAAGGTTCATATAGTGCGTATGTGCATTCTGTTAATTCACATGAAAAGCAAAGAAGGAATATGGATGGAAATAAAAAAGAAGATCTGTATTCTACACTGAAAAAAATATTGAAAGATATGCCGGAAAATGAAGAAAAGACATATATTATGATGCAGATAGAGTTGGATAATTTCTTGCCTAAACAGTTGACTGCATCGAATGGTGTTATCCCAAATCAGATTCATTTAAAGGAAATGAAGAAGATTCTTGCCAATGCAGAAAATTATTTGCCGTTTCTTAAGGAAAAAGATGAGTCCGGTTATACGGTTTCTGAAAGGATTCAGAAATTATTTGCATTTCAGATCCCTTATTATATTGGACCGACAACCGAGAAAAGTGCAGAGTTTGGTGGAAATGGATGGGTAGTTCGTAAAGAAGAAGGAAAAGTGCTTCCATGGAATATTGATCAGAAGATTGATATGAAAAAGACATCAGAGAAATTTATTTCACGCATGGTAAGAAGATGCACATATATGAATGATGAACAGGTTCTACCGAAAGAGTCGTTGGAATATGAGAGTTTTTGTGTATTAAATGAATTAAATAATATAAAGGTATATGGTGAGAAGCTTCCAGTAGATATTAAACAGGACATATATAGAACATTATGTGAAAAGGGAAAACGCGTTACTAAAAAGAGTCTTATGCAATATCTTGTAGGGCGGGGAGTAATAAAGGCAGAAGACGAAGAACAACTTACAGGTTTAATGGATGGTTTAAATAATACTTTAAAATCATTTGCAAAGTTTAAAGCAATATTTGGAGATGCGATTTATGAGGATTCATGCAAAAAAATGGTTGAACAGATTATTTTCTGGTGTACCGTTTATGGAGATTCTAAGCATTTTCTGAAAGAACAATTACTGGAGAAATATGGTGAAGTGCTTACAGATGCACAGATCAAGCGTATTCTTGGAATAAAATTCAGAGATTGGGGAAATTTGTCAAAAAAATTTCTGGAACTTCAGGGGTGCAGCAAGGAGACAGGGGAAGTTAATTCGTTAATTCGTATGTTATGGGAAACAAACGATAATCTGATGGAATTGCTTGCTCAGGATTCCTATACATTCAAAGAAGAACTTGAAAATATGCAGGAGTCAACATATAAGGTATTAACTGAATTACAGCCGGAAGATTTAGACCATATGTATTTTTCAGCACCGGTAAAGAGGATGATATGGCAGACGATTCTAATCATTAAAGAAGTAACAAAGGTTATGGGATGTCAACCAGAGCGATTATTTATTGAAATGACGCGTGAACATGGGCAGAAAAATGATATAAAGGATTCACGAGCTAAGAAATTTTATGAGCTTTATTCAAAGATAAAAGATGAGGATAAAGACTGGCGTAAAGTGATAGAAGATGCTGATAAAGATGGAAGAATCAGAAGTAAAAAAATGTATCTGTATCTTACCCAGATGGGAAGATGTATGTATACAGGAAGACCAATTGATCTGGATCAGTTATTTAATAATAACCTTTACGATATTGATCATATTTATCCAAGACATTATGTAAAGGATGATAATCTTGAAAACAATATGGTGTTGGTTGAAAAACAATCAAATGCGCATAAAAGCGATGTGTATCCGTTGGAGTCTGGTATCTATGAAAAACAGGTGAATTGGTGGAGAGAACTACATAGAAAAAATCTTATTAATGACGAAAAGTTAAAACGATTAACTGGAAGAAATCCATTTACTGATGAACAAAAGGCAGGGTTTATTGCAAGACAGTTAGTTGAAACAAGTCAGGGTACAAAAGGAGTTGCGACTATATTACAGGAAGCTTTGCCAGATACTACATTAGTATATGCCAAAGCAAGAAATGTGTCTGAGTTCAGAAGTGATAATGATTTACTGAAGTCCAGAATTGTAAATGATTTTCATCACGCACATGATGCGTATCTTAATATAGTTATAGGTAATGTATATTATGTGAAGTTTACTAAGAACCCGATTAATTTTATCCGAGAGCATGGAACATATAATCTTGGAAAAATGTTTGCTAAGGATGTGAAACGTGGTGATGATATAGGCTGGGTTGCACAATCAGGAAATGGGCAGACTGCAACAATGGAAACAATAAAAAGAACGATGGCGAGAAATACACCTTTGTTGACTAGAATGAGTTATGAGGTTACAGGAGGACTGGCTAATCAAACGTTATATTCGGCTAGTAAGGCAAAAGAAGGAACATATATTCCGCTGAAGAGTTCAGATGAAAGAATGCAGGATGTTACGAAATATGGCGGATTTACCAGTGTGTCAACTGCATATTTTATGTTGGTAGAACATGATGGTAAAAAGGGAAAACGTATTCGAACAATTGAAAGTGTACCGATTATGTGGAAAGAACGCATAGAAAAAAATCCAGCAGAGTTGGAAAGATATTGTCTGGAAGTTTTGAAGTTAAGTAATCCTGATATACGAGTGCGTAAAATCTTGATTCAGTCTTTGATTAAGAGAAATGGATATTATATGCAGATTACAGGTAAGACGGGAAATCAGTTATATGTAAGAAACACAGTTTCGTTATGTTTAAAGCAGGAGTGGGTTAATTATATTAAAAAATTAGAGAAAGGGAATGATGAGAATATTACAAAAGATAAAAATTTAGTATTATATGATATTTTGGTTGATAAACATAATAATACCATATATAGTCAACGGCCAAACCCGGTAGGTGAAAAACTTGTTAAGCGTAGAGAAGAATTTATTAATTTAAACCTGAATGATCAGGTAACTGTTTTATTAGAGATATTAAAGTTGACACAGATTGCGTTAGGTGGAGCAAATTTGGAGTTGATAAATGAGTCCAAAACGACAGGATCAATGAAAATAAGTAAAACTGTATCCGAAGAAAGAGAAGTGACATTGATTAATCAATCAGTAACAGGTTTATATGAGCAGAGAGTTAATCTGCTGACAGTATGAGTTGGCGCACAATAGTAGTAGCAAATAGCGCAAAAATGGATTATCAATTAGGATATCTCGTTGTCCGGACAGATAAAGTAACCAAGATTCATCTGACAGAGATATCCTTGGTAATCATAGAATCTACAGCAGTATCAATAACTGCAGCATTGTTGAGTGAATTGATGAAAAAGAAAATAAAAGTAGTTTTCTGTGATGAAAAGAGAAATCCATCATCAGAACTAATCCCGTATTACGGAAGTCATGATACAAGTGCGAAAGTAAGGGAACAGATTAAATGGAATCAAGAAAAGAAATCTCTTATATGGACAGAAATTGTTGCTGAAAAGATACGAAAACAGGCAGATTTGCTACGGATATTTCATAAAAAAGAAGCAGATCAATTAGATACATATATTACAGAACTGCAATATGGAGATGCAACAAACAGAGAAGGCCATGCTGCAAAAGTATATTTTAATGCACTGTTTGGTTTGGATTTTTCAAGAACAGATGAGAACAGTATTAATGCAGCATTGAATTATGGCTATGGTATTATACTATCAATGTTTAATCGGGAAATTGTTTCAAATGGTTATATAACACAATTTGGACTGTTTCATGATAATATGTTTAACCAGTTTAATTTAGGATCTGATCTCATGGAACCGTTTCGTCCTTTGGTGGATAGAAAAGTAGTGGTAATGAAACCAGAGAAATTTGAAACGGATGAAAAACATCAGATATTAGGAATATTACAGGAGGAGGTTGTTATAGGAGGACGAACAGAATATGTTAGTAATGCAATTAAACTATATTGTAAAAGTATATTTGATGCATTACGAGATAATGACGTATCTCTTATGAAATTTTACAGCTTTGAGTTATAGATATATGAGAATAGTAGTCTTTTTTGATCTTCCGGTAATAACTGCCAGTCAGCGAAAAACATATCGGACATTTCGGAAATATCTTGTGAAAAATGGATTTTTAATGATGCAGGAGTCTGTATATTGCAAACTTGCACAGAATTCTTCTGTTGGAGAGACAATAATAGAAAATATACGAAAAAATAGACCATCAGAAGGTTTGGTGCAAGTTTTAAAGGTTACAGAAAAACAATATGGGAAAATGGAATATATTGTTGGAGAATCTTCAAATGAAGTATTGAACACGGATCAAAGGTTGGTGATTTTATGAGATTAGTATATTCACTATATAATCTTGACATTCAGATAGAAGAAAATATGATAAATATTTTAATAGTGGAGAATCCTGAAATTTTTTCAGTACTGATACAAGATATGATATCTGAAGAGAACTGGGTGTTATCTGAGCCTGATAAGATTCTAACCTTTGATAAAATAGCATCGGTTATTATAAATCCATTTCTATTGGATTGTAATGAACGAAAAGTAATCCAGAAGTTATACCAAGAGATTGATAATTCTGCAAATGACTGGTTTGTTCAGGAAATGGCAGAGTTGCAAGGACAGATTGTTTCAATGATCTCACAGGCAATAGAGACCGTGCCATATGATGTTACATTCGATTTTGAACAGAATTTTCAGGGGTTGTTAAAGTTATATAATGTGCATATTGATAATGAGTGCGATTCATTATTAGAGAAGATAAGTAATTATATTAAAACTCTTCATCGGATATGTCATATATCTGTATTCATATTTGTGAATCTGAAGACCTATTTATCTGAAAATGAATTGAAAGAATTATATATAAGCTGTTTTTATGAAAAAATCCATCTGATTTTATTCGAAAATCAGCAGAAGAAATGTTTGGAATATGAAAAAATGTATATTCTTGATAAAGAATATTGTATAATAGAATCAGATTAACTTACAGCATATGTCTATATGTTTAACTCGGTGAGAACCTCATTTTTACAATTTGGGGTTTGAGAGTCTTGTAAGTGAATAAGTGAATCAAACATGTAATTATCGATGTGACTACCGCTATAAGTTTGAGAGTCTTGTAAGTGAATAAGTGAATCAAACGGGTCTATCTTTTGTTTTGTACCTGTTACGGTTTGAGAGTCTTGTAAGTGAATAAGTGAATCAAACATACCGGACAAATGAACGGGTGGAGAGCGAGTTTGAGAGTCTTGTAAGTGAATAAGTGAATCAAACGAGGTGTTCGCCCGACAATTATTTGATTTTGTTTGAGAGTCTTGTAAGTGAATAAGTGAATCAAACTTCCCTTTGATAAACCTGTTCGATTAATAGTTTGAGAGTCTTGTAAGTGAATAAGTGAATCAAACTATTGTAAAAGTCATATTTCTTTTGATTCTGTTTGAGAGTCTTGTAAGTGAATAAGTGAATCAAACTTTTCTGTGTTAAATATTCGCTTTGATTTGGTTTGAGAGTCTTGTAAGTGAATAAGTGAATCAAACCGAAAACTCACTCGCAACCGTAACGGATGGTTTGAGAGTCTTGTAAGTGAATAAGTGAATCAAACCTAAACCCGCCCGGTGCTACAATCTCAACCGTTTGAGAGTCTTGTAAGTGAATAAGTGAATCAAACCCACACGCTTATTCTTACCGATACCATGCAGTTTGAGAGTCTTGTAAGTGAATAAGTGAATCAAACCCGATTGCGAGATCATCATACATGAATGCAGTTTGAGAGTCTTGTAAGTGAATAAGTGAATCAAACTCACGACAGTAAGGTTGATTTTAAAGATTAGTTTGAGAGTCTTGTAAGTGAATAAGTGAATCAAACTTCGTCGCAAACGTCCTTGATTGCATCAAAGTTTGAGAGTCTTGTAAGTGAATAAGTGAATCAAACTTTTTATAATGAAGAATACGGCTCATACAGTTTGAGAGTCTTGTAAGTGAATAAGTGAATCAAACACACCGCCTTTGTTACTCAGCAATACAAACGTTTGAGAGTCTTGTAAGTGAATAAGTGAATCAAACGATTTTGACATTGATGTTTTGACCACTTTTGTTTGAGAGTCTTGTAAGTGAATAAGTGAATCAAACGCATTTCTTCCCATTCATTAATTATTTTTAGTTTGAGAGTCTTGTAAGTGAATAAGTGAATCAAACATGACGAATGGTATAGTATGGTCGCATCGCGTTTGAGAGTCTTGTAAGTGAATAAGTGAATCAAACGTGACATATTCGATAAAATCCATGAACAGCGTTTGAGAGTCTTGTAAGTGAATAAGTGAATCAAACGGCGAAAACTCACTCGCAATTGTAACGGATGGTTTGAGAGTCTTGTAAGTGAATAAGTGAATCAAACTAGTGAAAAAGAAATCATCATAACGGAGAGGTTTGAGAGTCTTGTAAGTGAATAAGTGAATCAAACTGAAGAGGCAGGAGAAAAGACCGGCTCTGGTTTGAGAGTCTTGTAAGTGAATAAGTGAATCAAACGACAGTATATATCAAATAAATACGGACATAGTTTGAGAGTCTTGTAAGTGAATAAGTGAATCAAACTGTAGCTACCGTTTCAGAACCTGTTTTTACGTTTGAGAGTCTTGTAAGTGAATAAGTGAATCAAACTGATTATCATGATAATTACAGTCTTCTTTCGTTTGAGAGTCTTGTAAGTGAATAAGTGAATCAAACCAGGCAATTCATTAGATTCCGGAATAATCGTTTGAGAGTCTTGTAAGTGAATAAGTGAATCAAACTGATTATTTCCGTGAACGGTGCAATTTTGGTTTGAGAGTCTTGTAAGTGAATAAGTGAATCAAACGTATTCTATGTTGAGTCGTATATTGATGGTGTTTGAGAGTCTTGTAAGTGAATAAGTGAATCAAACTTTTATAGTCTGCTGAGCCATTTTACCGTTGTTTGAGAGTCTTGTAAGTGAATAAGTGAATCAAACTCAGCACCCATCGTCTGAGCGACAGCATTAGTTTGAGAGTCTTGTAAGTGAATAAGTGAATCAAACGTGATAACAATATATATACATATACTAATAGTTTGAGAGTCTTGTAAGTGAATAAGTGAATCAAACCCATTTTTTACCTCCTTAAGTTTCACAGTGTTTGAGAGTCTTGTAAGTGAATAAGTGAATCAAACAAAGTAACAAAGCTGTTGTACGCTAGGATAGTTTGAGAGTCTTGTAAGTGAATAAGTGAATCAAACTTTATAAATTCCTCCTTTTGTTTCACTGTGTTTGAGAGTCTTGTAAGTGAATAAGTGAATCAAACATAGTCGTGTGAATAAAATTCCTTGTGTTAGTTTGAGAGTCTTGTAAGTGAATAAGTGAATCAAACCAATCACCATAATTACAGTACATGTATTCTGTTTGAGAGTCTTGTAAGTGAATAAGTGAATCAAACCAACTCTCCGTACTGTCCAATCAGGATCGGTTTGAGAGTCTTGTAAGTGAATAAGTGAATCAAACTCAATCTTTCTAATTTTTTCAGGCAAGTCAGTTTGAGAGTCTTGTAAGTGAATAAGTGAATCAAACCAAACTGATGATAAATGCAAGGTGATTATAGTTTGAGAGTCTTGTAAGTGAATAAGTGAATCAAACTCATCACCATAATGAACAGTTGTTTCCAAAGTTTGAGAGTCTTGTAAGTGAATAAGTGAATCAAACTGTAGCAACTGTTTCTGAGCCTGTTTTTAAGTTTGAGAGTCTTGTAAGTGAATAAGTGAATCAAACTCCGGTTGTTAGCCGGATATTCTCGCCCGCGTTTGAGAGTCTTGTAAGTGAATAAGTGAATCAAACCCAGCACAGGGGATATAATTAGATTTGAAGAGTTTGAGAGTCTTGTAAGTGAATAAGTGAATCAAACTTTAAGGGAGATTTAAACATGGAAGAAAGAGTTTGAGAGTCTTGTAAGTGAATAAGTGAATCAAACTTCCGGATACATCCCATTCCTCTTCTGCAAGTTTGAGAGTCTTGTAAGTGAATAAGTGAATCAAACATTCCTCATTAAAAGTGTTTGCGCGTACGTGTTTGAGAGTCTTGTAAGTGAATAAGTGAATCAAACTGTGATGGTGCGGGATGTTGAAGAGACAGAGTTTGAGAGTCTTGTAAGTGAATAAGTGAATCAAACATCACACACTCGTAAATTATATTCTTGATAGTTTGAGAGTCTTGTAAGTGAATAAGTGAATCAAACTCAGATACCTTTTTCTTTGATAAAGCCTTTGTTTGAGAGTCTTGTAAGTGAATAAGTGAATCAAACTAGCGGCGTTTCAAATGAGTGGCAGCGTCGTTTGAGAGTCTTGTAAGTGAATAAGTGAATCAAACACAACAAAGTCGTATACTGGTGATGCTGACGTTTGAGAGTCTTGTAAGTGAATAAGTGAATCAAACTGCGTAATTACCTGTAAAATTCACTATGCTGTTTGAGAGTCTTGTAAGTGAATAAGTGAATCAAACCACATCGGGTCTTCAATGATGTCTGCAAGTGTTTGAGAGTCTTGTAAGTGAATAAGTGAATCAAACTACTGTCAATGAATTTTTTAATTTCATCTAGTTTGAGAGTCTTGTAAGTGAATAAGTGAATCAAACAATGTTACAAAACCATATCTGATTTTGCAAGTTTGAGAGTCTTGTAAGTGAATAAGTGAATCAAACCTAAAATCCGATAAGTAATTGCCAGATTCTGTTTGAGAGTCCTGTAAGTGAATTAAACTGTGAAGCAGATGGAAGGACGATACACTTTGTCTGAGAGCCTTGTAAGTAAATAATAAAAAGAAAAAAATAAGAAAGGAATTAATTAATGGATAATAATCAAATAACAAATAATCAGTTTAAAGGAATTATAAAGATGATTATAGCACTCATAAAAAGTGATATACCTAAGGAAGAGTTACTAGAATATTTAACTGATTTGGTTGAAGAATAATGTATATATGAGTGTAAACAAAGTGTATGTTGAAAGATATGTAAGAACATGACTATATAGATATAGCAGAATGCTATTTCCCCCCACCACAGCCTTACTTACCACATCCCCTATATGCTATTCGGATTCTGTGGTGGGGAGAGCTTTGTTCTGGTTCCTTTTTATTACATGCTAGAATGTCTTCTGCAGAAATTCTGCATGCGATTTATAGTAGCGATAGTATTCGGTACCCTTTTCCTGACCATACTTGGTTACGAAGAGGTTGTGAATTTCCCGAAGGTTTGCTTTATGCGGGTATAGTTTTTTATAGAAATCATCAATGAGAGCAATACCGGCATTAGAGTAAACAATCGATAAGAATTTACGGTATTTTGTTTTCTTTTGCCAGTTGACCTTTGGTATCTCGTAGGATGAACTCTTTACTATACCATAGATATAACTTCCTTTTTCCTGACCGTAGATTGATATAAGTATGTTGTGGATGGCGGATAGATTACTTTTCCCGACACAGGAAAGTAATGTATCGACCTGTTCCTTATCATACAGCGGCGTAGATACAGCTTCTGGAATAGCAGCCTGTTTATCAATCTTAACAGGAACAGCAATTTTGACAGGATTCGTAGCAGGAGTGGTTTCTACGATCACGTCCGGCTTTGGATTTTCTGCCTTTATTACTGAATCATCAATACTTTCCGGTACTGCAGTAAAAGCTGGAATTGCAGGAAGCATTGGCTTTTGTATAGATAGTTCATTTGCCAGTGTGTGGAAAATGGAGGGAGCCTTGCGGCATACATGGTATCCGCGTTCCGTCCAGAAATGTACCACGCTGTCAAAACCTTTATCTTTTGAAACAATGATGAGGTTGTCGTCCGGATTTTTAACTGTATACGAACCAAGGTAGGTTACAAGTTGAAAATCTAAGGCATTATCAGTTCCGTTTTCACAGAGGATGAACTCAGGTTCAAAAGGGGACTGTTTCAATGCGACAACATTTGCATAGGACATGTTAGGAGATTTATCGGTGTAGAATACAAGGATACAGTCATCGTTATTCAGATAATCAAATAGTTGTATCCAGGAATCACCGACGTTCTCACTATCTACAAAAAATATATTTCTCATGATCACCTCGTTTAACCAGAACAAAATAAGTATAGCATATAATTTTATCGAACTGAACAAGAAAATGTCGACATAAATGTCGGCAAAAAAACAACACCTCCACCCCTTAGTAGTTTCATATGCAATACATTTCAGAAATTCTGTCTTGTATCATATGACCACCATGGAGCAGAGGTACTTTATATTATGCGGCTATTTAATGAATCGCTTCTGAATTCATAACAGTCTTAGCTGTACCGGCATAAGGGTAAGCCCAGAGAAAACTGCTTATTTTACTATAAGTAACATCCATATTCAGTTCATAGGACTGTACATTTTTGAGATTCTTAATCTTTACATCTTGTGTAGCACGAACCTTGAGCCGGAGTGTTTCATTTGCCTTAAGAGTCAGGCTCTGGTTGCTTTTGTATTTCTTCCATGGGCCATCACCTTTGCGATAGGAAATGATATCAACACCTGTTTCAATGGTCGAACCATCGTCCAGTTCAATCGTCAGTACAGCGTTGTCATATAATTTCAATGTGTCATTATAGGCTTTGCTGGTAATCTTATATACTGTTTCGTTATCAGCACATTTTACACTGTTGTCAAATTTGAACGTATATTTACCGCTTCGGTTTGTTGCAGATATCTGTTCGTAGTCTGTAAATGCACTGTAATATTTCTTCTTGCCGACTTTAAGATAAGTTCTGACCTTATAGCGGTATGTCTTGCCTGCTGTTACTGTCTTGTCTTTGTAGTTCAGACTGTCTACACTTTTCTTGACTGTGGCAATCTTCTTGTAGCCTACGATACCCATTTCTTTCCGGTAGATTTCATATCCGGTTGGAAGTACGCCGCCTGAACTGTATAATTTCAGCGTGATCGACTTTGTACTTCTTGGGGCTTCTGCAAACTGGTACTCGTCAAATGAACACACAGGGCCTGTATAGGCAGAAGCTGGGATACCGGTTTCGATAACTTTCTTTTTGTTTTTATAACCACGTATCATATAAGTATAACGTTTTTCCGGTTTCGCTTTTTTGTCGGTATAGCTTTTCTTCTTACCCGAAATGGTTGCGATCAGTTTGTATTTGCCTGCGTTCCAATCCTCATCCGCAACCGCTCGGTAGATCTTGTATTGTGTAACTCCTTTTTGTGCTCCCCATGACAATTTCACCGAGGTGATTGAGGTAGCGGTAGCTGTTACGTCAAGATAGTCACTGGCTTTTGCTGCCGGCATGCTTGTAAACATGAGCTCTCCGATCATAATAAACATGAGTATGAGACTGATAATCTTTTTGTTCATAACCTTCAACTCCTTTCTTCGTCCGATATATACGGCTCCATAACCCTAAATTCCAACATATCATCAGATTGATATGTTTATATAAATTATACCATATACATATGCACATCCGGTACTGAAAAAGTATCGTCAAAATGACGAAAAAATCAGGAAAATAGGCGGCTTGCGGCTATATTTGGCAGATTATGCATTCTATCAAAATCTCCCTTATAAAGTCCATTGACGACCTGCGATAGATAAATCAAAGTAGTAAGCCGAAAGTATTAATAAATATCCCGTTGCATATCAGCCTGCCTGAGATAAATGTTGAGAGTGGATGATGGGTAGATGCTTTCAAATACAGTCCTTGCTTATGGTGTTTGTATCGACCAAGGCATAGCATGATATGACATTAGCGAGGCTTTCGTAATAGAATGCATATTGTCAGTAAATACGAGTGCCTGTTTGAGCCGAAGGCGAGTTGGCACAGGAGTATTTACGAATTAGACATATGCATTCTATAGAAAACGGAGCGAGTCATATGTGCTATGTCGGGGTCGATACAAACACCATAAGCAAGGTTACGCTATCACATCACCCCTCCATCAGCCGGATAAGCTCCTTTGCAGCATTTGACAGATAATGCCCGTTCATATAGCCGATGCCAAGTGTATAGCTTGCGCTTGGATAGTTAAGCTGGATCACATTGAGGTTGTCAGTCAGCTTCCGGTCAGACAGAAAATTGCCGGGATAAACCGTGCATCCATAGTGGTTGATACACAGATTATATAAGGTTTCCAGATTGTTGGATTCCACACCAACCTTGACAGCCATTTTTCAGACTGGAAGATGCTGTTCATGGCACTCCGGATCGTATTGCCGGTTTTATTGAGAAGAAAATTGCAAGGTTCCAGAACCTGGATCCTTCCGGTGCTGATCAGGATGCTCTTGACGTGACTGAAGTCCGGTCCGAAACAATTTTTTAGATATTCATCCGTAACCAGCAGGTACAGATGATCTTCCCCTAAGGTATAGTATGCAATATCATCGGCAAACGGAAGCTGTTCTAACATCAGGTCGATATCC
>OLIS01001988.1_pt1 | contig 13882 bp, 12 predicted proteins | sample 1601351 | NCBI WGS metagenome assembly OLIS01 (sample SAMEA2452122, study PRJEB22498) | human gut metagenome | biome: human feces; feature: human gut; material: feces | place: Australia | collected 2012
AATCCTGTCAAAATCCGTACCCACCAATTTCACCGTCCCTGCCTCCAATGCTTCAGGACGCTCCGTCGTGTCACGCATCACCAATACAGGCTTCCCCAATCCCGGGGCTTCTTCTTGTATTCCACCGCTATCAGTTAACACGATCGTAGACTTCTCCATCAGGTAAACAAAAGACAAGTATTCCAACGGCTCGATGAAAAACATATTTTTCAACCCCGACAAATCTGCACCGAACACCTCGTGTATAGGCTTTCGCACGTTCGGGTTCAAGTGCATCGGGTAAACGAAATCCACCCCCGGGTATTTCCCGGACAAGGTCTTTATCGCTTGACACATGTTAATGAATCCATCCCCGAAATTTTCCCGCCTATGCCCGGTTATCAACACCAGTCTCTTGCCACCATCCAAACGCCCCACGTCATACCCCGCCTTTACCAGGGAACGGTTCAAGGCAAAATCCAACGTTTTATCGTTCTTTATCCGGTCAACCACCATGTAAAGGGCATCGATAACCGTGTTGCCCGTTACAATAATCTTTTCATCGCGCACGCCCTCATCCAGCAAATTTTGACGACTTAAAGGTGTCGGGGCGAAATGATACGTCGCGATACGCCCCGTTACCTGACGATTCATCTCTTCAGGCCAGGGACTGTAAATATTACGCGTTCGCAAACCGGCCTCCACGTGTCCTACCGGGATTTGCTGGTAAAAGGCCGCCAGGGCTGCTGCCATTGAAGTCGTTGTATCGCCATGTACCAGAACCAGATCGGGTTTCACCTCCTTCAACACGTCACGCGTTCCGGTTAAAACCCGCGTGGTCACGTCGTACAGGTCCTGCCCTTGCTTCATGATATTCAAGTCGTAATCGGGCTCGATATCGAATATACGAAGCACTTGATCCAGCATCTCCCGGTGCTGCCCGGTCACGCAAACGATGGTCTGGAATTGTTCGGGGTACTTTTGAAACTCCTTCACCAGGGGAGCCATTTTTATCGCTTCCGGACGGGTTCCAAAAACTAGCATTACTTTTTTCATCAAAACAATTTATTTCTTGTAAATACCACAAAAATCAAGGATCACCTTCCGGTCCGTCCACGGCAAGGTCTTGAATTCATCATGAGCCACCAGCATCACCACGATATCCGCCCGCTCGTAAGCTTCCCGGTAACCCGTTAATTTAAACACTTTATGTTCTTGCACGTTAGGCTCGACGACAAGAATATCCGCGTTGCCACAAGATTGCATGACCTTGGTCGTGATATACTTTGCCGGGGACTCCCGCAAATCATCGATATTCGGTTTAAAGGCCAGTCCCATCATGGCGATCACGGGCTTGCGATGATGTTGTAATTCAAATTTCAACATCTCGTTCTGCACTTTCTCCGCGCACCAGAACGCCTTGTAATTGTTGATCTCCCGGGCGTCAGCGATGATCTTGGACTCCATCGGGAAATCCGCCGTGATAAAATAGGGATCAACCGCTATACAGTGACCTCCCACGCCACAACCGGGTTGAAGGATATTCACCCGGGGATGTTTATTGGCCAGGCTAATCAATTCCCACACGTTAATCCCCGCCTTGTCACAAATCAAGGATAGCTCGTTCGCGAACGCGATCTGCACGTCTCTCGAAGAGTTTTCCGTCAATTTACACATTTCTGCCGTGCGTGCGTGCGTCCGGTGTAACGTCCCTTGAACAAATCGCGAGTAGAAGTCGATGGCCTTGTCCGTCGACTTCTCATCCATCCCCCCGATCACCCGGTCATTATGCACGAGCTCATAGATCACGTTTCCCGGTAACACGCGTTCCGGGCAATAAGCGATATATATTTTATCTCTCAATTCCGGACGTTCTCCGTAAATCAAATCCCGCATTTTCTCCGTTGTTCCAATCGGCGAGGTGGATTCTATCACGTACAGGTCTCCCGCTTTCAACAAGGGCAACACGGAACGGGTAGCCGCTTCCACGTAAGAAATATCGGGTTCGTGATTGCCTTTAAAAGGGGTCGGGACAACCATGAAATAAGCCTCGCAAACCTCCGGCTTCAGGGAAGCCTTCAATTGCCCATTTTTTACCACCTCTTGCAAGTACTCTTCCATTCCCGGCTCCACGATATGCAATTTTCCCCGGTTTGTCAATTCTACCACGCTCGGGTTTATATCAACCCCGGTAACTTCTATCCCGTGTTTCGCGGCAATAATGGCAGTCGGCAGACCGATATAGCCTAGCCCCATAAAACAAGCTTTCATAAATTATTTTAAATTAATATATTCTTTCGTTGCTAACCAATCAAAGCACAAGGAAACGACATTCATATTTTGCTCTTTTGTTGTTACTCCTGCTAAAAGGTTGTCCCCAAAAAAATTTATACATCCTAAGCGGTTATTCTTCCCTTTACCTCCAATTGTATTCTCATAAAATTCCACAGCCCGATACCACCTCCATACATTCTTTTTCTCCAAATCATCAAGCTTCAACTCAGCACGATACTCCAACCCCATCACGATCTCCTTTGCCAATCCCATGCACCTCTCCTCCCCCGTGAAATAATAACAACTACACAGCAACCTACACATCTCCGGAACCCGACAAGACAACACGATCTCTCCATCCCCCTTCGGGGATATAATCTCGTAAGCCGCATCCAACGCGATGTCCAAAAAATCCATATCGGAATAGGTCAAATAGGCTTCCATCAGATCGGCTACATATCCCACCCGATCTTCCAATGTCACAGATGGATCTTTTATCAAATCGGCTAATTCTCCCGCTATTTCCCGTATCCGTTCATGGATATTCCACTGGCTGCCATACACTTCTTCCAACCACGGGTTTACTCGCACGATAGAATAAACTGAGATATACCCGTGTAGTAAACCGGACAACGCGGACGGGGGAAAATCCCCGATCGGGATGGCCGATACTTTCTTGTACAAATCATTAAGATTCATCGCCACTATCTCTAATTAATTTTTTCTAGGAATGATCCCGGAATGTAAGACGTTGCCACAGAAACAACCCCTTCCAGACGTACTATTACGCGTTTATGCCCCTTTATACGAAGCAATTCTCCCTCAAGCCCGATCAATGGACCTTTAATTACTCGAACTCGATCTCCCCGCTTTAACTCTTCATTAATCACCTCCACGGTGGAATCTGAAAAGTCAAGCAAGAACATGAAATCACGCATTTGCTTATCGGGAACTATCAGCAAATGACGAGTTTCTAAATCTTTCAGGTAAACGACATTCAAACCATGTTCATTCAGTAACGAGAAAGCTGTTATTTGATCCGTCCGTATAAAAATCAAATGAGGGATCAAGATTACTCGCATGTTTTTCCTCCCGGAAGAAGTTTCACGCACCTCCTCACGCATGGCCAGATAATTCTCTATCTTCAAGCCATCCAGCCTTTTTTTAACCGTTAATTCCTGATTGATTCTAGTGTACGCCGCATACCAATGCAATACTCTCGTACCCTCTGACATATATATAATTTGTGAAATCTGAATCCTCGCGATGGGTTTATAATAATAGCTATCACGAATGATTTGGATACGCTTCGCGCACTAACCTGTTGAAACAGGCCTAACATTTTGTCCATGCGCTCCACGTCCCATCCTTAAACAGGTACAGCACGTAAAAGCTGTCTTTTGGGAAGAAATGACACCCTTCCTCATGCACATAACCTTATTATCTCGAAAGAAATGACCGATTATGTGCAACAAATATACGATTTTTTATTTGTTAAAATCAAATACGGATATTTTTTCTTTTTGTTATCAAATCATGCGATTATTTTGAAAACCGGGTGGTATAAATACCCTACACTTTACGCATTTCTCTCCTTTAGTTGCAAAGTATTAAGATATACTTTTGTATGCAAAAGAATTATGACGAATAATTTTTCCATATAGAGTTAATTATGTCAGAGATTTTAAAGAAGTTACAAAAAGATATTCATTTCATTGAAGGCCTAAATAGCTGTATGAACTGCGGAGTATGCACGGCAATTTGTCCGGCAGCCGAATTCTATAACTATGACCCACGGGTGATCGTGGAAACCGTGCAACGGGGAAATGAAGAAGAGATCGAAGAGTTGTTGAAGAGTGACACGATCTGGTATTGCGGGGAATGTATGTCTTGTAAAACCCGTTGTCCGCGCTGCAACACGCCGGGCCTCGTGATCATGGCATTAAGAAAAATATCGCAGGAACTGGGATACTTTGTCTATTCGGAAAAAGGACGTCAGCAATACGCGCTCAAACACGTGATCGGGGAATCTATCCTTAGAAGAGGATATTGCGTTACCCCCGACCTAGTGAAACCGGAAATGCACCCTGAGCAAGGCCCCGTGTGGGAATGGATATACGAGCATCTGGATGATGTGTACGAACGTATGCACTCGAACTACCGCAAACCGGGAGCCGGAGCGTTACGGGAAGTGGATTCGGAAAGTATGAACGAATTACGAAAAATCTTCGATGTGACCGGAGGAACCGAATTTATGGAAAAAATTGACAGTTGCTCCCAACAAGTGGCCAACGAGGAAAAAGTTGATCTGGAAGAGGCTTATTTCCTAAAAATCTACATGGAGAACAGCGGAAGACACCAGTAAGAAAAATTTAAAATTTAAAGTTTAGAATTTAGAATGGGGATGTGATGGGAAATCTAAAATTAAAAATCTAAAATTGAAAGATGAATTTAGAGGGTAAACAACAGATATGGAAAGATTATCAGAAAGAAATTGCTGATGATCACTATTTTTACGCGAGAAGTTGTATCCGCCAAACTTTCTTCCCGGGATCGGAATGGGCTTACTTGGATATCATGAAAAATAAGCTGGGAAAAGATGTTATTGATGACCCGCGACACACGACTTGCACCGGGATCGGATATCACTCCGATATAGTTCCGGTAGAAACGATCATGACGGTTGTCGCCCGCCATTTTGCCCTTATGACAGAAGCCGGGTACGAAAACATGACTCCCTCCTGCATCACGTCTTTCGGTATTTATACCGAGATTCTGGAAACCTGGCACCATCACCCAGAAGTGGAAGAAAAAATCAGGGAATACCTTTGGAAAGCCACCAAACGGGAATTTAAAAAGCCTAAAAATCTTGCTCACACGTCAGACATAATCTATAAGTTCAGAAACGAGATCGCTGCCCAGGCAAAATACAAGCTGGTAGACGTTCACACGGGAAGACCTCTCCGGGGAGTGGAACACATCGGGTGTCATTACTCGAAAATGTTCCCCACGAAAGGAATTGGTGGAGCCGAATTTCCGGCCGTATTATCCGGTATGATTTATGCCTGGGGCGGCGATGTGATTGATTACCCGGAAAGAAGACATTGTTGCGGTTTCGGTTTCCGTCAATACCTCGTGATGGCCAACCGGGGATATTCCGTGGCTAATTCGAAAAAGAAATTTGAATCCATGCAACCTTACGAACCAGACTTTATCGTGGCCAACTGCCCAGGATGTGCCATGTTCATGGATAAATGGCAATACACGATCAGCGAGATGGAAGGCACCACCTACGGACAGGACGGATACGGTATCCCCGTGCTGACTTACGAGGAACTCACGGCGCTCGTCTTGGGGTATAATCCTTGGGAAATCGGGATACAGATGCACCAAGTTTCCGTGGAACCCTTGCTGGATAAAATGGGCATCCCGTATGATCCGGAAGCCAAATTCAAAAACATCCGGGGAGAAGACATCGGGGCTCCGAAATGTCCCACGTACTTGAGAATCGCAAAATTATAATGTTAAACCACAAAATTGAAAAAAGAACCATGAAGCCATTCATTTTCAACTTTCAATTTTCAATTTTCAATTAATATATGGCAAAAGTCATCATCATCGGAGGAGGTCCGGCAGGCTGCGAAGCCGCACATCAACTGGCAAATCAAGGCATCGACGTGGAATTAGTCGAAAAGAACAACGAAACCGGCGGTAACTTGAACAATTGGTATCAACTATTTCCTGACCGGAAATCAGCCAAGGACTTGAACGACATATTAAAACAAAACCTGAATCACCCGAAAATTCGGTTGCACTTGGGCATGGAACCCCGGAAGATTGAGAAGAACAAGGAAGGCAAATTCCTCGTACCTCTCAGTGACGGTAGCTTACTTGAAGGTGACTCCCTGTTAGTTTCCACGGGATTCAAAATTTTCGATGCCCGCCGCAAGGAAGAGTACGGCTACGGGATATATGAAAACGTGATTACTTCCGTGGAACTGGAAAACATGTTCTACAACCATTCAATCAGGATGGCAAACGGGAATACCCCCAAACGTATCGGGATCATCCATTGCGTGGGCTCCCGTGACGAAAAAGTATGCAATTACCATTGCTCCAAACTCTGCTGTATCACCGGAGTAAAACAAGCCATAGAACTTCGGGAATTGTTACCCGACACGGAAATCTTTTGTTTCTACATGGATATGCGTATGTTCGGACCGGGCTACGAGGAGATGTACCGGGAGGCACAGGAAAAATACAATATTAAATTCGTGCGAGGCAGATTGTCCGAGGCCGCCGAAAATATCAACAAGCAATTACAAATCAAGGTGGAAGACACGCTTGTCGGGAAACCGTTGCGCATGACACTCGACATGATGATCCTGTTAGTCAGCATGGAATCCTCGGAAGGCAGTCGCCAGATGGCAGAAACGCTGGGGCTGAACTTGGCACCCAATGGCTTCATCAAATCCCAAGACCCACACTATCGCAACAACAACACGAACGTCGAAGGCGTTTTCGTGGCCGGATGCGGAAGTGCCCCGATGAACCTGACCGACACGCTGGCTGATGCCCGCTCGGCAGCAATGAACATTATGGAATACATGAAAAGAATTTAGAATTTAGAGTTTAAAATTTAAAATCTAAAATTTAGAAGATGATCAATTTTTGGGGTTACAGCATATCGGAAACACGGAGTATCAATTACGATACGAACGACAAATCCATGACGGAACACATCGCACGCGTCGTTCCCAGTAGCAAATTGTGCATCGGTTGTGGCGGGTGCACGGCGGGATGCACGGCGGGAAATCTCACGGACTTCAACATCCGGAAAATACAGATGCTCATGAAGAGAGGAGAAAATAAAGAGGCAAAAGAGCAATTACAGAAATGTATGTTGTGTGGGAAATGCATGTTGGTCTGCCCGAGAGGTGTGGAAACCCGGAAGATGATTTTAGAAATACTCAACTATATAAAAACAAAATTGAAAAGCTGAAACCAATTACTATGCAGCAATACGAATACACGAACAAAATATATTACGACCACTTTGTCTTACCCTTCACGATCGGACTGATCGTACTATTGGGATATTTGTGTGTAAAATACTACAAGTGGATCAAGAGCTTCCCGAAAGAAGAACGTAAAAAGATTCGCAAAGGATTATTTAGCTTGAAGACCATTCATTCCGGTTGGGAAATTTTCCGGGAAAGTTTGTTGCATCACAATATATTCAAAACGAACCCCATGCTGGGATACATGCACATGACCTTTGCCTTCGGGTGGTTCCTGTTGATCGTTGTCGGGAAAATCGAATCCATGGTTTATCATACCAGTGCTTTCAACCCGCCTTATTTCGCTATCTTTTTCCGTTATTTCCACCCGGCGAAAGAGACCTTCCCGTATAGTGAATTTTTCGCTTTCTTGATGGACCTGATACTGACATTCCTGTTAATCGGGATCTTACTGGCCGTCACCAAACGCTTCTGCTCCCGCATTTTCGGCATGAAGAAAACCACGAAACAACGAGCTTACGATCTGCTCATATTAACGGTTCTCTGGCTCATCTTCCCGGTGCGTTTTCTGGCAGAAAGCTTCACAAGCGGACTGAATGGTGGTGGTAGCTTCCTCACGTACAACGCGGGTAACTTCTTCAGTGGATTTCTACCCCTGGAAAACCTTTCCTATCCTGCCTGGTGGCTCTATTCCTCCCTGCTCGGGTTATTCTTTTTGCTATTACCCTTCTCCCGGTACATGCACATTCCGACCGAAATGGTCTATATTTTCTTGAAAAACTGGGGAGTAAAACAAGGCAAAGAATACAACGGATTTAGTGAAATTCAGGTCAATTCCTGTTCCCGTTGCGGAATATGTATCAACACCTGCCAACTGAACACGTCATGCAATATCAATGACACACAACCCGTCTACTTTCTTCGTCGCCTGCGCAATCACGAGGAATACGCCCAACAAGCGGAAGACTGCCTGATGTGCGGACGTTGCGAGAACTCCTGTCCCGTGGGAATCAATTTAAATGCCATCCGTCAAAGCAAAAGACCGGATATATTAAGAGTGACCAAAGAAACGTATGCTTATGTGCCCCAACCGGAGGTGAAACCCGCTAAAGTCGCTTATTTTGCCGGATGCATGAGCCATCTTACCCCGGGCATTATAAAATCCATGCAACAAATTTTCGAGAAAGCAAAAGCGGATTACACGTTTATTGATGAAAAAGCCGGGGTTTGTTGCGGGCGTCCGTTAGCTCTTTCCGGGAACTGGAAAGCAGCACAAGTGGTCATGGACAAAAACCTGCAAATGATTGACGCCTCACAAGCGGACATCCTGGTCACCTCCTGCCCGATCTGCTACAAAACATTCAAAGAAGATTACCTGTTGAATATAAAAATCATGCATCACACGGAATACATCGATATGCTGATCCGGGAAGGCAAATTGAAAGTCAACGCTCTTGATTTAAAAACCGTATTCCACAATCCGTGTGAACTGGGGAGAGGCTGTGGTGTGGTGGATGCCCCCGAAAATGTACTGAAACAAGTAAGCCAAAAAATTCCGACAGCTTATGACGGGAAAAAATCACTCTGTTGCGGGGGAAGCTTGGCAAACACGGCTATTGATGCCACGCAAAAAACTAAAATCAGCAGTGATACAGTGAAAGCATACGCGGCATACCAACCGGATGTAATTGTCACGGCTTGTCCCCTATGCAAAAAGACATTGGGTAAAACCTCACTGGAAATCCCGGTAAAAGATATAGCAGAACTGGTTGCAGAGGCCTAAAAACAAAAATGGGATTCCAAACATAAAAGAATCCCATTTTTTTGTTTTTACCAAGAAGATTAATCCTCAAGCTCTTCCTTCACCCCTTCTATCTGCTCCACATTCAAATCGCTTTCATTACTATTGGCGGCAATATCATAATGAGGAAGCGGGTTCTTCTGCAATTCAATATTTTGTTCCCGGTGTACACAAACATCCATCGCTAAATACAGGGCATTACGAAGTCCTTGTTCATCACCCATATTCTGCCCCACAATATCATAATGAGGATCCGTTAAGGACATCGAACAGATCACGGGTAAACCGGCAACATAACAAGCAGCCCCCTCCTCATCCACGGACTTAAATGCCACAACCCCCTGATCGTAATACATGGCGAGAACCGCGTCAAATTTCTCGTACATCCTCTCCGAGAAGAAACGCTCGGCCGAAAAAGGTCCAATAGCCATAATCCCCTCTTCCCGGGCACGCTCAATCGCCGGAATAATAACATTCACTTCTTCATCTCCATTCTGGCCGCAATTCACCTGTGGATTTAACCCCAAAACAGCAATCTTCGGTTTCAAAATAGTGAAATCCTGACGCAAAGTATCATCCAGCAAGGTCAATTTCTTGAAAATATTCTTTTGTGTTATCTGATGCGGCACATCCCGCAACTTAACCTGTTCGGTCACGAATCCCATCTTGATCTTCTCACCCACCAAGATCGACATAATATCCGTCGTATTATAACGCTTACCCAAATATTCCATCAACGACCCGGCCTCCTCCGTGAAGAAAGTATTCGGTCCATGAGGAGCCAACGTCAACACATCTATCTCGTTTCGATCTAGCTGATCCAAGCCATACTTCAAGGCAATCATGGCAGCCTGATCCGATTCGGGCGTCTCTTTTCCTAAATCCACCTTCACGTTATCATCCACGCAGTTGATGATATTAGACCTTTTTCCATTTGCCTCCCCCGGCTCACGAATCGTGTTTAAACTAAAGTTCTCAATATTTAATACCTTCCGGTAGTAGGCTGCCACTTTAGGCGACCCGTATAGGATAGGAACACACAACTCGCAAATCCGATTCTCTGCCAACAATTTTATGATCAACTCATAAGATATTCCGTTTACATCCCCGTGCGTGATTCCTACATTCAATCTGTTTTCCATAGTTTATTTCATTTCATACTATGGACAAAGATAGTAAAAAAATCATGTCTACAGACAAAAAAAGAGGGCGATGCCCTCTTTTACTTTATTCTTGATTCTCTTTTCTTTCCGGTCTAGGCCCCCTGTCACGATGAGGACGATCTCCCCGATCCTGTCTGGGTCCACGATCTTGGCGTTCGCCTCTATCCTGGCGTTCGCCACGATTTTGACGATCGTTTTGCTCCATTCCTTCCGGTTTAGGCAACAACGCCTTACGGGAAAGTTTGAATTTTCCGGTTTTCGGATCGATATCGATCAATTTCACACGCACCTTATCACCCTCTTTCAAAACGTCCTCTACTTTTTCCACGCGTTTGTGATCAATCTCGGATACATGCAACAAACCGTCTTTACCCGGCAAGAACTCCACGAAAGCACCGAAAGTGGTGATTGTCTTCACGACGCCATCGTAAATCTCCCCGACTTCAGGTTTGCAGGCAATCGCCTTGATGCGGGCAACGGCGATATCGATAGCCTCTTTATTGGTAGCGGCAATATCCACGATTCCTTGATTACCCACTTCCTCGATAACGATAACCGCTCCGGATTTTTCCTGAATATCCTGAATAATCTTTCCACCGGGGCCAATGATCGCGCCGATCTGATCCTTATCCACCGTAAGCGTAACCATACGCGGAGCATGCGGTTTCAAATCAGGACGAGGTTCTGGTAAGGTCTCCTTAATAATATTCATGATGTGCAAACGACCTCTCCGGGCTTGATCCAGCGCCTTCTCCAAAATCTCGTAAGGAAGACCGTCTACTTTAATATCCATCTGGGTGGCTGTAATACCGTCAACCGTTCCGGTTACCTTGAAGTCCATATCTCCCAAGTGATCCTCGTCACCCAAGATGTCAGACAACACGGCATACTTCTCGTTATCGGTAATCAACCCCATAGCGATACCCGTCACCGGTTTCTTGATCGGAATACCGGCATCCATCAAAGCCAAAGTTCCGGCACACACCGTCGCCATGGAAGACGAACCGTTAGATTCCAAAATATCAGAAACAACGCGTACCGTGTAAGGATAATTATCCGGCAACATCCGTTTCAAAGCACGGTGAGCCAAATTTCCATGACCGATTTCACGACGTCCCACACCCCGGCTGGCTTTAGCCTCACCCGTTGAGAACGGCGGGAAATTATAATGCAACAAGAATTTCTCTTTTCCTTGTTCCGTGGCTTCATCTACAATCTTTTCATCCAGCTTGGTTCCTAAAGTTACCGTGGACAATGACTGAGTTTCACCGCGAGTAAAGATTGAAGACCCGTGAGGTCCCGGAAGAGGTCCGGCTTCACACCAGATCGGGCGGATTTGCTCGGTAGTACGTCCATCCAAACGTAACCCCTCGTCCAGAATCATTCTCCGAACAGCCTCCTTCTCCACGTCATGGTAATAACGGGAAACCATACTTTTCTTCTCCTCTCTCTCCTCTTCCGGAAGTGATTCCAAGTATCCTTCCTTCACTTCGGAAAACAACTTCTCGCGCAAATGTTTATCTGCATTGCATTGACGAGCAACAGCATACGCTTTATCGTAACATTTAGCCCAAACATCCTTACGCAACTCTTCATCGTTCACTTCATGACAATAAACCCGCTTTTCTTTGTTCACGGCTTTTGCTAATTCCATCTGAACCAAACAATGATCCTTGATCGCCTCGTGGGCAAATTTAATAGCATCGAGCATTTCTTTCTCGGAAACCTCGTTCATCTCCCCCTCAACCATCATGATATTCTCGTAAGTTGCCGCAACCATGATATCCAGGTCGGCAGTTGCCAACTCGCTCTTGGTCGGGTTAATCATCAACTCCCCGTTCACGCGAGCCACGCGTACCTCGGAAATAGGTCCGTGGAAAGGAATATCACTCACGGCAATCGCTGCTGATGCTGCCAATCCGGCCAAACAATCCGGCATGGATTCACCATCAGCCGAGTACAGCGTCACCTGCACGAAAGTCTCTGCATGGTAATCATCCGGGAACAAAGGCCTCAACGCCCGGTCGATCAAACGAGACACCAAAATCTCGTAATCGGAAGCTCTCCCCTCTCTACGTGTGAAACCACCGGGGAAACGCCCTACGGCTGAAAATTTTTCTTTATAATCTACCGACAAAGGCATGAAGTCCACGTCCGGACCAGCCTCTTGCGCGGAACAAACCGTGGCCAGCAACATCGTGTTGCCCATCTTCAGCATGACAGCACCGTCAGCTTGTTTGGCCAACTTCCCGGTTTCCAACGTTATTACCCGACCATCTTTCAGGGTAATGCTTTTTTCAATAATGTTCATAGAAATAATAAAACTGTTAAAATACTAAACATTTTAACGGAATTCTTTTTAGATAAAAGGAGGAGGAGGGGAGGATTAAAAGTAAAACGACCCGGACGACCCGGGTCGTTCTTATGTAATTATTTACGTAAATTCAATGCTTTAACAATAGCACGATATCTATCGATATCTCTTTTCTTCATGTAATCAAGCAACGCTCTACGTTTTCCAACCAATTTAATCAAAGATCTTTGAGTAGCGAAATCTTTGTGGTTTTTCTTCAAATGCTCAGTCAAATGAGCGATACGGTAGGAAAATAAAGCTACTTGTGACTCAACAGAGCCGGTATCTTTATTAGACTTCCCGTACTGTGAAAAAAGTTCTTCTTTCTTTTCTGATGTCAAATACATGATATACAGTCTTTTAAATTTAATAATAATTTTAACGCCGCAAAGATACGTTTTATTCCGACATAAACCAATCTTTTCCAACCCTTTTTATATTTTTGTATTCCTAAATTACACGCGAGAAAAAATGCAGATGAAACTACTTATTATATATACCATATTATTTCTCACCCCGACGCTATCATTGGGCCAGCGGGCCAAGATCGCGTTCGAAAAGACCACGTTCAACCTAGGACTCGTGCAGGAAGACGGGGGAAAAGTAACCCGCGAATTTAAATTTACAAACAAGGGGAAAGCCCCCCTGTTGATCAAACACATCGAAACCACGTGTGGTTGCACCTCTCCCAAATGGAACAGGAAACCCATACTTCCCGGGGACAGTAGCACCATCACCGTCACGTTCAACCCGAAAGACCGCCCCGGTGTGTTCTCGAAAAAAATTATCGTGTACACGAATGCCACACCCCCGAACATCGTGTTGCGCCTGGAAGGAGAGGTCGTTACCCCTCCGGTCGACATCCCGACAACCTACCCCGTTGCGGTCGGTAACCTACGTTTCACCACGGACACGATCCACTTAAAACAAGCAAAAAACAAACACCAGGTCATCAACCTGATCAACACGGGCAAAAAGAACGTATCGATCACATCTATCTTTAAACCCGACTACCTGGAAGTGGACTGTACCCCTCCCGTGCTACACAAGGGAATGACGGGTAACCTCATCATCCGGTATCTCCCGAAACACGCGGGCAAAATCAAACCGGACGATCACCTCCTCATCAAAACAGATCAAGGAACAACTCACAAATTCATGATCTCGAATAAATAATCTTCAATTTCTTATTCAATATGATTTATCCCGAAAACTTTGAATCTAAAATAAAATTCGATAAAATAAGACAACTCATCAGCAACAACTGCTTGAGTGACATGGGCCGGGAACT
>OLIS01001990.1_pt1 | contig 13860 bp, 5 predicted proteins | sample 1601351 | NCBI WGS metagenome assembly OLIS01 (sample SAMEA2452122, study PRJEB22498) | human gut metagenome | biome: human feces; feature: human gut; material: feces | place: Australia | collected 2012
CGTCAACAACCTCACGGTCGTTCACTTTGTTAAGCGTACCGTCGTAAGCTTTTTCCAGTTCATCGTGGCTAACGTTGGTTACTGTTTCGCCATTTTCATAAGCATCCCAGTTGAAATCTTCAATAGGAGCTACGTTCTTTAAGTTTTCCATTAATAAATAAATTGTTTAATACTTTAATTGAATAAGACATTATATTATCTATAAATCGGGCGCAAAGGTAGGAATATTTTCTTGACCGACAAAAGAATACCCAAAGAAAAGATGGTAATATCCGTATTTTTTGTAATATTGCAAATCTAATATTATACGACTTTCAACATGAACGGAACATTGGACAAAATCAGGGTGCAGTTTGATTATCTGCCACTTATTAATTTCGCGATGCAGCAAAACAAAGTATCGGTCATCCATCAGCTTTCGATTGAAAATATGACGTCCGAACCCTTCAGAAACATTCAGGTACAAATCACGGCCGAGCCCGACTTCGGCAGTATCACTCCTGTGATAATGGAAGCGATTCCCGCCAATAATTCCGTGTGTCTGCAATCGTTCAGCCTGGTCTTGTCCGCCAATTATTTCGCCCAGCTGACCGAGCGTATGTCGGGAAGTCTGAAAATAGAAATCCGCTCCGAGGCGGAAACGATCTTTACCCGGACCTACCCCATCGACATTCTGGCATACGACCAATGGGGCGGAATCAATATATTCCCCGAGATGCTGGCAGCATTCATCCCCCCGAATCATGCCGTGCTCACTCCTATTATCAAGAGAGCCGCCGCCATTCTGGAACAGTGGACCGGTACTCCTTCACTGGACGAATACCAAAGCCGCAATCCGGACCGTGTGAGAAAGCAGATGGCAGCTATCTACACCGCCCTCACCGAACAGCAGATTATTTACAGCACCATTCCCGCCAGCTTCGAAGAGCACGGGCAGCGTGTCCGTCTGATAGATTCCGTACTGGCACAAAAGCTCGGAACTTGTCTGGATATGGCACTGCTTTATGCTTCCTGCCTCGAATCCATCGGACTGAATGCCCTCATCGTCATCACCAAAGGGCATGCTTTCGCAGGCGGCTGGCTGGTGCCGGAAACCTTTCCGGACCCTGCCATCGACGATGTATCCTTACTGACCAAACGAACCGCCGAAGGAATCTACGACATTACACTGGTAGAAACCACCTGCATGAATATGGGACATAATGTCGACTTCGACAACGCTGTGAAAAGCGCTAACGGCAAACTGAGCGATCCGGGCAGTTTCATCCTCGCCATCGACATCAGAAGGGCCAGGCATTCGGGAGTCCGCCCGATCCCGCAGCGCGTACTGAACGGACAAGTATGGGAAATAAAGGAAGATGAGGATATGAACAGAAATACCACGCACGCCACTCCGCAAAGCGTGAATCCATATGATTTGTCGGGCAGCGAAACTCAGACAGTCCTCACCAAACAGTTGCTTTGGGAAAGAAGACTGCTGGATTTGAGTCTGCGCAACAACTTGCTGAATATCCGGATTACAAAGAATACTCTTCAGCTGATTCCGGCAAACCTTGCCTGTCTGGAAGACGCCTTGGCGGAAGGAGATGAGTTTCGTATCCTCCACCGTCCCGCCGAATGGGAGAATCCGGCGATGGAGTTTGGCATTTATTCTTCCATACCGGAATCGGATCCGATAGCCGACTTCGTTAATTCGGAGCTTTCACAGAAAAGGTTACGTTTTTACTTGCCGGAGAATGACTTGGGCAAAGCACTGACTCACCTGTACCGTTCGTCCCGTACTTCTATCGAAGAGAACGGAGCGAACACGCTTTATCTGGCTCTCGGACTTCTGAAATGGTACGAAACGCCTTCCAGCGAGCGTCCCCGTTATGCACCGATATTGCTGCTGCCGGTCGAAATCATCCGCAAGTCAGCCGCCAAGGGGTATGTGGTTCGTTCGCGGGAAGAAGAAACGATGATGAATATCACCTTATTAGAAATGCTTCGTCAGAATTTCGGCATTTCCGTACCGGGACTTGATCCGCTTCCGACGGACGAAAGCGGAATCAACGTAAAACTGATTTATTCCATCATCCGGCACTGCATCAAGAATCAGCGCAAATGGGATGTGGAGGAACAGGCTATTCTAGGTATCTTCTCCTTCAACAAGTTTATCATGTGGAACGACATCCACAACAATGCTCACAAACTGACTCAAAACAAGGTGGTCTCCAGCCTCATCAACGGAAAGATCGAATGGGACGTAACTGCGGAAGAAGTGGATGCCGCCTACATGGACAGGCAGTTATCTCCGGCAGATATTGTACTGCCTATCATTGCCGATTCATCTCAGCTGGAAGCGATTTATGAAGCGGTGCACGACAAGACTTTTATCCTGCACGGCCCTCCGGGAACCGGAAAGTCCCAAACGATAACGAATATCATCGCCAACGCACTTTATAAAGGTAAACGAGTCTTATTTGTTGCCGAGAAGATGGCAGCCCTCTCCGTCGTCCAAAACAGACTGGCGGGCATAGGGCTTGCCCCGTTCTGTCTGGAGATTCACTCCAACAAGACAAAGAAATCCACTGTCATCTCGCAACTAAAGGAGACAACCGAAATCATCAGACGAACTCCTCCCGAAGAGTTCAGGAAGGAAGCCGAACGCCTGCTGAAGTTACGAACGGAACTAAACAAATACATCGAAGCCTTACACAAGGAATATCCTTTCGGACTTTCCCTCTATGATGCGATCATCCACTACCAGTTAACAGACGTTGAACCCTGCTTCGATATCCCGTCATCTTATCTGGACAATCTGGACAAAGACCGATTCTCACATTGGGAAGATGCCATCGAATCTTTGGTCAGTACCGCCAATGCTTGCGGCCACCCGTATCTTCACCCATTGACAGGAATTTCCATTCGGGAATATTCGTCCGCCATCAAAGAGGAAGCCTTACAAACGCTCGCCACTTTCATCGGCTTATTGACTGCCATACAATCGAAACTGCCTGTCTTTTCCGCTTTACTGGAAAATACGGACATTCATCCCACCCGCAAGGATTTCAATATAATCAGCGCCATTATCCGAAAAATACTCGATATTCCGGAACTGACGCCCGAACTGCTGACCACTCCTTTATTAAATGAAACGCTGGAAGAGTACCGGAAAGTGACGGAACACGGCAGGAAACGCGATGAAATCAAAGCAGAAATAGAAAACGGATTCACCAAAGAGGTACTGAAGATAAACGCCGGCCCCATGCTGGCCGAATGGAATCGGGTATCCGCCCAATGGTTTCTCCCACGATATTTCGGACAAAGAAAAATAAAAAAGGTGATTCGTCCTTACGCTCTGCAACCGGTAAAGCCAGAGACAGTCCAGCCTTTGCTCCATCAGGTCATCCGGTATCAGGAAGAGCTTGATTTTACAGACAGATACGCCGCCAAGCTGCCTTCTTTATTCGGAAGATTCGGAAGAGATGAAGAGTGGCCCATCATCGATCAGATCATCCATGAGGTATCTTCGCTTCATTCCCTGTTACTGAGTTATTCAAAAGATGTGGCGAAAACATCCCGAATCAAACAGAACTTAGCGTTACAACTGACAGAAGGTATCCGGACATTCAGAGATATCCATTCTCATTCTCTGAATGAATTGTATCAGCTGGTCGACACGCTTACGGCAACCGAGCAACGGCTTTCCACCACTCTGGGCATAACCGTAGAGACGCTTTATACAAACTCCGCCGACTGGATCGGCATCGCCCTACAGCAAGCCGGAATATGGAAAGAAAATCTGGACAAACTCAAAGACTGGTATCAATGGCTTCAATCCTACAACAAACTGAACGAGTTGGGTCTCGGATTTATCGCAGAAGAATATAAGGAAAAGAATATTCCTACGGATTTACTCACCAGCAGCTTCCGCAAGAGTTTCTACCAAGCCGTTATTCACTATATCATCGCCAAAGAACCGACGCTGGAATTATTCAACGGCAAGATATTCAATGATATTATAACCAAATACAAGCAGGTATCCGCCAACTTCGAGGACATTACCAAAAAGGAACTGTTCGCCAGACTGGCTTCCAACATTCCGTCCTTCACCCACGAAGCCATTCAAAGTTCAGAAGTCGGAATATTACAAAAGAATATACGCAATAATGCACGCGGAATATCCATCCGCAAGCTATTCGATCAGATACCTACCCTGCTGTCGCGTATGTGTCCTTGTATGCTGATGAGCCCTATATCGGTTGCCCAATATATCGATGCCGATGCAGAGAAATTTGACTTGATCGTCTTCGACGAAGCTTCACAGATGCCGACTTACGAAGCGGTAGGCGCCATCGCCCGAGGCAAGAATGTAGTCATCGTAGGCGATCCCAAACAGATGCCGCCTACCAGCTTCTTCTCCGTTAATACCATTGACGAAGACAACATCGAGATGGAAGATCTGGAAAGTATCCTTGACGATTGCCTCGCTCTCTCTATCCCTTCCAAATACCTGCTGTGGCATTACCGAAGCAAACACGAAAGTCTTATCGCTTTCAGTAACTCCGAATATTACGATAATAAGCTGATGACTTTCCCGTCACCGGACAATATTGAATCGAAAGTCAGAATGGTCGCCGTAGACGGTTATTATGACAAAGGAAAATCCCGTCAGAACCAAGCGGAAGCGCAAGCCATAGTAGACGAAATAGCGAGAAGGCTGAGGAGCGAAAAATTAAGGAGAAAAAGTATGGGGGTAGTTACTTTCAACGTGGTTCAGCAGGCGTTGATAGAAGATTTGCTATCCGATCTCTTCGCCTTTCATCCTGAACTGGAAACCTTTGCGCTGGAATGTGAAGAACCCCTGTTCATCAAAAACCTTGAAAATGTGCAAGGAGACGAACGGGATGTGATACTGTTCTCCGTCGGCTATGGTCCCGATGCCGAAGGGCGCGTCAGCATGAACTTCGGTCCGTTGAACCGTGCGGGAGGTGAAAGACGGTTAAACGTAGCCGTCTCCCGTGCCCGATACGAAATGATCATCTTTTCTACGCTGAGATCGGACATGATTGATCTGAACCGAACTTCTTCTATCGGAGTAGCCGGGCTGAAACGCTTCCTTGAATATGCGGAGAAAGGAACCAAGCGCATACTGAATACCTCGACTAATATTCGGACCTCGGAAGAAGAAACTTCTATCGAAAAGATTATTGCCGACAAGTTACGTTCTTCGGGATATACCGTACATACTGATATAGGCTGTTCCGGATATAAGATCGATATTGGCATTGTCGATACTCAAACCCCGTCCAACTACCAATTAGGTATTATCTGTGACGGAAAGAACTACAGACGTACCAAGACTGTCCGTGACCGGGAAATTGTTCAAAACAATGTACTCAAAGCACTGGGATGGAATATCTGCCGTATATGGACGATGGACTGGTGGGAAAAGCCGGATGAAGTGATGGCGTCTATACAAGCAGCGATTGCTCAGGATATGAAAGCGGAGAAACCGGTTATAGTAAAAAAGGAACAAGAAAAAAGAGAAAAGAATGTGCAGGAAACGCCGATGCAGCTAAAATCTGCATGCGCATACACAAACTTTTCTTTTATCTCCGTACAAAATTATAATAGTACTAAAATACGTCCGTTCCTGTACGCTGCCGACGACATCTTCGCTAAAAGAAATAATCCTATTATTGTCTCCCAAGTCCAAAAGATAATAGAAAATGAAGCCCCGATCAGCAAAACCTTACTTGGAAAGAAAATCATATCCGAATGGGGAGTCAACCGTGTAGGACCACGAATAGATGCTCAATTGGAAATAATATTCGACACATTACATCTTTACCGCATAGAACATGACGGGCTTATCTTCTGCTGGAAAGATGAAGCGCAATACCGTTCTTATTCAGAGTACCGTCCCGATTCCGACCGAGATGCAGCGGATCTGCCACCCGAAGAAATAGCCAATGCCATCCAACAAATATTAATCAATTCCATCAGCCTGCCTTTACCCGATTTGGCAAAAGCATGCGCACAAGTATTCGGCTTCACACACATGGGTTCAAACATCGAAGCATCCATGCTCAGAGGGATTCAGGAAGCGGTAAAAAGGAATTATGCCAAAGTTGAAAACGGAAGGGCAACGATCATCGATTAACACGGTAAGGCAGACACAAACAGCCGCCATCCGTCAATACCCCTTCTGCAAACGTTTCAGAGCAGCAATAGAATCAGCTACATACGTATTATCCGGTTCTATGGAACGCCAATAACAAAGCGACCCTATCAACCGTTTCAGATAGGCAGGATCATGGGAACCGATTCTGCGTTGATGTTCCGCCAGCCCCTTTGTCAAAATGAAATAGACATTCTTGCGAATCTCTCTCTTTCGGGCTTTAGGAATGGTCAGCTTCACACCGGAACTGACAGATACTCCCGTGATTATCTTCCTGTCATTCTCATTCAGAAAACGGGTTTTCTGATGATTCGGTTCAAACTTCTCTTCCCTGATGATTTCCTTTACCCGCGCAAGCACCTGCTCTTTCGGAAAGACATCGCCCGAAAAGGTGAGGTCGTCGGCATAACGACTATAAGTCAGCCCGAATTCTTCCGCCATCGCCGCCAGTTTCCGGTCCATCTCATAAGCGATGATGTTACTCAGTACCGGACTGGTAGACGCTCCTTGCAGCAAATGCCGACGCATACAACACAACTCGCCCAGCACTTTCGATATATTCTTCGGATAGCCGATCTTTTCGAAAGTCTTTTTCACCCTCGGACTACGTATGGAAATAAAGAAATCATGGATATCCGTCTTCAAGACACAGCGTTTTCCCAGATGAGGACGGACGTTATCGACGATGGAATGCTGACGCCGGAATCCCGTAGCGGCAGGATGCACATTTACAGACAGTAATATACGATGATAAATAGTATCCTGAATGGCTTTCAGTTCCTTGTCCGGAGCAGAGATCATACGGTATCCTCCTCTCCGCTTTCTGATCCAGAACTCCCGATAATGCGAAGAGACATCCTGCAGTATCTCTTTCAACCTCATCACCTCTATTCCCAACAGATTGGCACACCACACCACTGCCTCTTCATCAAATACAGGACATGTTCTCATTTTAGGAGTGACTACTCCTAAAGCATGCCTGAGCCAGGCTCCATGTTCCCATTTGTTTTTGGAAGTCTCTTCGTTAGTAGTATTACCGCTGCCTGTTGCTTTCCATCTCTTGTATCCTTCCTGTTTCCGGCTCGAAGAAATCAATTTATAAATCAGAAAACCGGTAACAATAAGTATCGTAATTAAAATTCCGTCCATCTTGTTGTTACATATATAAAAAGGAGAAGAAGAGGATGAGATTTTACTAAAATAAATAGAGGTATTTATACCAGAGATTTATTTTCCAGGAAAATACCTGTGCCTGCGAGGCGACTACACCTCTTTTCTGCTAAATTTTTCCTCATCCTCTTCCTCACAAAGATATGTATTTTCTATACATTATGCAACTGTTATGAAGAAAAAACTATCGGTTAAACAACTCGAAAGTAAATTTACATCCGATCCCGCTGAACTTCCAGTTCTCACTGCTGACGAATACTCCCACATCAAAGACATGCGTACCGATACCATAACCCACTTCCAGATATGGCTGGAGATGCGGCATAGAGAGCGCACTGATATAAAGACGTTCGTTCTGCACATAGCGGGTATATTTCATCAAATGCCGGAGAATGAGGAAAGGGGCCTCATAAGTGAAATGTCCGCGTACATAGCGGCGGGAGGAGTTATACCAACGTCCGTCGAGCACTTGAAACACACCGCCGATTTCATCATTCCACCCTACCGGCAGATTATGACGGGCAAAATTGGCAAAGTCCACAAAGTACAGTTCATCCTGATTGGTAAACGCCCCGAAGCCGAAACGATAATAAATATTTCGCATCAGCCCCAGCTGAATCTTATGTTGAAGGTCGAATTCTATCCGTTCATATTCTCCGGTACTTTTAAATACTCCTTCTATTCCCCGTTCATAGTCCACCGAAAATGTCGGATAGTCAGAGCGGAGATTGATCTTACGCTTTCCGTTCATATAATAATAAAGCGCCGGAGTCCATTCCACCCGGATGCGCGGGGCAAAGCTGATATAGGTATTTCTGAAGCGTTCCATAAATTCCGGCGGAGGCATCGGATAGTCACCCGTAATCACAAAACGGGATTTCTCGACAGCTGTTCTCTTGTGTGCCGAGAAACCGAGGCTGATATCCAGTCCGTTGGTAATTTCAAAACTATGACGGAAGTTGAAATACAAGTCCTTGAAATAATCCAGATGGATGAGGTCGAAATTAAAGATACTGTCCGGCATCGCTTTCAGTTCGTCCAGCATCTTGCTGCTATAGATACGGTTACCATTACCCACACTCAACCGGAAAAAGCCCCGTTTCTGCGGCCAGTACTCAAAGTCGGCATTCAGCGACCAGTAGAACTCTTTCCGTGTAAAGTTATAACCCAGTTTGGGTACGATGCGGAGCCACTTGTCGCCTCTGAAAATCCGGTTGTAACGGAAATCCTGCCGGTATGATAATCCGTTGCTTCCGCTATAACTGAACAAAAGCGGATTGATAAACGGCGAGAAGCGGACACTTCCGATATTGGACAGATTGAATTTATAATCTTCCACCATCAGGTCGCCCATCGTTCCCCAGAAAGCCTGACTCTTGGATTTTCGTTGCACCGACACGGTATCCCGTCTGTATGCGTAATCCTTATAAAGTTGTTTTTCCCTGTCACTCAAAGGAATGGGACGTAATACGCCAAACGTGGAAGCATCTGTTTTATAGGCATTCGTATCACACTGCAAGGAGAATGATTCCGACAAATTATACTTTTTCTTCTCCTTCTTCCGAACCTTTCTTTCTTTCAGTTCTATTGATTTATAGTCCAACGAAGCGGTATAATTGCCGTCCACCTTATTGCCCAGGAACTTAAAAAGGGCCTCCACATCATAACGCACCGGGAGAAACTCATCTTTCTTTCCAACTTCCCCCATCTTGATCCAGCAAGTAAACGTAATCAGTTCCGACCGTCCCGAAAAACGTATTTCACGCACGCTCCATACATTGCTGCTGACAATCATATAGCCGCCCACCAGCTGGTCGCTCTTGGTACGGGGAATGAAACGTATCCGGTAGTCGAGATTATTGGGATCGCCCATCACACTGTCTATCCGGTATTTGTAGTATTTCTGCCCGTTCTTGGCAAGCGGAGACAGCAAGCGTTCGTCATTCAGAAGAGAAGATGAGTAGATATTGACACTAAAATATTCAAGCAGCCCCGGCAGTCCCCTGTTTCCTCTCACGGTGCCTTGTGATGCCTTAACTTTCTGGTCATAGATATTGGGAGCTGTATAATGCAGGTCACTATACGTTTCGAGCAAGTATTCACGTACCCCCTTCTGCAAGCGAAACATCGAAGGAACGTACCGGAGGATAAAATTCTTCTTCTGAATATTCATCTTACCCTTTATATATAGGTTCGCGCGATAGTCGCTCACTATACTTTCATAAGAGGGAGCAAAAGTCATGACACGCTCAATGATGGAATCAGCAGATATCTCCTGACTTGTATAAGGATTAAGAACAAGATTGGCTGCCCCCTTCGGAATAAAAGAGAACAAGCACAACATACATCCTATCAATATCTTATATTTCAATCGTCGTATCTCCTTGTTTATTGTAGGCAAATATAAAAAAGAATATCGAAAAGCAAGGGAATTAAGCTGCAAAAAAGCGTTAGCAAGGAAAATCCTTTCCCCACGCCACGCATCATATCAGTTTTCATGGACATTTTTCTACTTATGCTACATTCACATTTCTATGTAAAAAGTGATTCATTCTTGCATGATTTAAATCACTTCTGCACAGTTATGAGTCATCTTGAGGCAGGCTATGAACTAATCCTGATTAACACGTTTTTTACCTCTTATCTTTAATAAATCTATCTTCGACTATACATAAAACTATTCGTCTGACAGCTGTTATTTTTTCGTCTGACAGCTGTTAGACGAAAGAGTAACAGTTGTCAGACGAAAGTTCAACAACTGTCAGACGAATAGATTTAAGTATAATGGGGACTAGCTCTTTGCAGATACAGAATTAAATCTTAATAAAGAAGACGAATGATTAGTTCATGAACGTACGGAAATGAACTAAAATGCTTATCATTCCTTTTAGGCACGAACAGGGTTTAAATAAAGAATGAGTCCCTTCCAACTAAACGAAAGTAAAAGTAACAGCATCAGTATAAGGCATCCCTGCATATCCGTGTTAAAGTTATCCTCACCTGCCTTTTATTTTCCACTTTATTCTTGACGAAAAAGAAAAATGTTGTATCTTTGTTATGCATTTCATACCAGAAGGCGGGGAAACCTGCCAATCCTCGTGGCAGGCATTTTTATGCCTGTCCACGTTCATATCTATATGGCGGTTCCGTACCCCCGTGTAGAATGTTAATGCATCTACTGCCTTCTGGTGAAATGCAACGGGAAAGGCGGAACCGCTCTTATTATTTTAGAAAATCTTCGCCTACCACACACTCATAATCACTTATTATGGAAACAGAACAAGTTGCCGTTCAACCAACGGTGGGAGGTATCACACAAGCTCCCAAAAATGTATTTATTGTTAATGACAGAGAATTAAAGGACTTCTACCTCAAATTCACCCTCTTCCTGAACCCGGATTCCTGCTCCGTAAACCGCACTGAATTCGAAATGCTAAACATTCTGCTGAAAGACCTGAAGAAAATTGTGGGAGCACTCACCCATCTCACCATGCACGCTTGGGATGATGGCATGGCAGAAATCCTGCTCTCCTGCGGTGCCTACTCCATACAGGACGACTTAAACAAAAAAACGCGTATGCAAATGAACGCATCGATGGGGAAGCATCTACAGTTCCTCACCCAAATGGCTATGGACAGTCCTACAATGAAGCTGCTATACAGAAACATGAACAAGCATTATATGCAGGTAGAAATGTTAGTCAAACAGATGGCTGCGGAAATCGACCGGCAGAAAAACAAGGACGGACAGCAGGAAATACTGGCATCCATCTCTTAATCGGTTATAATCAAAAAGCGCCATGACGGGCAAAAGGTAATTCAGAGACGAATCAGTCCTTTAAAGAGGGGGTGTTCCTCAGAAAAATATATCATTTTCTGAAAATACCCCCTTTTAAATAGGGGTACTTTCAGAAAAAACATATAATTTTGCGCCATCAACCGATAAAAAGAAGACGATTTATGTCAAAAATGAGATTTTACGCATTACAAGAACTTTCCAACCGGAAGCCGCTGGAAGTTACTGCCCCTTCCAACAAACTCTCTGATTATTATGGTAGCCACGTATTCGACCGCAAGAAGATGCAGGAGTATCTTCCGAAGGAAGCCTATAAGGCTGTTACCGATGCAATCGAAAAAGGTACACCGATCAGCCGTGAAATAGCCGACCTGATTGCTAATGGCATGAAGAGCTGGGCTAAGTCGCTCAACGTCACCCATTACACACACTGGTTTCAGCCTCTGACAGACGGAACCGCCGAAAAGCATGACGGCTTTATCGAATTCGGCGAAGACGGCGGAGTCATTGAACGATTCTCCGGAAAGCTGCTGATTCAGCAAGAACCGGACGCCTCCTCTTTCCCCAATGGCGGTATCCGTAATACATTCGAAGCTCGCGGATATACCGCATGGGACGTTTCTTCTCCGGCATTCGTAGTAGATACCACGCTCTGTATCCCTACGATTTTTATCTCTTACACAGGCGAAGCGCTGGATTACAAGACTCCGCTTCTGAAAGCACTTGCTGCTGTAGACAAAGCTGCTACGGAGGTTTGCCAGCTATTCGACAAGAACGTAACACGCGTCTTTACCAACTTAGGATGGGAACAGGAATATTTCCTCGTAGACTCCTCCTTATATAATGCACGTCCCGACCTTTGTCTGACCGGACGTACCTTGATGGGACACTCTTCCGCCAAAGACCAACAGTTGGAAGACCACTATTTCGGCTCCATTCCTCCACGTGTCACCGCATTTATGAAGGAACTCGAAATCGAATGTCACAAACTGGGCATCCCTGCCAAGACCCGTCACAACGAAGTAGCTCCCAACCAGTTCGAGCTGGCTCCCATCTTCGAAAACTGCAACCTGGCAAACGACCACAACCAGCTTGTCATGGACTTGATGAAGCGTATCGCACGCAAGCATCACTTCAATGTATTGCTGCACGAAAAACCATATAGCAGCGTTAACGGCTCCGGCAAACACAATAACTGGTCGCTGTGCACCGACACCGGTATCAACCTGTTTGCCCCCGGAAAGAACCCGAAAGGCAATATGCTGTTCCTTACTTTCCTGGTAAACGTACTGATGATGGTATACAAGAACCAGGACCTGCTGCGTGCCTCCATCATGAGTGCCAGCAACAGCTACCGCCTGGGAGCGAACGAAGCTCCTCCCGCCATCCTCTCTTGCTTTCTAGGTTCACAACTCTCGTCTACTCTCGACGAAATTGTCCGCCAGGTAGGAAACGAGAAAATGACACCGGAAGAAAAAACCACCCTGAAGTTAGGTATCGGACGCATCCCCGAAATCCTACTGGATACTACCGACCGTAACCGCACCTCTCCTTTTGCTTTCACCGGAAACCGTTTCGAATTCCGTGCATTGGGATCGTCGGCCAACTGCGGTTCAGCGATGTTGGCACTGAACTCTGCCGTAGCCTACCAGCTCCGCCAGTTCAAACAGGATGTCGAAGCCTTGCGTGCCGAAGGCAAGAGCAAGGAGGCCGCCATCTTCGAAGTGCTGAAAGCCTATATCAAGGAATCCAAACCGATCCGTTTCGACGGGAACGGCTACGGCGACGAATGGAAGGAAGAAGCTGCCCGCCGCGGCCTGGATTGCGAAAACAGCGTTCCATTACAATACGATGCTTACCTGAAACCGGAAGTTATCCGGATGTTCAAGGAAACGGGTGTACTGAGCGAAAAGGAATTGGAAGCCCGCAACGAAGTGAAATGGGAAATCTATATCAAAAAGGTACAGATCGAAGCTCGTGTCCTTGGCGACCTATCGCTCAACCATATCATCCCGGTTGCCGTCCGCTACCAGTCATTGCTATTGGACAACATCGCCAAACTGAAAGAGACTTTCGGCGGATATCCGGAATATGACGATATGTCGGAAGAGCCCCGACGCCTGGTTCGCAAGATTGCCGGACATATCTGTTCCGTCACTCGCATGGTGGACGAAATGGTGGAAGCCCGCAAAAAAGCAAACCGTATCACGGATTTGCGTACCAAAGCGATCGCTTACCATGATACCGTCGCTCCCTATCTGGACGAAATCCGTAGCCACATCGACGACCTGGAGCTGATGGTCGATAACCAGATGTGGCCGCTGCCGAAATATAGGGAACTGTTGTTCATCCGTTAATTTACATTAATCATTTAATTATTATATAAGTATGAATAGTTCGTATCTACGAATTATTCATACTTTTGTTTTTATAATCACTTAAATCTACGTGAATATGAAAACAAAAGCATTCCTTCCCGCTATCGTTTTCCTTCTGGCAAGCCTTGCAAGTTGTAATTCCTCCGTTCCGAAATCGTTGGTAACTGACGACGGCAGTGTCAGGATAATCGAAAACCCGGACGGCCCGCTTTACATCTGCGACCTGAAAGCGGCAGGCGATACGATTGATATCCCACTTAGCGAACTGGTCGAAGATTGCCGGATCGTGCGTTTTGAAACCTCCGACGAGGCCCTGTTCAAGGCCTGGTGGATCGAGGTGAGCGATAACT
>OLIS01001993.1_pt1 | contig 13840 bp, 8 predicted proteins | sample 1601351 | NCBI WGS metagenome assembly OLIS01 (sample SAMEA2452122, study PRJEB22498) | human gut metagenome | biome: human feces; feature: human gut; material: feces | place: Australia | collected 2012
GTGTTAAATATAGAAGTAAAGTAATGGCAATATTAAGTAACGGTAAGTTTTATGGATTCCTCTGTTCTGCCAAAGAAACCGGGCAGAAATTAGCAAACGGAGTGAAGGAGTATGTGGAAGATTTTGTATCCGGATTCGCTGGGCATGGATGGAAGATATGGGAGTATGTATCAGGAAAATGGATGCTTGAGGTCGATGCACTCAGGGTACGTGGACAGTTCACTGTATTTGAGTTATTGGTAAGTAAGATTCGTGCAATCATCGGTGCGCAAGCTATCACACAAGGATGTGGAAAAATAAAAACGGTTACTGTTTCTGATGACGGAATAGCTTACCTTATTATAATAGAAGACACGGACATGAGTTTTGTAGAACATGACTTTATTCGTTGTCAGGAGTTTTCTGGTGGACAGAAGCTATATCATGTAGAAATTGAATCAGTAACGGAGGGTGTTATCCGTATCCTTAAATCCGAATTTGATGTAGATGGGGAAGGAGTGGTGATGAATCCTCCCGCACCGGGAGATGACATCGTGCAATTTGGAAATAGTTCTCATGATGAGAAATATATCGGTCGGCATTCTGCTATTTATATGCATGCTGACGAAGGAGCGCAACCTGCTATTGATGTATTGGACGGAATTTATTCGAAAGATTGGTCTGATTGTTTGAAAGTTCGTATGGGTGGCGATATTCCCGGAAGTAATGGGTTGAAAGGATTTTATTGTGTTAACGGAATTATTAAAGGGATAGATAATGGTGGCTCTGTGCTCTATCAGTTTAATCCTGATGGCTCAGGATTTATCGGAAGAGGCGCTATCAAATGGGATGCTGAGGGATTTCGTTTTGGTACTGGTGTGAAATTGGCATGGGATAATCTTGATGATGAAACAAAAGAAAATTTGAAGGGTGAACCGGGGCAAGATGGTAAAGATGGATTAGATGGTGTTAATGGTGAGAATGGAAAAGACGGTCTTGATATTGTGTGGAAAGGAGAGTTGTCAACGTCTCCTGCAAACCCGCAGAAAAACTGGGTTTACCGTAACACGATTGATGGACGCGTATATATTTATAATGGCATTTTATGGACATTGATGGTGGCAGATGGTAATGACGGTACGGAAGGTGCGAACGGCAAAGATGGAAAGGACGTCTATATTACCTATCATGACAGTGAGGAGGAACCTGCACGACCAAATGGAAATGGAACAACAGGGGGATGGCATACCAATGCAACGGCTACTGTTATTTGGATTTCTCAAAAGGTAGCAGAGAATGCGGAAACTGGAGAATGGGGAGATCCTATAAAGGTGAAAGGTAATCAGGGGGAGCCGGGAAAGGATGCCAATCTTTTATCATGGATTGAAGAATGGAATAGTAATAAAACAGAGATAGGTGGTGAATTTGTTGTTTCCCCAAAGATATTTTCCGGTACAAAAGACAGTGATGGAAAACTAACTGGTATTGCATTGGGAAGGGATTGTGTCACTATAAATGGAGAGAAGCGAACTGGAATATTTGCCCTTGATGAAGATAACATAATATTCGAACTAGATCCACTAATAAGGAAATATAAGTTTTCCGGTACGATTTTAGTTAGAAATGAGAAAGGGGATGTTTGGGAAGTTACTTCAAATGGAGATAATATAATTGGGAATAAAACAGGGAAAAGAGTGGTTATTAGCCCTAATAGTTCTGATATCAAAATATATGATGATTCAAATACCAATGTTGCCTCAATAGAAGGTGTTACAAGAAATAGCATTCCAGAACTTTTCGGAGGTGTGTCTTTACCAAGCATCACAATTATAAATGTTCCTTTCAGTATTACTAAGACTTCACAAAAGAAAGTTATTAGTAATTCTTTTCATACTGTAGGTTTGACAACTATTGATTTGTCATGTACAGCATCGATGGGTAGTATGTATAAAACATCTACTGAGCTTACTATAGAAGTAGAATCATATTCTGATGCAGCACTTAAAAATTACGTTGGTAGAACGATATTACTCAATGATGGACATACTGATACAAATAGTTGGAACTTATCATTGCAGAATGTTAGAATGACTCTTAATGAAGGATATCATGTATTAAGTACTTCATTAAGTGTAGCACAACAAAATCTTCCTAACTTCTTAATGAAATTGGAGACTGTAAATGCGTCATTATTATCAAATGGCTATATATCAACCTATTTCGCTAATGGTTTAGCTTTTGGGACATCATCTGATAATCTTTTTGCTTTTATGAATAGCGATGGACACATTAATGGGAAAATAATGAGTCATGGGTCGGGAATAGAAATTACGTCGGATTTATTAAAAGTGAGGGCTAGTAAATATAATGGGTTTGTTCCTGCAATGATATGTCATGGTAGAGCATATAGTACATTATCAAATGCGTATATAGTAAGGTGTAGAAGCTATGATGGTAATATTCCCACTATTGCTAGAAGATCAGTTGGATCAGGATGGTTAAGGATGACTATACCAGCATCATGGACTGCTGATGGTTTTAGTAGTAATACTGTTCAAGTTTTACTGACTGGATTTGGTGTGAGTGTTGGAAGTACCCAATCTCTTCCTGATGGTTCAATAAAGGCAAGCGTTTTATCAGTAAGTAGTACTTATATAGACATTATTTTGTCAGATGATGCGTCAGCGAATGATGGTGAGTTTTATTTTGAGATGAAATGGTTTTAAACAAAAAGAAAGATAGGCTAGATTATCATTAGAAAAAGATAAAACTATGATTTCGATTGAGTGAGTTTCTGCTAAAAAAGAACCGCTTCATTCTCACAAGTAAGCGGATTCAAACGCGAATAAAATAAAAACTAAGGATGCTACCTCTTCGTATTGTAAAAATAGAATTAATATTTGGATGATAAAAAGATTATGGAACTAAACGATTGGTTAGCGATAATAGGTGCACTCGGTGGCTTGGAAGCGATAAAATGGATCGTAAATTTCTACGTAAACCGGAAGACAAACGCACGCAAGGAAGATGCTTCTGCAGATGCTATGGAAAGCGAAAATGAGCGTAAACAAATTGCCTGGCTTGAGGAACGTATTGCCCAAAGGGATGCAAAGATTGATACAATTTATGTAGAACTTCGTCAGGAACAAGCTGCCCATTTAGATGAAATTCATAAACGGCACGGAATTGAATTGAAATTAAAGGAGGCTGAAGCGAAACGATGTGATGTTCATAGATGTGACAGAAGACAGCCTCCAAGTGATTATTAATTTAAAAGAACATTGAAACATGAAAATACTGATAGATAACGGACATGGTGAAAATACACCGGGTAAATGTTCGCCGGATGGAAGGTTGAAAGAATGGATATATACCCGAGAAATCGCAGATAGGATAGTAACCGGATTACGTGAAAAAGGTTTTAATGCGGAGCGCATAGTGAAAGAGAATATAGATATTCCTCTTTCCGTACGATGTAGGCGGGCAAATAACATTTACCGGGAAACTGAAGGTAATGCTATATTAATTTCTATTCATTGTAATGCGGCAGGTTATGGTACGGATTGGCTGACTGCACGTGGATGGAGTGTATTTGTATCAAATAATGCTTCTGTTAATAGTAAGCGTCTGGCAATGTGCCTGGCTGAATCAGCTAAAGCTAAATCAGCTTTTGTGCGTCAATCAGTGCAAGAACAATTGTTTTGGATACAGAATCTTGCTATATGCCGTGATACGATCTGTCCGGCTGTATTAACAGAGAATTTCTTTCAGGATAACAAAAAAGATGTAGAATTTCTTTTGTCTGCTGAAGGAAAACAACTGGTAGTGCAAACGCATATTGATGGAATTACTGACTATTTGAAAGATACCGCATCATGAGATGTTTGGTAGATGTGATAATCTTCCTTCTGATATTGGGAGGAGGACTTAGTTCCTGCCGGACTCTATATGTTCCGGTTGAAACCGTGAAAACGGAGTATCGGATTCGTGATAGCATAAGGCATGATAGCATATATCAGCATGATAGTGTATATATAGCGGTAAAGGGAGATACGATATATCAGTATAAATGTAAGTATCTGTATAAGTATCAATATGTGAATAGGACAGATACTTTGATAAAGACTGATTCTATACCGATTCCTTTCCCGGTGGAAAAACAGCTTTCCACATGGCAGCAGTTTAAACTGGATTTTGGAGGTGCTGCCATGCTGGTTATTATCATATTTATTTTCATTATGGCAGGACGTATGGTCCATAAATTGAAAATATGAAAGAATGGAATATGAAAACTAAAAAAACAGAAGATAATGAGTGAAGATTTAAAAGGAACGAATGTATATGCTCCTATTGTTCCGGGAACTGATGAAGATAGATATCCTACCCATTATAGTAAATATGGAAAAGGTGGAATCAAGTGCGTACGCACTATTGCAGAAAGAGATGACATCCCATTGGAGAGGCTTGAAGTGCCTACTTTGTGTTATGTGCTCGATGATGACCTTTTCTATATATGGGATGGAAGTAAATGGAATGTGAAGGAAATGGGAAATACGGAGATCGGATTGCAGCGCAATGTACGTATTGTGAATGATCTTGATAATAAAAATATATCAGCCAGTAAAGGAGAACCGTGTTATTTGAAATTCACTTTCATAAGCCAGGAACGATATAGTTCGAAAGACCCGTATGAAAATACAGGAGAGCGTGGACTTTGTCAGATCTCAGTACGTAACTCCAACAATACAGAATATGTGGTAGTGAAGATGATGTACGTGAATTCTGCTACTTCTCTTAATGTGGATGTAGCCGAGTTTCTGACTTCCGGTGCCAATAATGTAATGATTAAAATCACTGGTGAGATTACGGAAACGACGACTCCTGCATTTGTATATACAGTACAACTGACTACTCTTTCGATTAATGCCGATAATTTTAAATGGTGGACTGCCTATAGTGGAGATATTCTTTTCAATCTGAATATAGGTGGAAATGTATCGAAAACTTTATTCGTAACTGTCACTGGAACAGATTATAACGAATTGTATGAAGTGTCTGTAGGGATGGGAGTGTATATTGAAACCTCGTACAACTACTCTATTCCGCATCCTGGAAAGACAGGAGTATTCAATATTTCCGCTTATGTTGCTAATTCGGATGGAAGTATTAAAACAAGAACAGTCTCCTTTAATGTGATCTGTGCAATGACCGGTGACCAAACTAAGTTGATTGCAATCAATAACGTTCTTAACAAAGGAATGAACTGGGCTGAAAATACGTTGTTTGAATATACCATGTATGATGGGGACAATGTAACTACGTCAGCACAATTTTTTGTTCGCAAGGATACAACGGATGTATATGTGTCTAATGAGGACAGCATCACTTGTTCGGCAAAGCATATTTTTTCTCTTTCCCTTGAAATAGAGACAATGGATAACTCCGGATTTGACATGGTAGCTTTGGTGAAGGATGGAGATGATGACCTCACTGCACCTATTATTTTTACCGTGGATAATTCTTCCGGCTATTCTGCTGTACCGGGAGCTGTGTTTTATCTGAACCCTAAAACTCGTAGTAATAGTCAGGCAAACCGACAGGTGATAGTGAATGAGATTGATGGCTCTGAGGTGAAAGCACTATGGGAAGGAGTAAACTGGGGAAATGATTGTTGGACTACGAATACGAATGGAGAAAAAGTTCTTCGTCTGATGGCGGGGTCTCTGTTGACTATAGACCGTCATCCATTCAGTACAGAGTGTGCCCGTCGAGGAATCACCATTGAAATTGATTATAGAGTGGATAATGTGACAAACTATTCGGAACCAGTGATGACGATATCATCTCCATCGGGAAATTCTTTTATAGGATTGAATCTTTATGCGGATGACATCATCATGCATACACAGTCTTTGAAAGATGACAGTGTGCAAAGTTTGCATACCTTTGAAGGAAAACGTACAAGGCTGACGCTGACTGTTTTGCCGACGGCTTACGGTAACCCAGGATTTAATCTGTGTATACTGTATATCAACGGACGTAAAAACAGGGAGTTTACTTATGAAGATAATGATTATTTCGCTCAATCGGGAGCTATTGTTATTGGGTCGGATTATGCCGATGTGGATGTTTATGGTATACGCGAGTATGCATCAGGATTAACTTCACAGGGAGTACTGACGAATTATATCAATTGGCTGTCTGATACGGAAGAAAAGGCAAGAGTGAAAGCTTTTAATGATATTTTGGATCCCAATGGTTCGGAGATAGACTTTGATAACACAAGAGATCAGTTCAATTGTCTGGTATTTGATAATACGATCCCGTATATGCTCGATCAGACACAGCGGGTTGGAACACTGGAAGTTCTTTTTTATGATCATCCGGAATGGAATGTTTCTATTACTAATGTAGCAGCTAAGGGACAAGGAACATCTTCCATGAAATATTATTTGCGGAATACCCGTTACCAACTGGATAAAAACAACTCTGTGATTACTTTTGCAGACGGGACAATCGGAAGTAAGAAATGGCAAATGGTACCTTGGATTCTGGCTGGACAGAAGTTTACGGCGAAAAAGAATTATGCGTCCTCAATGCAATCTCATAAAATAGGTTCGGTCAACTCTTACGAAGATTTATATCGTGAAATGGGGTTGTTAAATGAAGCTATGCAGACGGAAATGTATAAGAATGCTCGTGTCGCTGTTTATCAGATGCCATTTGTCTGTTTTGAGAAATCGTTGAATGATGACGGGGAATCGGTATATACTTTCAAAGGACTATATACTTTCGGACCGGATAAAGGAGATAAATATACTTTTGGGTATGATACGGATTTATTTCCGGACATGATATCTATTGAAGGGGCGGATAATTCGCCATTATGTACTTTGTTCCGTGTTCCCTGGAATCCGAATAAATCATATATTGCCTATAATGAAGATGAGGAGGCTTTTCAGTATAATGGAGCCAATTCATGGGATTTCGGTGCCGGTGAATTGGAAAATATATCGAAGTTTATTCCGGCATATAATATCGTCTATCAGTGCTCACCACGACTTTTGCCTTTCAACGGTACGTTGGATGAGTTGAACGCTCAGCTTGCAGACTATAAAAATCAGCCTTATGAATTTTGGATTGCGAAAGCCGGTGATGTGAACCAATATAATGTTTATTATTTCGAGTCGGCAGAAGGTAGGTTCATTCCGTCTGATATAGGTGAAGGGCAGATAAATCTTAACTCTCAGCTTGTGGATAAAGGCTATGGATTGCTAAGTAAGGACTTAACAGGAAAAAATAATGATGAACTGAATACTCTCTTTATCAATGCTCGTATCTCGAAGTTTCGCCGGGAAGCACCGGACTTTTGGCATATACAAGATACATTGACATTTATGAATAATGTGGAGTTTAATGCCGGTACGGACGAACGGGCAAAAAATACATATCCATACTCTTTCGGTATGGAGAATTCTAAATGGAGATGGCGTATCGATGATGCTGGTACCCGGTTTGATACGACTAATCGTGGTTTGCCGGAGAAATCGTATAGTGTGGAAACGCATGATGTAGATGAAACTGGGGCATCTGTATGGAATGGTGAATCTAATAATTTCTTTAATTTGATGGAACTTGCCTTTGCTGAAGAGAAGACTACTAATATGCGCCTGATGATGACTTCTATGCAGACATTGAGCGGATTAAAAAGTGGTAATGATCTTGAGAAACTTTATGCATTCTATAAAAAATATTTCTTTGATGAGGCTCAGGAATATTTCCCTTCTAATGCTTTTAACGCTGATGCAAGGATAGCATATGAAAATGGTAAACTGGCTTATAATGCCGGAACTTATTCGAATGATACAGACCCGATTACACAGTCATTGGGTGATCATTATGCTGCGGAACAACGGTGGGTGACCAAACGCATCCTTTATATGATGTCGAAGTATAATTTTGGCTTGTTTTCTGCTAATGGTTCCGATACTATCACTGTGCGTGCCGCTGGTAATACGATTAAATATGAACTGACTCCGGCTATGGATATGTATCCGGCTATTGCTAACGGTACAAGTATAATTCGGGGTGCACGAACGAAAGCTGGGGATGTGTGTGTAATGGAGATTGAATTATCCGGTTCCGGTGATCAGCAAAATGCAATACAGGGTGCTTCCTACTTGCAGGATATAGGTGACTGGTATAATAAGAATGTGCAAGGTTCCATGATTATTCAGGGACGTATGCTTCGTGATATTCGTTTAGGAAGCAAAACAGAGGCTATAGTCATATCTATATCTTCATTGACATTATCTAATTGTACATCTCTGCAACGACTATTGCTATCTAATATTTCCACATTGTCAGGTACATTGAATCTTGCCGGGTGTACTCATCTACAGGAAGTGTACGCTGATGGAACTTCTCTTGTACAAATCATTCTTCCGAAGGGTGGAGGACTCCGGACTGTAGAGTTTAGTGCTTACAATCAGTATTTGTCTTTAGCGAATTATCCGTTAATGACAAATGAAGGGGTGGGAATCGATTTATGTGAAGAGATCATTACTGACTTCTTTATAACCGGATGTCCGAAAGTAAAGCCGATGCAATTGCTGGTCAGTATAATGGATGCACAAACTGGGCAAGGTGGCGATCATAAACTGAAACGTATCCGTGCTGTAGGATTTGATGAAACATATGATGATTCAGATATGTTGGATAAGTTAGCAACACTCTCGAACGGTACGTATGAGGGATTAAGCTCTGAAGGATTAGCCGGAGAAGATGAATACCCGGTGTTGGATGGAACAATTACGATTAATACTAATGCGTATGAGGATTCGATAGAGATTTTGAGAAATGCGTTTAAGAAGCTGACTCTGAATATCAATGGTGATTTTTATGTGAGATTCAAGGATGCGGTAATAGGCAATTATTTTATTGATTTGTATGGAGATGGTGTTGGTATTACAAAACAACAGATTCAAAGCATTAAAGTTATTTCTGATAAAATATTTAGAGATAATGAAGAAATAACTAGTTTCGATGAATTACAGTATTTTACATCAATTTCTGAATTATATCCATATTCTTTCTTCAATTGTACGAAATTAGTTTCTATTATTCTACCTCCTAATATACAAATGTTATCAATACAAAGTTTACGAAATACAGGACTTTTGAGAATAAAAATACCCAAAAGCTTAACAGCAATTAAAAATTCAGTGTTTGATCAGTGTTTAAACTTAACAGAAGTTTTATTTGAAGAAGGTATTGATTTAATAGAATTAGGAGGTACTGTATTTAGTAATTGCCCAAGTTTAAGAAAGATAGAGCTTCCTGATTCAATTGTAAAAATTGGAGACTATTTGTTTAATGATTGTACTTCTTTAGAATATTGTCATTATCCTATAAATTCAAAGATTACAGAAATAAAGAAGAATAGTTTTGAAAACTGTAGTTCATTGACAGAATTACCACTTACCAAATATGTTACCTCATTAGGTAGTAATACTTTTAGAAAATGTATTTCATTATCTGGGCATCTTGATTTAAGTCGGATAACAAGTATGGGAAGTGGAGGATTTTACGGTTGTCAGGGAATTGAATCTGTTGATATCACTAGTTTAGAGACTGTTCCCTATGAAGCATTTAGAGGTTGTATCTCATTAAAATCGGTGGAATTTAGTAGAAAAACAAGGAATATAAATAATAGTTCATTTCAAAATACTATTATTACAAGTTTAAACCTATCACATGTTGAAGAAATTACCATTGGAGAAGCTGCTTTTTCTGGACTAAGAACATTAATATTCCTGCAAGTTGGGTGTTTATTAGCACTGGACATTTTAGTAACTGTAGCGAGTTGACTTATATTGAAGTGGAAGAAGGTAGGACTAGTATACCTCAAGGGTTTATTAGTTGGACGATTAAAGCAGATACAATAATCTTTCCCTCAACTATTACTGAAATTGGTGATAGTTTCTTACATGGGAATGGGTGGTATCCCACTTTTATTTGCAAAGCAATAATCCCTCCTGTAATAACAGGAACAGGATATATAGGATATGGTCCATTTAGTGAGATGTACGTTCCGGATGAGTCAGTTGAGGCATATAAAGCAGCTCCTAGTTGGTCTAATCATGCATCGCAAATAAAACCAATGAGTATGCTTGCAAACTCAAATATGTAGTTAAAGTATTTAATTAATGCCAATACGCAGATTGTATATCATCTGCATATTGGCTATATATCCTATAAATAAATGAGAACTTTATTCGTTGTTCTTTTTATGCACTTGTTTCCCGTTATCTGAGTAGCAGTTATACGTTTACTATCGAACAGAATAACTCTGCCGGGCGTTCGGATTTTGCGATAACGGGAATTCCCGGTATGGATTACTATACGGATGATTTTAGATACCGCCAACAGAGATGTGAAAGATTTAGTGGCGAAAGGCATCCTTGCTCCTGTGCAAGGATGTGTCAGGGTATCATACACATTGAATTATGTGAAGTCTGATTTCCAAATGCGCGATTTTAGCGATTCTACGCTTATTAGTCGTGATGGAAAAGATTATATTTTGACAGTTTATAAAGGGCGGAAAAATTTAGAAGAAAGAATTACTCCATTAGATAAAATAAGATTCAAGCAAAATGAAATATCTATTGATGATTTGGTATATAAATATTTTGCATATCTTTCAGAGTGACGGAAATTCTATAGCTAAATATTAAAGCGTACTTCGTTCGTTCGAGATGCGCTATTTTTTTGTGAAATTAAACAGAGCTTGGCCAAATCTCAGTTGGGTAGTCGTCTTGCTATTGCTTTTTGATCTCAGTTATATCAATAAATCCGGTAAGTTTACTCCTTATTTAAACCGTTTCAGGTCCGGTTGTGTAAAGAGATTCAAATATACTGAAAGTGTTAAATCTCAGCTTTTGGGAGTAATATTGGGTTTGTATGAGAACATTCCTGTTTTTTATATGTTTGTGAGGTAAACCCTGCAAACAAAACATATTTAGTCAGGATAAAATATTATATATAATATACTTATTATAAAAATATTAGCGATGATAAAAAGAAAAGCACCATTATCCCTATTAGTAACATTAGATAGCATATCTAAAAATACACTTGATTTTTTTTCAGTGAGCCAAAGTAGGCAATGCCTGCAGATTATAGGGCGAGATAAAGTGATATTGCGGTATTTAAATTCTTTATTATTAATATTGTTTGTGTCAATTGTGGCTACATCTTGCTCTGATGATAACCATAAGATAATTGAGCAGCCATCAATAAACGTTTTAAGCTATTACCTGAAATCCATGAATATTGTGGAATTACAGTATAAACCAGCTGGACAGGAACCTGGGGTGGTAGATATTGATAAGTCCAGCCAGTATTTTGGGGATCGTGTGACAATGTTTCAACCTGAAAAAATTATATTCAAAAATGATTCTGTATCAATCATCAAACGAGGCGGGTTAATTCAGGAGTATAAAGCCGAATGGAATAAGGGTGATTTATATTTATACAATGGCGTTACTGGCACATGGGACTATTGTGGAAGTAAAGATGGGGAAGTCGTATTTATCCTTAATACAGGTTTCTTCTGGGTAAAGGATAACAATATGCATGGTTCATTATCGGTGATAGGGCAGAAATACTCTTTATTATCATATTCCGAATTAGTTACGTATTTGGGTGGAAACAGTAACAATCTAAATAATCAGGTGGCGTGGCTAAGGGTACAGTACACATTTGAATTAATCCCGGAAGTTAAACTTTAATATAGAAAACATGAAAGCAGTAATAATATATATCATTTTCTTTTCTATTCTCCATGTTAGCAGTTTTGCTCAACATAATCAGTATACGTCAACCAAGTTTGCGGTCAAAAATCCTTATGAGGTATTTATTGGCGGTATTATGAAAGCGAATGATGTTAACGATGTACATCAACTTCTTAATGTGTCAATGAATCCTATTACAATTAGCTATAGTTTGCCTTTAAAATCCGAAACGATTATACCTTCATACGATAATATGCTTAGGGCTATTCAGCAAAAGCTGCAAGAAAATAATGTATTGAAACCTAACTATCAGTTTTCATTTACGTTGAAGCAGATAGATTCTTATGAACAGCTAGCTTTATTTTTCGGTGAGGAAATAGATCTATCCGACTTATTCAAAATAACATCTCCTAATCCAATTCATAAAACAGTGGCAGTATTAGATATTAGTCAGAGTTATTTTTCCATTGCTATGGATATGCCTGAGGAGGAACTGAGCAACTCTCCGATAGTCCAAGAGCAATTAAGCGAACTTATTTATGTTGGTTCTATAGAATTTGGAAGACGATCAATTCTAATTGTTGAATCGGATCTTAATTATCAGGATGTAAAGGTTGCGTTGAATGAGATCTTAAATAAATCCACTACCAAGAAGGGAGATATATCAGAAAAAAGCAAATCAATTATGGCTAGCTCAATAATCAGAGGACTAATTTTGGATCCTCTTGCCAATGAAAACATAACACCGGATAACCCTTTGGAGTACCTACTGGATTATATAAACTCTGATATCAGTCCAAATGATTTTGGGGTCCCCATTTTCTTTACAGCAGCCTGGTTAAAAGATAATTCTGTCTTTGTTAACAAGTTTACAAACTAATATTTTAAAAATTAGAACTTTCCCAAACACATATTGTGATACCTGCCTTATTATTAGCAGTTCTAATAATAAGTTCATGTAGTTTTGAAGAAGTTTTCTTTTATAGTGCCATCGATGATCTGGTATATAAATACTTCGCATATCTTTCAGAATAATAGCCGGGCAGTACTAAGAAAAAAACAGTAGACTCAAGCAATGATGCGTGAACCTACTGTTTCCTTATTTCTGTATTTACTTCTATTTACTATAAGACGCCTTCACAAAAGGAGCATCGAGCAAATAATCCAAACTCTTCTTGACACTTTCCTCTACAGGACAACTGTACCCTTCTATTTCAGCAACAATATGCTTTACGCCGGCAACCTTTGCATTTCTGAAGATAGCATCGAATCCGACCATACCACTATCTCCGATTTCTTTGTCATCTTTGATATGAAGCACGGTGAAACGTCCCGGATACTTGTTGAAATAGTCCACAGGACTGTGCTGCCCTCTGACTATCCAATATACATCCATCTGAAAAAAGACATACTCAGGATTGGTATTCTCAATCATATAGTCCAACATAACCGCTTGATTTTCTACTTTCTGAAATTCATGCGCATGATTATGATATCCAAATTTCATACCGTTCTGTTGACATCTTTTGCCTATTTCATTGAAATAGTCGCAATACATCTTCATCTCTTTCATTGTTTTAGGAACACCGATTCCCGGATTTACGATGTATTTCATGCCTGCTGCTTTATGAGCGGCAATGCTTTGATCCCACCATTTCAGTGACTCGGAGAAATCTCCGGAAGCCACTTCCTTGTCCGACAATCCTCTGGAACAATGTGAAGACAGTACTTTCATACCAGCCTTTTCGACAGCATTTTTAAACTCTTCCGGAGTTTTGCCATAGAACTTGCCATTATCATAATTGGCGGCTTCGATGCTGGTGTATCCCATTTGCGCCAGATTCTTCAAAACTACGTTGAGGTCGGTTCCATTATTTATGATGTCTCTGACCGAATAGAGTTGTATGGCAATGTCTTTCTTCTTTTTTGCATCTGCTGCCTGCGGAATTGCCAGCAGCAATGCGAATAAGATTAATAAATAGTTCGTTTTCATGATATATTACATTAGTCAAGAACTTTCACGCGGATATTGCGGAACCAAACGTCATCACCGTGATCCTGCATTC
>OLIS01002014.1_pt1 | contig 13766 bp, 9 predicted proteins | sample 1601351 | NCBI WGS metagenome assembly OLIS01 (sample SAMEA2452122, study PRJEB22498) | human gut metagenome | biome: human feces; feature: human gut; material: feces | place: Australia | collected 2012
CCAAGTTGAAGAATCAGGATTGGGAAGACGCCAGTACTGCAGAAATGAAGGTTCTATGGTTATGCAACATTATGATACCGTTTATTGCCAGAAGCCTGGGACAGAAGCTGGTAGTCAAGGAAGGGTGGCTTTCAGGGCTTTCTGATAAATTGATTGAAAATCGGGACACAAATAAAATAACACTCGCTATTTGCTTCCCTACATCCGATGACTTTCATATGGCACAGAATGATCAGTCTTTATTTGTAAAAGACACGGTAAGGGGAGTTCCTTATTATATGTTTCGTGAGGACACTGTGCATCCGGAAAATTATGATGCATCTATGGAACAGACTCTGAAAGCGGTGATAGATGATTTTCAGCCGGATATTGTTCATATTTTTGGAACAGAATTTCCACATACACTGGCTATGGTGAAGGCTTTCGGTAACCCGGAGCGTACTCTGATCGGTATTCAGGGGTTATGTTCTGCGATTGCACAGGTATATATGGCGGATCTGCCTTCCAATGTATGTAAAAAGAAGACATTTCGTGATATCATCAAAAAAGACGGATTGCTGGAGCAACAGGAGAAATTCGTACAAAGAGGAAAGTACGAAAAGGAAGCTATTGCGATGGCAGGTCATATTACCGGAAGAACTGATTTTGACCGGGAATATGTTGAGAAGCTTAATCCCAATGCAAAATATCATTTCATGAATGAGACATTGCGCGAGGAGTTCTACCATGACAGCTGGAATATAGACAGGATAGAGAGATATTCTATTTTTCTGAGTCAGGGCAATTATCCTATCAAGGGCTTGCATCATGTGCTGGATATTCTGCCTGATCTGATAGAGGCACATGAAGAAACTATGCTGTATGTAGCCGGTGATGTGATTACTGCGAACGATACCCTGAAAGATAAGATCAAGATATCAGGGTATGGCAAATATCTGCTGACGCAGATCCGTAAAAATAAGCTGCAGGATCACGTTAAGTTTCTTGGCAGACTACAGCCGGACAGAATGTGTGCAAGAGATTTAAAGACGCATGTGTTCGTGTGTCCATCAGCAATAGAGAACTCTCCCAATTCTGTGGGGGAGGCAATGTTGTTGGGAGTGCCTACAGTGGCTGCTAACGTAGGAGGTATTCACAATCTGTTGACGGATAATAAGGATGGATTGTTGTATAAGCCGGATAACCCACAGCAGATGAAGCAGGAGATTCTCAGAATTATGGATGATGATAAGCTGGCTATGTCCTTGTCATCCAATGCAAGAAGCCATGCTGCACATACGCATAATCCTGACTTAAATTATCGCAGATTATTGGAGATTTACCATGAAATTGACCATAGTATCTAACTATATCAATCATCATCAGATTCCTATGGCATCTGAATTATATGCAAAGCTTGGTGGGAACTTTACATTTATCCAGACACAGCCCATGGAAGAAGACCGCGTGAAGATGGGCTGGGGAAGTGAGATATCCTCTTTGCCATATCTGAAATTATATTATGAACAGCCGCAGGAATGTGCGAAACTCATGATGGACAGTGATATTGTGGTATTCGGTGGCGTAGAGGATGAGAGCTATATCAAACCCCGTCTTCAGGCTGGCAAAATCGTAATTCGTGCCAGTGAACGTTTATACCGCGAAGGTCAGTGGAAAGCGATTTCTCCCAGAGGATTGAAGAAAAAGCATGAGGACCATACCCAGTATAAAGATGCTCCGGTCTATCTGTTATGTCATGGAGCGTATGTGGCTTCTGATTTTCAGATCATCAAGGCATATCCCAATAAGAAATTCAAATGGGGATATTTCCCGGAGGTGAAGGAGTACAATCTGGAATCCCTTTTCCTGCGTAAACTGCATCTGGACGAGCAGGGCAATACCTGTGTCAGAATCCTTTGGGCAGGCAGGTTCCTAAAGCTGAAGCATCCGGAATACGCAATTAATATCGCACGTTATTTAACGAAGGAAGGCATATCATTCCATCTGGACATGGTAGGTGGCGGAGAAATGGATGAGAAGCTTCGTCAAATGACTAAGAAATATCACCTGGAACAGGAAGTGACTTTTCACGGTTATCAGTCTCCTAAGAATGTAAGGCGGTTCATGGAGGAAGCAGATATCTTCCTCTTTACCAGCAATTATCTGGAAGGTTGGGGAGCTGTACTGAATGAGTCCATGAACAGTGCCTGTGCTGTTGTTGCAGGACATGGAATCGGAGCTGTGCCATTTCTGATACAGGATGGTAAGAATGGACTGGTCTATAAGAACGGAAGATATGAGGAATTTCGTGATGAAGTACTGCGCCTTGCCAAGGATGAGAAACTGAGACAGGAACTGGGCAGACAGGCTTATGAGACGATTATCAGAGAATGGAATCCAAGAGAGGCAGCGAACAGACTTTATACATTCTGTGAGGGCTTATTGGAAGGTCAGGTCATCCCGCAGGAGAGCGGACCACTTAGCATAGCACCTGTCATTTCACCGAAAAAGGGATATCAGTACACGAAGAGGGAAGTATAAAACATATGTCAAGAATTTATGTGTGTCACACATTTTATCATGTATATGTCTCTATTTTGAAAGAGATGAAGCTGGAGAGAGAGGATGCAGCCTATGAGAAGGGAGATATTGCCCTGAGCAGTATTTCTACAGATTTTGGAGATCTGGAAGAGAGATTGCGCAAGACTGGTATTTTTCGTCAGGTTATGGCACTTGATGAGAAAAGGGAAGAATTCTTTCCACAGCTTGCCAAGTATCGTAAGAATTACAGCAACATTCTCAAACATATGGTAAACCGCATGATCTTTACCAAGGCGCTGGCAAAGTGCGAAGAACCTTATATGACCATTGATTTTGCATCCTATCAGGATATTTATGTCTTTTGCGACAGCGACCCGATAGGGTATTATCTGAATTATAAACACATTCCCTATCATGCAGTGGAGGATGGTCTGGACTGCCTGAAAAATCTGGATGATGCCTATGTTGCCAACCATGGACATTTTAAGCTCAAGGCATGGTTCTCCAGACACAATCTGATTTTTATTATGAATGGATGGGGAAAATACTGTCTGGATATGGAGATCAATGACAGAAGTGTTGTGCCGACAGATTGTCCCCGCTTTGTAGAGGTGCCTCGTAAACCTTTGGAAAAGGCATTGACTTCCAGACAGAAGAAGCTGATGGTGCAGGCTTTTATTCCAGATGCGGATGCGCTGCTGGCTCAGCTGGAACCAAGATTTCCGGGAGAAGAATTCGTCATGTTCCTGACAGAACCGCATCCCGTAGATATAGAAGCCCGTAAAAAGGTATGCCTGGATATTGTGGCAAAATACGGTCAGGGATATCGGGTATTGATAAAACCGCATCCAAGAGATATGATAGATTACACGGCGCTTTGTCCGGATTGCGTAGTTCTGAAAGGACGATTCCCGATTGAAGTCATGAATATGTTCGAGGGCATACGCATTAAGAAAGCAGTATCCATTCTCACGACAGCCATGAACACGATGGATTTTGTTGAGGAGAAGATCAATCTTGGAGCCAGCTTCTGGGATGCTTATGAAGCTCCAGAGAAACATGCCTTCAATAAGAAGGCTGGATTGAAGCTTGCCAATGAAGCGGAAGTGAAAAATTAGGAGTAGAAGTAAACAATGGTGAAAATATTAAAGAAGATCAATATTTTAATGGATGGCAGGCAGAAACGCCAGATGGTAGGTCTGTTCTGCATGATGGCTGTATCGGCTTTTCTGGAGACCGGGGCTGTCATGATGGTCATGGCAGTGGTAGAGATGGTCATAGATCCTGATACGCTGGCACAGGGCGGGACTTATCAGAAAGTGTGTGAGATCCTGCACTTGAATGGAACAGTGGAATTCTCTGTTCTTGCAATTCTGTTTCTGATTTTCCTCTATATTGCGAAGAATTCCTTCCAGTTCTTTTTACAGAAGAGCCTGTATCATTTTGTGTATACCAATCAGTTCCATACGGCGGCAAGCCTGATGAAGAATTTTGTAAAGAGAGATTATGAGTATTATCTTAATGCGGAGACTTCGGTTATCCAGAGGAGTATTACAGCGGATGTCAGCAACATGTATGCACTGATCCAGTCAGTACTTCAGATTGCTTCAGAATCTATCGTAGCGCTGTTTCTGGTGGTGGCACTTGCCATGCAGGATCCTGTTATGACAGTTGTGATAGCAGTATTGCTTGTCGTGACGCTGGTAGTGATCAAGAATATCATCAAGCCTATCATGAACCGTACAGGTAAAGAGAATCAGGATTACGGCGCATCCATGTTTGCATGGATTGCAGAAACCATTCAGGGTATCAAGGATATTAAGGTTGCCGGTAAGGAACAGTATTTTATTAATGAATATTGTAAGGTGGGAGAAGGCTATGTAAAAGCCATGGAGCGATTCAGCCTTTTTAATAACACCCCCAAGCTTCTGATTGAGACGGTATGTATTGCAGGACTTCTGGGGTATATTCTGGTGCTGATCGTATCCGGTTCAGATGTATCCGGAATGATTTCTTTGTTTGCAGCATTCGGTATCGCAGCGATGCGTCTTCTGCCGGCTGCCAGCAGAATCAATAACCAGCTGACCAGTATGGCATTTAATGAGCCATTCTTCTTCAATGTAAGCGATAATCTTGTAGAAGAGACCAATGAGCAGAATACAGACATCTCCTATGCAGTAGTAGCCAAGGAGAAACTGCCGGTAACAAGGGCAGTGACTCTGGAAGATATTACCTATCATTATCCAAATTCAGATAAATTAATCTTTGACCATGCGAGTGTGACTTTCCCAATCGGACAGTCTATTGGCGTAGTAGGCGCCAGTGGTGCGGGTAAGACAACAATTATTGATATTGTGCTTGGACTTTTGAACCTGCAGGGCGGCAGAGTGCTGGCAGATGATGTGGACATACAGACACATTACAGAGAATGGCTTGCTAACGTAGGCTACATTCCACAGATGATTTTCCTTCTGGATGCAGATATTCGTAAGAATGTTGCCTTTGGTGTACCGGAAGAGGAGATTGATGATGAGAAGCTCTGGTATGCACTGAGAGAAGCCCAGCTGGATGAATTCATCAAGACATTGCCGGATGGAGTATACACAGGAATCGGAGAGAGAGGAATCCGGCTGTCCGGTGGACAGCGCCAGCGTATTGGTATCGCCCGTGCGCTCTATAATGACCCGGAGGTATTGATTCTTGACGAAGCGACTTCTGCATTAGATAATGATACTGAGGCAGCGATTATGGATTCTATTAACAGACTCCATGGTAAGAAGACATTACTTATCATTGCCCATAGATTACAGACAATTGAAAAATGCGATATCGTGTATCGTGTAGAGAACGGTGCTATTGTAAAGGAACGGTAAAAGTGAGAGGGTATGCTATATGAAATTGAGTATTATAGTACCTGTGTATAACATGGCAGCAGGAAATAAGCTACGGTTTTGTCTGGATTCCCTGGTGAACCAGACAATTGCAGATTATGAGATCATTGCAGTAGATGATGCATCCACGGATGCATCTCTGGATATTCTGAAGGAATATGAAGCCAGATATCCATGGAAATTCCGTGCAATACAGTCTTACGAGAACAGAAGACAGGGTGGTGCCAGAAATATGGGGCTGGAGGCTGCCAGAGGCACCTGGGTCGGTTTCGTGGATTCTGATGACTGGACAGCCTATGACATGTATGAGAAGCTTGTGCGTAAGGCAGAGGAAACCGGCGCAGATGTGGTCGGATGTGATTATAATATGACGTCTGTACAGAGTATGCAGATTGGTAAGGTAGTCCCTAATAACACCATGGATCAAACAGGGATATTGAACCGGGATAAATACGCATTACTTGTCATGAACCCAGGCAGTATGGTAATCAAAATATATGCCAGAGAAGTAATAGAGGCGAACCAGCTGCGTTTCCCGGAAAAGACATTCTATGAAGATAACTGCGCATCGCCTATCTGGATGCTTCATTTTACGCATTTTGAGAAGGTAGAAGAACCGCTGTACTATTATTATCAGCATGAAGAGTCTACAGTGCATGAAATCTCCATGGAGAAATGCGAAGCCAGACTTTTGATGGGCAAGAGAATGATTGAGGAAAGCCGCAAGAGAGGCTTTTACAGACAATACAGACAGGAATTTGAATTTGCTTTCAGTAAATTATACTATATGAATACTTTATTTACGTATATGATAGGCATGAAGCATCCGAGGCTGGATTTCCTGAAATTAATTGCAAAAGGCATGCAGGAGGAATTCCCGGATTTCCAGAATAATCCATATTACCAGAAAGCATTTGACGAAGAGCAGAAGAAACTGGCAGCGATGCATATGAGATCCCCATTGTGGTTTTTGATCTATTATAAATTGCTATATGGATATCGAAAAATACGTGGAAAGGTATAAGTAGAGAAAGATGCAGTTCACATCCTTTACGTTTGCAGTTTTTTTCCCTGCTGTCGTTCTGATTTTTTATATATTACCCAAAAAGGCAAGGCAAATATGGCTTTTGCTTGCCAGCTACTATTTTTACATGGGATGGAATCCTAAGTATGCACTGCTGATTCTGACATCTACAGTGATTACATATCTGTGTGGACAGGGAATTGATATGTTTTCTGCTGAAAAGAAGAGAGGACGTAAGGCAGTGCTGCTTGCAGGAATTTTGTCCAATCTGGGGATTTTGGTTTTCTTTAAATATTTCTATTTTCTGCATGACAGTGTGGCAGCAGTCGTATCCCTATTTGGAATCCATATGAAAGCAAGCAGTCTCGATATTGTGCTTCCGGTCGGGATTTCTTTTTATACCTTTCAGGCGCTGGGCTATGTCATTGATGTATATAGGCAGAATGTCAAGGCAGAGAAGAATTTCATACGCTATGCATTGTTCGTGTCTTTCTTTCCACAGCTGGTTGCAGGACCAATCGAAAGAAGTGGTCATCTTTTATCACAGATAGAAGAAATCAGCAGGAAACCTTCCTGGAACTTTGATAAAGTGACCAGGGGGCTTCTTATGATGCTGTGGGGATATTTCATGAAACTGGTGATCGCAGACAGAGCGGCTGCACTGGTAGATACCGTATTCCCAATCTATTATATGTTCGATGGCGTGGCACTGGCGTTGACTATGATCATGTTCGGCTTTCAGCTTTACTGTGATTTTGCCAGTTATTCAGCAATTGCCATCGGCGCCTCCTCTGTCCTTGGAATAGAGTTATGCCCGAATTTTGCAGCGCCGTTCTTTTCATCCAGTGTCAGTGAATTCTGGAGAAGATGGCATATTTCTTTAAGCTCATGGCTTAGGGATTACGTATATATTCCACTGGGAGGAAATCGTTGCTCCAAGGTGCGTAAGTACTTTAATATCATGGTCACTTTCCTGACCAGTGGTATCTGGCATGGAGCCAGCTGGCATTTTGTACTGTGGGGTGCGTTACAGGGAATTTTTATTGTAATCGGAGATATGTTAAGACCTGCTAAGACGAAATTTCATACCGTATTCCATGTGAAGACACAGAGTGTGGGATTTCGCTGTGGACAGGTCTGCATGACCTATCTGTTATTTTTGGTTTCATTTACTTTCTTCAGGGCACCAACGATTTCAGATGGCGTCTATTATCTGGAGAGGATTGTGCGGCATTTTGATATATGGGCATTGCTGGATGGTTCTGTATATACGCTTGGGCTGGATGCGAAAGAGATGTTGGTATTCGTGATAGCAGTGGCAATATTATGTATTGTTGACTGGTACTATCAGAAGAAAAAGGCATATTTTGATACATTGGTGAAGAATCAGTGCCTGGCTGTACAGTATCTGATTGTGCTGACACTTTTTGTGATGATTCTGGTATTCGGTGTATATGGAGAAGGGTACAATGCATCGGAATTTATTTATTTTCAGTTCTGATTTATCGGGTATGTTTGGGAGGAAATAAAGGATGCGGCGCAGAGTAGCAGCTATAGTTCTTTTCCTGTTATTACTGGCAGGAGTAACAGGAGCAGCCGGCAAAATTGTCAGCGCAAAATTTATCAATGATTCTACTACCATGATCAATGGATTTTATGCAGAGGATAAGAACAGTATAGATGTACTGGTCGTTGGAAGCAGTAACGCATTTTGTACTATTGATCCGGTGGTACTGTATGAGGAAGAGGGGATTGCAGCCTATGATTTCTGTAGTTCTTCACAGCCGATGAATCTGTCACTTCTGTATGTAAAAGAGGCGTTTAAAAAGCAGACTCCCAAGGTGGTTGCCCTGGAAGTGAACATGATCCCGGCAGAAAACATTACGCATATTCCAGAAAACAGACTTCGTTGGGGATTGACAGATATGCCTCTCACAATAGATAAACTGAAATGTCTGTACCAGTCTCTAGGCAGAGTAGATGCAGAATATATGAGCTACGTCTTTCCTGTATTGCGCTATCATGGCAGATGGAAGGAATTGTCCAAACAGGATTATACTTATATGTTTGCAGATAAGAGCAATTTTACAAAAGGCTATCTGGTGACGCAGGAGACCTCATCAGAGATGGTCAATTTATCAGACTATGATTCTGAAGGGGAGACCTGGATAGAGGATGACGTGGAGAACTGTGTAAAGCAGATTGCAGACCTGTGTGACCAAAAGGGCGCAAAGCTTGTGCTTTTCAAATCACCAAGGCAGGGGTGGTATCAGTATCATACCAGGGCAGTCAGGGAGCTTGCTGATAAATATGGATTGGAATATGTGGATTATAATGAATTAAAAGAAGAAATCGGGCTGGATGCGGCAGCGGATTTCCGGGATGGAGAGCATCTGAATGATTATGGCGCTGCTAAAGTGACCAGACATTTTGGAAGCTGGTTAAAGTCCAAATATGAGCTGCCTGACAGAAGAGAAGGGCAGCAGGATAACTCCTGGGATGAGGCGCTGCAGTATAAGGTAAGGCTGTATGCGGCTCCCTGTCAGGGGACATCAGATGTACACAACTGCATGGATCGGTTGGCTGGTGATGATTCTTATCTGGCGATTCTGACCTACACAGAGACTCCTGCCCACATATATCAGTGGATCTATAAAGGCGGTAAAATTGTATTTTATAAAGAGTGGACGCAGACAGGTGTAGAACATTATGTATATGATAAAGAGGATATCGTATTTGGTAAGTTGGATAGGATATATCAGGTTTTAATCAATCACATGGATTTTTACCAGATGGAAAAGCCATGGTCTGTCATTGCCTATGATACGATTACGCATTCTGTGGCAGATACAGCTTCCTTTGATGAATAACTAAGAAGTGGATTTTTTTTGACGGAAGATAGACTTTGTGGTATAGTTAAGTGTAATTATGACTTGATCAAGTCATACTATGGATGAACGTTGGAACAAGTGGAGGACAACACAATGTTATTAGATGATAAAACAATATTAATTACCGGTGGAACAGGCTCTTTTGGTAAGTGCTTTACCAAATATGTCCTGACACATTATAACCCTAAGAAGATCATCATTTATTCCCGCGATGAGTTCAAGCAGTGGATGATGCAGAATGAATTTGCAGAATATAAGGATAAGCTTCGTTTCTTTATCGGGGATGTGAGAGACTACGAGAGAATGAAGAGAGCCTTTGAAGGTGTTGATTATGTTATCCATGCGGCAGCATTAAAGCAGGTGCCTGCATGTGAGTATAATCCGAACGAAGCGATTAAGACCAATGTTATCGGTGCACAGAATGTTATTGATGCATCCCTGAATATGGGGGTAAAGAAGGTAGTTGCCCTTTCTACAGATAAGGCTGTCAACCCGGTGAATCTCTATGGCGGTACTAAATTAGTATCAGACAAGCTCTTTATTGCAGCCAATGCATACTGTGGCAACAAGGATCTGAACTTCTCTATTGTAAGATATGGTAATGTAGCAGGCAGCCGTGGTTCTGTTATTCCATTTTTCCACAAGCTGATTGCAGATGGTGCGGCAGAACTGCCTATTACAGATTATAGAATGACACGTTTCTGGATCAGCCTGACAGAAGGTGTGAAGCTTGTAATCAAGGCTCTGGAAGAAGCTAAGGGCGGCGAGACCTTTATCAGCAAGATTCCTTCTTTCAAGATTACAGATCTGGCAGAAGCAATGGCGCCTGGAATGAAAACTGTAGAGACAGGTATCCGTCCTGGCGAGAAGCTGCATGAGGTTATGGTAACAGCAGAGGATTCCATGACAACCTATGAATATGATAAACATTTTATTATTTATCCACAGATGTTCTGGCAGGAATCCAAGAGACCTACACCGAATGGCAAGAAGGTTGAAGACGGCTTCTACTACTCATCAGGCAATAATACAGAATGGCTGACAGTAGAGCAGATCAGAGAATTACTGAAGGATATTGACTTAGAGAAATAAAAGAGGTGCGAAGATGGATGCAGATAAGAAAATGGAGCTGCCTGCTATAGCAGGTGGTGAGCCTGTTCGCAAGACAAAATTATTTTACGGACATCAGTATATAGATGAGGCAGATGTGGCTGCTGTAACACAGGTATTAACAAGTGATTATCTTACCTGTGGACCTAAGGTAGATGAACTGGAAGCACGTCTGTGTGCCCTGACAGGGGCAAAATATGCAGTCGTATGCAGCAATGGTACGGCGGCACTGCATATCGCAGCAATGGCAGCAGGTGTAACAGAGGGGGATGAAGTGATTACAACTCCGATTACCTTTGCAGCATCTGCAAACTGTGCCCTGTATTGTGGCGCAAAGCCTGTTTTTGCAGATATCAATCCTAAGACATATAATATTGATCCTGCCAAAGTAAAAGAGAAGATTACAGATAAGACCAGGGCAGTGGTGGCAGTAGATTTTACAGGACAGGCAGTAGAGCTTGATCCATTACTGGAAATGTGCCATGAAAAGGGCATTATCCTGATTGAAGATGGAGCACATTCTATTGGTACAAAATATAAAGGAAGACCGGTCGGTAGCATTGCGGACCTGACTACCTTCAGCTTCCATCCTGTAAAGACTGTAACAGGTGGAGAAGGCGGTGCTGTATTGACCAACAGCAAAGATCTGTACGAGAAGCTGTTGTTATACCGTTCCCATGGTATTACCAGAAAGCCGGAGCTTCTTGTACGTGAATCTGATGGTCCATGGTATTATGAGCAGATAGATCTTGGCTATAATTATCGTATTACGGATATCCAGTGTGCCCTGATCATCAGCCAGCTGGATAAAATAGAGAAATTTGCAGCCAGAAGACGACAGATTGTAGAACGTTATAATGAGGCATTTTCCCAGATACCGGAGATTGCAGTACAGCAGGAGATACCAGAGTCGGATACAACCAGCGCATCCAGTTTTTTTACAGCCTCCTCCTGTTTCTTTCTCCAATGCCGTGCGATTTGCTTGTATGGGAATCCCCGTTGTTCCATCAGATGCAGGTTACGAGTGTATGGTTTGGCTATATGGGATTCTCCTATTTTTACGCTTCCATCATCCAGTTGTGTCAGAAAATCCAATTCTCGGCCCAATGTGCTGATGACAATATCCGGTTTCAAGGTTTTCAGCCAATACTCCAGCTTCTTTCTGTACAGGTGCATCAGGGTAAAATAATAATATCCTCTTACTAACAGGTTGTGATGATATTGTCTGTCAAAATCAATTCCTATGTCAATGTGCCTGATTCTGGGAGATATCGGGAAAACGGGCGGGCGTTCTTTTTGTGAATCTGTGATAATAAATACATCCTGATGCATTTCGTCAGCCAGATAGTTCGCTTTTTGGATGATGCTCCGGTCTGCGCCTCCCACGGTGCATAGTGCTGTGTATAGATAAACGATGGTCATTTTTCAGTCAGTTTATGAAACAACATTTCCCATTGCGGCATGATGTTTCGGAGTGAGTAGCGTGTTATATTTTGTTTAGCTCTTTTGCCAAAAGCTTTTCTTTCTGCTTCATGTTCTATCAAGTGGCAAAGAGCGTTGGCAAATCCTTGTATATCTCCGTTTTTGACGAGGAGTCCGTCTTCCTGGTTTCTGATGATTTCCGATGGACCGAAAGGACAGTCGAAAGAAACACAAGGAACACCCAGACTCATGGCTTCGATCAAGACCAGTCCAAAACCTTCGTAATTGGAGCTTAGGGCCAGAATGGAACTGTTCAGGTATTCTTGCGTTATGTTTTGTGTAAAAGGATGAATTGTGATGGAGTGTTCCAGCTTTCTGTCTTTAATCTGCCGGGTTAAGCTATCCTTATAAAATCCTTCACCAAATATATCCAGTATCCAGTCGGGGTGGCGTTTCTGCACGATATTCCATGCGTTAATCAGTCTGTCGAATCCTTTTTGCCAGGTCAGTCTGCCTGCCGCTATTACACGGGGAGCCTCACAGGAGCTGATTGTTTGTATATCAATAGAGGTGGTGTTCGGAATGATATGTATATTCGGATGTTGTCCCCACATGGCGGCATCTCCTTGTGTCAGTGTGACTATGACATCGCTGTATCGTTTTACATCACGGAAACATTGGTAACTGACGTATCTGTCTTTTATATCTTTAAAAAAACTCTTTTTGCGGTTTGCAGGTATCCGGGTGTATATTTTGGCGCAATGCGATTCAATGATTTTCTTTGCCTTGCAGTCTAATTTACAGATCAAATCCGCTTTGAAACTGGTATTTCCTGATATGATATCGGGATTGATGAGCCTAATCTCTTTTTTAAATTTTTGTTCGAATTTATGGTTCAAAGTCCATCCCACTCTCAATTGTTCCAGAAGCGGATGCTGGTATTGCAAATGAAACTTTGTATCCAGATCGATATGTTCCACTTTGTGGGATAACGGGAAAGAAAAAGGATGATTGCCTTGGGAAGAAGTGATAAGATAGACCTCGTGCCCATAAATTTCGGCCAAGTAATTCATCTTATCCGTTAAAATCCGTTCCATGCCTCCTATACGGGCTATGGAGTCGTATACATATACTATTTTCATTCCCCTGGTTTGTTTTTCCGTAAAAATAGTGTATTCTTTTTATATATCCAATAAGAAGTTGTTGAAATTCCTGTCCATATCCGTTTTTTTATGGAATGTCGGCTGTATTCGGAGTAAAAAGTGGGTTTCAATGGATGAAGATGGGGCTATTTAGTAATTAAAGTCTTTGGAATGTTGTGAGTATCATTTGTTTTTGCGAATATTGCATTTTATAATGATTAGCAGATAATGATGAAAGAGATAACGGTGGTGATGCCGGTTTACAAGGTGGAAAAATACGTATCAGAATGTCTTGATTCCATAATCAACCAAACTTTTGATTGTTTTGAGTGTATCATCATTGATGATTGCTCTCCGGATAATTGCCCACAAATGTGTGATAATTGGGCAAAAGTTGATGATCGTATTAAGGTTGTACATAAAAAAAATGCTGGTCTGGGTGAGGCGAGAAATTCTGGCTTAGATGTTGCTACTGGAGATTATATTGTTTTTTTTGATAGTGATGACTATATTGATACAAGACTGTTTGAAGAATTATATACAGTCATAATTTCCGATAATCCAGATTTGATTGAATTTGGACATCATGACGTTGATAGACAGGGGAATATTACCAAAACATTTATTCCAAAAACACCGTTGGAAAAGTATGAAGGTGAAGAAGTTTTATCAAAATTTTTACCAGAGTTAATTTGTACAGATCCTAAAACAGGAACAGCCAGTGACTTGTTAATGAGTGCATGGAGTTGCTTATATAGAAGACAAC
>OLIS01002019.1_pt1 | contig 13739 bp, 11 predicted proteins | sample 1601351 | NCBI WGS metagenome assembly OLIS01 (sample SAMEA2452122, study PRJEB22498) | human gut metagenome | biome: human feces; feature: human gut; material: feces | place: Australia | collected 2012
CAAGCGGACCAATGACGTTGCCGCAAGTCAGTCCTGCCTGCATAATGCCCAAGCTCACGCCCAGCTTTTCCATCGGCACCAGGCTGGTAGCAATCGCCAGGCATGCGCTCCAGAGTCCTGCAGCAAAGCCCTGCAGCACACGCACGCCAAACATCTGCTCCGGCGTAGTTACAATGCCGCCCAAAAAGTATGACAGCGCCAGGCCTGCACCCGCACGCACCGCCATCATCTTTTTGCCGTGCGTATCAGCCATTTTACCCCAGATAGGCGCCATGATACCGCCAATCAGAAAGGTTATGGAAAAAATCGCGCCGTTCCACATTTTTACATCATCGGCACTTACTCCCAGTTCGTTCATCAGATACATCGGCAAAAAGGGAATAAGCATAGTATAGCCTGCGGCCATCAGCACGACATTAGCCGTGAGGATAGCCAGAATAAGCTTCCAGTTTTTCATAAAAATCCACCTCAAAATAAAAATAAAATCACAGTAACGAATTATTATAACGCTAAAGCCGCTTTTGTGCAAATAAAAATCTGCAATACAGCCTTAATTGCATAATATAATTACACTTAGGGAAATATGCTCTGCCGCAACAGAAGCATATATAAAACTGTACCAAAATAATGCCAACACAACAAAACAGAACGCCGAAACCCGCTTGCCTAACGGATTTTCAGCGTTCTGTCTGTTTTTGGAGGAGGATTCAATTTCACTTTTTTCATTGTACACACACTACATATTGTGTAAAATCACAGCTTTTTATCTCTAAAAGCACTATGCTTCTAAGTGTTTTTTCAAAAAGTGTTGCAAAATCGTATCAGAGAAAAGAGCCTGCACGTGTAACAGCTTACACAATACAGGCTCAAAGCACCGGGACAAAACATAAACAGCTAAAGGAAAAAGAAGCGTAGAAAATTACGTTCGCATATACAACAAATATGCGCTGCCGAAACCTAAACACAGGAACGGCGAATTTATAAAATCGTATATATTATACAGAAAATCTTGCATAATTACACAGTTTAAAACGTTCAAAAGCATAAAAAATAATATTTTACGTCCGATAATATAGATTATGATAAAAGGTTAGCGCCCGTCCGTTTGCGGAAAAGCAGGCGCTATATGGTCAAGTGCTGCGAGTAGATGACACAGCACCTTGAATTTCAGTATACACCATTAAGGCAGCTTACGCAACAAATACGAAAAAAATCTGATACGTTCCAAGTTGCGGCGCTGGTTGTTCCGGCTGCTGCAAATACCATAGCAAAATAACAAAAGGTACTGACGAATTAAAAGCGCTGTCTGTATCCTGCACCATACTATATTCCTAAAATCGTTTTTAAGCTCTCAAAATGCGAGCAGGCTATATATTTTTGGAACTGAAAAGTCTTGTAGGTACAATCACTAGGGGCGGCATATTAGGAACGCTCTAAGGCCGTTTTTGTGCGTATAGGGCTTTTTTCCATCGGAGAAATCATGCCTTTATCCGTTAATCCTTCTTGTTGCTTATAAAACTTCTTGACTATGCCGAAACGGTCTTGTAGAATTTTAGTGTAAGAGGTTTGACCCACTTTCCCAGCAGATAGTTGCAAAGCTTTCTGCTGCAATATTTGGGAGCCTCTTACTTTTTTTGCCCAATTATTAACATTAACATTTGGCGCTGTCCTGCCTGCCGTTCCCGGCTGCCTGCTGCTGGCTGTCATAGTTTTCCTTGCTACTTTCTGCTGTTGGCGTTCCCTCATAGCGTGGCGCTGGCTTTTAGTTTGGCATTGCCTATTACTTCTCTGTCACGTGACATTGTATTCCTTTCGGGGACAAAATGTCCCTTTTCCTAGCAATAAAAGGGGGTGGGGCCCCAAATTTCGCAAGGCCGTCCGGGGTGGTAAAGTGCCAAATTTAGCAAAAGCAAATTTTCAAGGCTATAGGCTAATATATTTTTTAATTTTGCAAAAATTTCGATATTTATCATTTACTTTTAAGCTGGCAAAGCAACAAGAGATTTCCGGCGGCTCTGCCAGCTTATATTATTATAATATATATATATTTAACTATTGTTATATTATTATAATATATATTATTTAATTGTTAGAGAGAAAGAAAGTATAAAAGATAGTATTATTTGCTTTCTTTGCGACCAGCTGAAATCTTTTCAGGAATTGTTAAGTCACGTGCAAATTTAAGACTTAACAACTCTTGTAAAATCGCCGCTAACTGTACTGCGTTTTCCTGGTTAATACCTCTATCAATCAAAAGACCTTGCAAACCCAGCACCATAATTCCTTGATATTGCTCATCCGCTTTCTCCAAAGTATATGCCGCTAATGCTATATCATTTATCGCACTTGCCATAGTATTTCCTTTTTCCTGCTCCAGCAAGAATGTTAAAGCTTCTTCTTTTGATTGCCCAAGAATTGCATCAGAAAAATTCCACATAACTTCCCACGTCTTATCAGTCATAGCACTCAAACCTACTTTTTTTTCGTTCTCATAAAGCAGGTTAGTTATTGGAACATTTAAAGCTTCTGCCAATTTTACACGCTTTTCAAAGGGAATAACCTTGATTTTTCCTTTTTCGTAATCAGAAATAACATCTTGACGAATTTTTAGAGATTCCGACAAGTATTTTTGAGTTATTTTTTTGTTTTTTCGTGCCTGGCGTATAGTATCACCTATGCGCTGACGTTCTTTTAAATTATCCACAACGAGCACCCCACAACTAAATTACTTAAATTATAACAGTATATAGACGATTATAAAAGTGGATAAGTGAATTATTTCTAAATATGGTTGACACCCATAAAAGTGCACGCTATAATAATAGCATAATATGGTTGATAACCATATTTAACTGCATTATGAAAAGAGGTGATACAATGGACGCCGCATTATTCAAATATTTCATGGCAAAGAACAGCGAAACAATGGCGACGTTAGCCGTTGCTTTAGGCAAGTGCAAAGTAACAGTATCTAACTGCGTAAACGGCAACAACAACAGCGAATTTAACCGCGCTGACATTCAGACCTTAAAAGAACGCTGGAAGCTGACGCCGGAACAGGTGGACAAAATCTTTTTGCAGACAGATACAGAGCTGCAGAAGTAGCCGTCACGCTCTCACATTTTACTGTAGAGCACACAAAAAGCATAACAGGTAAATACATTCTATGAACTACGAAAGGGGGCAAATCATGGAAACATTGAACGCACAAGCAAGCGCTTTAAGCGCAGTGATGTATTCTGCTGATGAAGTCGCCGCAATATTGAAAGTGAGCAAGTCTAAGGCATATCAGCTTATAAAGGCATGGAACAAAGAGCTTGAAGCGGCTAACAAGTTTACGCTAAGGGGCAGAATTAACCGCCGTTACCTTGAAAAGAAACTTGAACTGTAACAGGCTTTCAGAAATCGTTTTTGAGAGCTGCAAACGCAACAGGGACGCTTATTTTATAGGCGTATTCCTTAACAGGTACAAACACTAAGGCAACAAAAAAGAACGCCAAAAAACAGCGTTCTAAGAAAGTGAGGTGATACCATGGAAACAGTTTATTTAAAAGCTAAAATCGGCGCAACAATGGCAAAAGCTATTCGCCAAAAGTGCCTTGACTGTAGCGAAAACAGCGCAGAAGTCAGACAGTGCCCGGCCGTAAAGTGCCCTTTATGGGGATATAGATTCGGCTGCAAGCCTGCAACAGCTATTGCTAGATTAGAAAAAACTAACATCGTTAAGCTGCTGGAGGAATAAATCATGGAATTAAAATTGCCGGAAACAATTCAGCTTCGGCTTTTGAAAGAGTATATTTTTCATCGTGTACTGTCTGTACAACATTTGGCAAGCCTTAAAGATAAAGACCAAAGCTACATCCAAGGCTATATCCAAGGACAGTTATATATCATGAGCGACCTGCTGCGTGGCGCAGGCCTGCAAGAAGAATTTAAGAAATGGAGTGAGCAATTTGAGAACTAGGACAGTTAAGCGCTTTAATTATGCCAAAGCGGCCTTTTATGTGTATCTGCTAACGATGATCATGTTTGTTGCAACCAATGCGGCGGCAAAATTCGCCTTTATTAATGGGGTGAAATAATGCAAAGCCGTACCATAACGCAAGATGAATTCGCCTTATTGAAGCAATACAGGCAGCTTTCACACGCAGAAAAGATTATAGTTAAGCGTTTTCTGAGCGGCCTGCTGTTTGATGCACAAAAAGAAAAAATCGCCCAGCGGGCAAGGCTGAGCGACAACGGCAACCATTAACGGAATTGCCAAAAGAAGCACTATTATTATATCATACAAGGCTTGCCGCCGCAACGTGGCAAGCCTTTTTAATTAGTGAGGTAACATAATGAACGGCAATTTAAAGAGTGTTGACAATTCAAAAGACACCCAAGGCAGACATAAAGACTTTATTGCAGTGCAGCGAAAAGTAAGTTTATATTTGCTGACAGCAACAGCTAAGACTAGGCAAGCATTTGATGTATGGGCGTTCTTACGCTTGCAAGCTAATGGCGAATACAATGTAACAGAACAAGGCTTGCGTAAAGCATTGCATATGAGTATTGCTTGCGTATCATGGGCGCTTGATTACCTTGCCGGAATAGATTTACTAACTATAAAGGACGATAAGGAAGTAACAGGCAAGGCGCAAGTAGTGACCGCTAACGGCAAAGCAGTGCCGAACAATCAAAAGCATTTTACAGTTTTTTGCACTAGCGCAAAATTAGAAGAAACAGCTATAGAAGCATATGCAGCAACGGCGGTATGCATTGAAGCAGAACCAGCAGAAGAACCAGCGGCGGCAAGTGTACCGCTAAGAATGCAGCAGACTAGACCAACGCAAAAGCAAAGTTTTACGGAACGAATACAGGCTAGAGAACGGGAGATACTAACCATAGGACGGCGAACTGCTGGCACTGATAGTATCCCTGGTATATTGTCCCCTAAGCAAGAAGCAATGCTGCTAGCAAGTGCAAAAGAGTATAAACAAAAAGTTGGTATTAGCGCAGGCGAACAGCAGATACATTATATGGCTGATATGATGTTAACTGCTGGCGTTTGTGAGAAAACAAAAAAAGATATTAGTGAATACATCGAGAACCACGCAAAAAGGCAGCAAGGCTCACTAATTAGTCCGTGATAACTAATTAGTGATTACCGAAAGAGCCTTGATATATCTAATGTTTGCGGTGATAACTAATTAGTGATAACGCCCCGTGATAACTAATTAGTTACGTAATATATAGATATATATCTAACAAGGGATAATAATATATATACTAATCTACTGTAGAAGTATATCCTAAGCGAAAAAAACATCATCGTCATCGTCATCATCAAGTTACCGAACGTCAAACAACACCCAAAAGGAGGAACAACTATGTCAGTATATCAAGACAAGGCCACAGGCAAATATTACTTTGTCTGCACCTATAAAGATTGGCAAGGCAAGTCACACAGAAAATATACTCGTGGCTTTAAATTGGCTAGGGACGCCAAAGCAGCCGAACGAGATTTTCTGAACCAACAGCACGGCACAAACTGCATGAGTTTTAAGGCCTTGTATGAATTATATATAGCTGATTGCCGGGCAAGGCTGAAAGAAAGCACAGTAATTAGCAAGGATTCACTTTTTCAACATTCCATACTGCCGTTCTTTCAGAGATTCGACAACATAGGCAACATAACGCCAGCGCACGTCCGGCAATGGCAAAATGAATTGCTGACAAAGTACAAGCCTACTTCTTGCCGACGGATTCACAGCCAGCTTTCAGCAATATTTAATTTCGCCGTAAAATATTACGGCCTTACAAGGAACGTAGCCTGCATTGCTGGCGGTATTGGAAAACGCAAGGCAGATAGCTCCAGCTATTGGACGCTGGAAGAATTCGAAAAGGCTATTGAACAGGTACAGGCATTGCAGGACAAAGCAGCCTTGACAGTATTATTTTATAGCGGCCTGCGTGTTGGTGAATTATTGGCGCTGACAATCGCAGACTATGATAACAAAGCCAATACCATAACAGTAACAAAGACACTGTCACGCACGGCCACAGGCTATGTAATAGCGCCACCAAAGACACCAAAGTCAAGAAGAACAGTCACTATTCCTTGCAAGGCTAGCGCCGTGTTAAATGCCTACATAGCGACACTATACGAACCACAGCCACGAGATACTATTTTTATTGGCTTGAACGGAAACCACCTTGCCTACGTTATTAAGCTGGCAGCCGCTGGCGCTGATGTAAAAAAAATCAGAGTGCATGACCTGCGACACAGTCACGCCAGCTTGCTGATAAACAACGGCGCAAACATAAAGGCCGTATCTGAACGGCTAGGGCATGACGATATAAAAACCACGCTGAACACCTACGGACACTTATACAAAAACCAAGATAACGCACTTGCTGCAATGCTGGACAAATTATAAAGTGTTGCAGAAGTGTTGCGCCTATAACAAAACAGAACGCCGAAACCCGCTTGCCTAACGGATTTTCAGCGTTCTGTCTGTTTTTGGAGGAGAAAATATGAATTTGCTTAAAAAGCAAATAGCAGCTTGTTTAAAAGTAGAGGAGCTAACCAATGCACTTAAGGAAATTGTCAAGGTCAAAGGTCAAGGCTGCAATGCAAAATCAGGAAGGGACGATATACATTGGTTAGCCATCACTAACTTCACGATTATTGTAGCACATATTTTTACAGTTAGCAATAGCTAATTTTAATTTTTTTATTTTTTTCTGCGATTAACGCTGCGTGCAAAAAAACAACGCAGTCACGTTGCCGTTTTACGGAATACGTAACTGCGTTTAAGCTTGCACTTATTTTATACTTCCGGCTTGTTCTCGCCGGCAGCTTCCTTAGCCTGCTCCTGCTGCAGCAAAGCCATAAACTGCTCGCCGGTAATAGTTTCCTTCTCCAGCAGGTACTGTGCCAGTACATCCAGCTTATCTCTGTTGTCCTGCAAAATCGTGCGTGCCTTTGCGTGAGCCTCCTTAATCAACGCCAAAACCTTGGCATCAATCTTGCCGGCTGTAGTTTCACTGCACTGCAGGGCAGCGTCACCGCCCAGATAACGATTGGCCACAACCTCGCTAGCCATCATATCAAATTCTTCCGTCATACCCAGACGCGTTACCATGCTGCGTGCCAACTTGGTTGCCTGCTCGATATCATTGGAAGCGCCGCTGGTAATGCTGCCGAAAACAACCTCTTCGGCACTGCGGCCGCCGGTCATGGTTACAATCTTGTTGAACAGCTCTTCCTTGGTCATCAGCACGCTGTCATTTTCGCTGATTTGCATGGTGTAGCCCAAAGCGCCGTTAGTACGCGGAATAATAGTAATCTTATGAACCGGAGCACTGTGCTTTTGCATAGCAGCCACAAGTGCGTGACCGATTTCGTGGTAGGCAATAACCTTTTTCTCTGCGGGAGAAATTACCGCACCCTTGCGCTGGTAACCGGCGATAACCGTTTCAATGGATTCCTCCAGATCTTCCTGCTCCACCACGTTACGATGCATTTTTACAGCTCGCAACGCACCCTCATTGATAATGTTAGCGAGCTCTGCACCGCTGGCTCCGGCTGTTGCCCGCGCCAAAGTGCCATAGTCGATATTGTCTGCCATATGCACGTTACGTGCATGAACCTTCAGGATAGCCTCACGGCCCTTCAGATCAGGCAGCTCAACCGGAATACGGCGGTCAAAGCGTCCCGGACGCAAAAGCGCCTTATCCAAGGATTCCGGACGGTTAGTAGCCGCTAAGATTACTACGCCCTTGCTGCCGTCAAAGCCGTCCATTTCGCTCAGCAGCTGATTCAAAGTCTGCTCGCGTTCATCATTGCCGCCGAACTGGCCGTTATCACGGCGTTTGCCGATGGCATCGATTTCATCGATAAATACTATGCAAGGTGCCTTTTCCTGCGCCTGCTTAAACAAATCGCGCACGCGGGCAGCGCCCATGCCGACGAACATTTCTACAAATTCACTGCCGCTGATGCTGAAGAACGGCACCTTGGCTTCGCCTGCTACCGCACGCGCCAGCAAGGTTTTACCCGTACCGGGAGGGCCTACCAGCAATGCACCCTTCGGCATGTTAGCACCAATATCCTTGTACTTGCCTGGATTATGCAGAAAATCAACCAGCTCCATCAGTGCTTCCTTAGCCTCGTCCTGACCTGCTACATCGGCAAAGCTTTTGCCAGTCTGCGCTTCCACATAAACTTTGGCATTGCTCTTGCCGAAGCTCATAGCGTTGCCGCCCATGCGCTTGCCCATAAAGTACATAAACAGCTGTCCAAGTCCAAAGAAAATCAGAATAGGCAGTACCCAATTGGTGAAAAAGGTTACAAGCGGACTTTGTTCCTTGGGCACAACCTGCGTAAATTCTACCTTACTTTTCATCAGGCGGTTGGCCAGCTCCGGGTCCTCCACCCTGCCGGTAACATAAATTTCCTTTTCGTTGTTCTTATCAACCGCAGCCAGACGCTTATCGGTAATTTCTACCTTAGATACCTTGCCTTCATCCACCATCTGAAGAAAATTATTATAGGAAACCTCCTTCATTTTCGGGTTGAAGAACATTGGCATGATTACGGAATTGAATACCAGAATCAAAACCAGCATCAGCATATAATAATACGTCAATGGCCGTTTTTTATCATTGTTATCGTTCATCATTTCATCTCCTCGCTATGCTTTATAAGTATTATTGTATACCTATTTATAGCAATAAACAAACGAAAAAAATGTGAAGCTGATTGTATAGTCAACACAAAAAGTGTTAAAAAATCACACTCTCCCCGTCCCCTGCAAGAATACTTGTATACATGCGTCCTATCCCTTGAATTTACATGCCGTTTTCTATACAATTAGCTTGTAACTATCTAAGGAGGTCAAACTTATGCCTAAAATTAATACAGTTTTAGTTGCTAACCGCGGCGAAATCGCCATCCGCGTTTTCCGCGCCTGCAACGAATTAGGAATCCGTACTGTTGCTATATATTCCAAGGAGGACACCCTGTCCCTGCATCGCAACAAAGCCGACGAGGCCTACATGGTAGGCGAAGGCAAAAGTCCGACCGACGCTTATCTTGATATCGAAGACATTCTGCGCGTAGCCAAGGAGCATGACGTAGATGCCATCCATCCCGGTTATGGCTTTTTATCCGAAAACAGTAATTTAGCACGCCGCTGTGCTGAGGAAGGCCTGATTTTCATCGGCCCGCGTCTGGAGCACCTGGTAATGTTCGGCGACAAAATCAACGCCCGTAAACAGGCCGAGCTGGCAGGCATCCCCATGATTCCCGGCAGCAAGGGGACAGTAAACAGCCTCGATGAGGTACTGGCCTTTGGCGAAAAATGCGGTTATCCTATCATTATTAAAGCAGTCAACGGCGGCGGCGGCCGCGGTATGCGCGTTGTTCACAGCGCCGAAGAAGCCATAACTGCCTACGACATGGCTAAAAGTGAAGCTAAAAAAGCCTTTGGCAATGATGAAATATATCTGGAAAAATATCTGCAAAATCCGAAACACATTGAAGTACAGATTATCGGCGATACCCACGGCAATTTAATGCATCTGTTTGAGCGCGACTGCTCCGTACAGCGCCGCCACCAGAAGCTGGTTGAAATTGCTCCGGCCTTCGCTCTGCCTATAGAACAGCGCAAAGCTATCTGCGAGGCTGCTGTCAAGCTGATGAAAAATGTTGACTACATCAGCGCCGGCACCGTAGAATTTTTGGCTACTCCCGACGGCAAGTTCTACTTCATCGAGGTTAACCCCCGCATTCAGGTTGAGCACACCGTTACCGAGCAGATTACCGGTATCGACATTGTGCAAACACAAATCAAAATCGCCGAGGGCTACAACCTGCACGGCCCGGAAATCGCCCTGCCGCAGCAGGATGAGCTGACAACCATCGGCCATGCTATCCAATGCCGTATTACCACCGAGGACCCGTCCAATAACTTTATGCCCGATACCGGCAAGCTGATTACCTACCGCAGCGGCGGCGGCTTCGGCATCCGTCTGGACGGCGGCAACGCCTTCACCGGCTCCGTCATCACTCCGTACTACGATTCTCTGCTGGTTAAGGCTACCACCTGGGGCCTCACTCACCAGATTGCAATTACCAAGATGCTGCGCTGCTTAAAAGAATTCCGTATCCGTGGCGTCAAAACCAATATCCAGTTTTTGGAAAACGTACTGCAGAACCCGCACTTCATCAAGGGCGATTATACTACCGACTTTGTTGATAATACACCGGAGCTGTTTGTCTTCCAGAAAACCTTGGACCGCGGCAACAAGCTGCTGAACTACATCGCTGACATTACTGTCAACGGTTATTCCAACGTCGGCGTACAGCCGAAGCCTGACTTTGCACCGCTGAATATGCCCAAGCCCTACAACGGCATTCTGGCGCTGGGTGCTAAGCACGTTCTTGATACCCGCGGACCTGAAGGTCTGGCTGAATGGGTACTGGCACAGCAGGAGGTTCTGCTCACAGATACCACCTTCCGTGATGCGCATCAGTCCCTCTTCGCAACCCGTCTGCGTACTGCCGATATGCTGCGCGTTATGCGCGACACCGCCGGTAAGCTGCCCGGACTCTTCTCCTTTGAATGCTGGGGCGGCGCTACCTTTGACGTAGCCTATCGCTTCCTCGACGAAAGCCCCTGGCAACGTCTGGCACAATTCCGTCAGGCTGCACCGAACATTCTCTTCCAGATGCTGCTGCGCGGTGCCAACGCCGTAGGCTACACCAGCTATCCGGATAATGTTGTTAAGCAGTTCATCAAGCTGGCAGCCAAAAACGGTATCGACGTTTTCCGTATCTTCGACAGCCTCAACGGTCTGGACAATATGCGCCTGTCGATTGACACCGTCCGCGAATGCGGCAAGGTAGCAGAGGCAGCACTGTGCTACACCGGTGATATTCTCGACCCCAACCGCGATAAATACGATTTACATTACTACATCAATATGGCTAAGGAGCTGGAAAAAGCCGGTGCCAACATCATCGCCATCAAGGATATGGCCGGCCTGCTGAAGCCGGAAGCAGCTTACCGCCTGGTAAGCAGCCTCAAATCCTATGTCAACGTACCTATCCATCTGCACACCCACGAGGGCAGCGGCAACGCTATCTACACCTACGCGCGTGCAATTGATGCCGGCGTTGATATCGTAGATACTGCTATGAGCGCCATGAGCAACGGTACCTCCCAGCCCAGCGGCAGCAGCCTGTACTACGCTCTCAGCGGCCATCCGCGTCAACCGCGTCTTGATGTAGATGCTATGAACGAGCTGTCCCGTTATTGGGAAACCGTACGTCCCTACTACAAGGCTGCCGACAGAACTGAAAACTTCCCCAACCCCGAGGTTTACGTACACGAAATGCCTGGCGGACAATATACCAACCTCAAGCAGCAGGCGCAGGCTCTGGGCCTTATCCATCGCTGGGAGGAAATCAAGGATATGTATCACCGCGTATCCATGATGTTCGGCGATTTAATCAAGGTTACTCCGTCCTCCAAGGTTGTCGGTGATATGGCACTCTTCATGGTGCAGAACGACCTGACGGAAGAAGATGTTTACGCTAAGGGCGATATTCTGGACTTCCCGGCCTCCGTTGTGGAATTCTTCGAAGGACGCATCGGCACTCCGTACCAAGGGTTCCCCGAAAAGCTGCAGAAGCTGGTGCTCAAAGGACGCGCACCTATCAGCGAGCGTCCGGGCGCAGTACTGCCTCCGGTAGATTTTGAGAATGTACGCGCTAAGCTCAAAGAGCTTGAAGCACCTACTACTGACGAAGCAGTAAGCGCTTACTGCCTCTATCCGAAGGTATTCACCGACTGGGTAAACCGTTACAACCAATTCGGCGATGTATCCGTTCTCGATACTCCTACCTTCTTCTTCGGCATGACTCCGGGCGAGGTTATCAAGGTTGAGATTGAACAGGGCAAAGTGCTCGTTATCAAGCTGGACCACATCTCCGAAGCCAATGCTGCCGGTATGCGTACCGTATTCTTCGAATTCAACGGCCTGCCGCGTGAAATCGAAATCAAGGACCGCAACGCCAAGACCACCACTGTTACACGCAAGAAAGCAGAAAAAGGCAACATGGGTGAAATCGGCGCTTCCCTTTCCGGCTCCGTTGTCAAGGTGCTGGTAGAAAAGGGCCAGTCCGTTACTAAGGGCACTCCGTTGATTGTTACCGAAGCTATGAAGATGGAAACCACGCTTTCGGCACCGATTTCCGGCATCGTCAGCGCTATCCATGTAGCTGCAGGCGAACGCGTAGAAAGCGGCGACTGCCTCCTGGAAATCAAAACTCAAATGTAAATTACATACGCTTAAACTTAAGGCTGCTGCCGTGGCGGATTTCCGCTGCTACAGCAGCCTTACTTTTTTTGCTGGTCATTATTTTTCCTCTATGTTATGATATAGTTACTCTTTGCTTTTTTAAAAACAGCATTATTTGCTGCAATACATATTTTTATTACGAGGTGAGCACATGAAGCAGACAATCTATCAATACGTAAACAGCCATCTGGACGAGCATGGCCGCTTTACTGCTACCAATCTGTGCGATGACCGCTACGCCACTATTCCCCGTCCCCTTGGCTCCGAGGATGCCTTTCACTATACAATGGGCAATCTGCCCAATCCCAAATCCGCCAGCATACTGCTCAAGCTGCTGCAAGCCTATCTGAACGAGCCTACCACCCAGCAGCGCAGCAAACTGTACAATGAACTGAAGGGCATGGCCTTTGCGGAATATTGCGATCCCTTTATTGAAGCCTTGGACCAAAACGATATCAACAGTGTTGCCTTCGACCTGGCGCGACGCTTTTTCTATAACGCTGACGGACGCGAGCAGGTTAAATTCGCCCTGCTGCTTTTCGGCATGTACGGCATGGAAAAAATTTGTCAGCAGGAGCCGAAGCTGTGGCAGGATTTGCTGCGCATAGCACACTGCGAGGAATTTACCTTCGCCTTTTTATATTCCTGCCGCGTAACAAATTTCAACCCGCAAAACGCTATCTGGGAGCTTATCCGCTGCACCAGCGGCTGGGGCAAGGTTTTCAGCATTACCGACTGCCACTGCCGTGATGAGGAGGAACGCCTCTGGCTGCTGCAAAACGGTCCCGATATCGACGTAGAATATCCGCCGCTGTCCGTCAAATTCATCAGAGAAACACATTTAGAGGAACAGCTGGCACAGCCGCTTAACTACGCACAGTATAAAAGCGCTGTCATCATCGTGGGCAATTATCTGATTATGCTCAACCACTTCCCGGCAGAGGTAATCGAAGAGCAATTCAACATCAGCGATATCCATCTGAACAAGCTGCTTACCTGTCTGCTTGAACAGGCGGAAGCACATGTCAGCAAACCGGAGGATGTACTTGATTTAATCAGCTACGTTACGGCGCTGCAGCAGCTTTGCGATGAGCAGAACCATATGCAGCTCACTCTTAATCAATGCCATGAACAGATTGCCGCCTGCGAAAAAATCATCTACCGCAAGGACTGGCAGCCGGAAATAGAAAATAATTTAATCAAGGATGATAAGCTCGATTACCAGCTGTGCAACCTGGCAGTGGAGCTTGATATAGACATTTGGCCGCGGCTTTTCGATTTTTGGCTGGCGCATCTGGACGAAACACCTCTGTTCCCGTACCTGCTTTCCTACGAAGGCGAGCAGCGCTCCGAACGCGTGCTGCGTCAAATCGAAGCAGACCTGC
>OLIS01002024.1_pt1 | contig 13719 bp, 9 predicted proteins | sample 1601351 | NCBI WGS metagenome assembly OLIS01 (sample SAMEA2452122, study PRJEB22498) | human gut metagenome | biome: human feces; feature: human gut; material: feces | place: Australia | collected 2012
CATTACAAAAAAGAGGATGAGTACCTGAAATACGAGGGAAGAGTCACCATGATCGGGAATTTTTCGGAGGCTTTTGCCGGGATATTCAGCGGCCTACTGGCTGTTTACTCCCTCCGGCTCCCGTTTTACGTGCAAAGCGGGATCGCGTTCATCGGGATTCCGGCCGCCATTGCCTTAACCGAACACGCTGCGAAAACCAGGATAAAAAACTCTTTTGCCAATATCGTACAGATTATTCGATACTCGCTTTTCACGAACAAGGAGTTGTGTTATAACATCATGTTCTCCGGTATCATCGGGGCAGCCACGCTCACGATGGCTTGGTTTGTTCAACCTCTCCTGATAGAACTGGATACTCCGACCACTTGGTTTGGGATCATCTGGACCATTCTAAATCTCACCGTCGGGATCTCAGCCCTTTACTCGGACAAACTGGACCAACGCCTGGGGAGCATGAAGATGTACACGTTAATCCTGTTCTTTATCACGGGGGGATATATTGCCGTGGCCTTTAACGTTTCGTATATCGGTTTGGTATGCCTGTTCTTTTTTTATATCGTGCGGGGTTTTGCCACTCCGATATTAAAAGGATATATCAATCAAATCACCTTTTCCGAAATGCGGGCTACCGTGTTGTCCATCCGTAACTTTGTCATCCGGCTCATGTTCGCGGCCATGGCACCGCTTGTCGGTTGGTTACACGACTTGTATTCTCTTTCTATCGCCCTGCAAGCCACGGCCGTTATTATTTTCGTACCCGGGTTATTTTTCTTGATCCTGCAATATCGCTACAAGCCGAAAGAACCTTCCGTGTAAAATATATCGCAAGAAAACAAAAGAGAGGTTAGCTTTAACGACAACCTCTCTTCATTTTATTTTCCGATATAAACTTACCTTATGTCTTCGAGTATTTTGGTTATAGCCTGAAATACGTCTTCCACGGTACCATGTCCATTCACAGAAAAATGTTTTTTCTGAACCTTGTAATGATCAGCCACGGGCAGTGTCTTGGCCCTATATTCGCGGAAACGATTTTCAATCACCTCCTCGTTGTCATCGGCACGTCCTTCAATCTTAGCACGCTCCAACATACGGCGCATTAATTCGTCGTGAGGGACATCAATACTCACCAACGCACTCAACGGATGTCCCGTTTTAGCCAGCATCTCGTCAAGAATTTCGGCTTGTCTTACCGTTCTGGGGAACCCGTCAAACAAAAAACCATCCACGTCTTTGTGATGTTCGATACTATTTTTGATTAATGCAACCACAAACTCGTCAGATAATAACTCGCCTTTATTAATAATTCCGGCAGCCATTTTACCAAAATCCGTTCCTTCGGCTATCTCTTTACGAATCATCTCCCCTGTTGACAGATGCGCCAGATTGTATTTTTCAACAATCTTTTTCGCCTGAGTACCTTTCCCGGCTCCTGGAGGGCCAAACAATGCAATATTCAGCATGACAATAACTTTATTTTATTCCTTTTGATGTATTAATTGTTTCATTTTATGAACTCAGGCACAAAGGTATACTTTAATCCAAATTATAAAATAGAAAAGTCAGAATATTTTCTAATTTTATGTTTTGAATAGCATCATTTTTACATAATCATGAATTCCAATATTTAAAAGACTTCATGATAAAGTCATTCGTGTGAATTACTCTTTCACTTTTTCAAGTATGTCAAGCCCCGAGTAATAGGTTCGATGATATGATTTTTTGCCCGTCGCGTTCATTCTAGCCAAAATATACTTGATATTTCCCTGGTTATCAACTTCATAATCTTCCACGAATCCATATCTAGCTTCTTCCTTTATGTATTTTCGCCCCTCCTCGTCCGGAATAACCCGCCGGAAAGCAGGAGTTGTAATTTTCACCTTTTCATTCACCTCAAACTGCTTGTTTTCATTAATATACTGCTCTTTCAGTTGCCTTTCCTGCTCCCGATATCCGGCTATAATTTCTTCCAGATCTCTCATAGAAGTTAGATATTCTTCTTTTGTCATGGTTTTATTCATTTATCGAAACAATTTACCTACACTTTTTGCATTATAAATGCTATTATCTCCTTGTAATTACAAATATACGAAATAAATCAAACAGTTTATTAATTTTGTTGTAAAATTAGCAATATTGCATACAAGTGTACAAAAACATTCATGCAGCATTACTTCTGTTCTTGAAAATTACATTGTAATTTAGTACATTCGCAGGCATTTCCGGAATCAAAAATATGAACAAAAAAAAGACTACAACACGAAAAAAAGCCGCGAAGAAGAAACAAAGTATCTTTGCTCGTGTTTTCAAAACGATATTATTGAGTAGTTTACTGGCTGCTATTCTCGTCGGGCTTTTCGTATGTTGCGTGTACTACGGAACGTGGGGAAAAATTCCAGACTACCAGGATTTGAGGGAAATTCGTAATAACGAGGCCTCTTCCCTGTATAGTGAGGACGGGGAGTTGCTCGGAAAATATTACGTGGAAAATCGTACGAATGTTATGTTCGGCAGTATATCCCACCATGCCATAAACGCCTTGATCGCGACTGAAGACGTGCGCTTTTACGAGCATCATGGATTCGATAAAATCAGTATGTTGAGGGTATTGTTCAAGACGTTACTACTGGGTGACAAGAGTTCGGGAGGGGGAAGCACGATCAGCCAGCAACTGGCCAAAAATCTCTATCCCCGTCAATATAACAGTCGTTTCATGATTCCGGTGATCAAAATCAAAGAGATCATCACGGCGCATCGCCTTGAAAAATTATACTCCAAGGATGAAATTCTCACGCTGTATTTAAACACCGTGTCTTTTGGCGAAGGCACGTTCGGTATTGAAAGTGCCGCCCAAAAGTATTTTTCCACGACGGCAACACGTCTCTCCGTTCCGGAGGCCGCCACGCTGATCGGACTCTTGAAAGGGCCTTCTTACTACAATCCCCGCGTACATCCCGATCGCACGTTACAACGACGCAACACGGTGATCGCCCAGATGGTCAAGTACGATTACCTGACGGAAGAGGAAGGAGAAGCCTTGAAACAAGAAAAGTTACATCTCCGCTTCAAGCCCTTAAATCACTATTCCGGTCTGGCACCCTATTTACGTGAACAAATCCGCCAAGATGCCGTCAAGTTCATTGCCGAATACAACGAGGCAAACAGTACCAATTATGACTTGTATAAAGACGGGCTAAAATTGGTCACCACGATTGATGCTGAGATGCAACGTTACGCGGAAAAAGCGATGCGGCAGCACATGAAATCATTGCAACACGCTTTCTACACGCATCTGGGGAAACAAGAACCGTGGGATAAGGAGAAAAATCTTCTCGATAACGCCATTCGGGAAAGCGGGGTATACAAGGAGTTGAAACGTCAGGGACTTAACGAGAAAGACATCCTCGCCGCCATGAACGAGAAAAAGCCCATGACTATTTATAGCGCGTATCAAGGGGAGGTAGAAATGCAAATGTCTTCCATCGACTCGATTAAGCACTACTTGAAAATACTTCAACCCGGCATGATTGCCGTGGAACCCCAATCCGGAAAAATAAAAGTATGGATCGGGGGACTGGATTTTAAGTATTTCCAATATGATCAAGTGTTGGCCCCCCGTCAAGTCGGTTCCGTGTTCAAGCCGGTCGTTTACAGTGCAGCCATTGAACAGGGAGCCCGAGTCGATGCCTACTATAATAATGAACAAAAAAGTTACCCGGAATACGACAACTGGACGCCGCGAAATTCGAACAACCAGTACGGTGGTTACTACACGCTGAAAGGGGCTTTAAGTCAATCCATCAATACGATTGCCGTGCAAGTCCTTCTACAAACAGGGATTGACGCCACGATAGGACATGCCCGCCGTTTGGGGATACAAAGTGAACTGCCCGCGGTCCCCTCCCTCGCCTTAGGAGCTGCCAATATTCCTCTCCGGGAAATGATTCTTCCCTACTTGTGTTATGCAAACAACGGCATATCGACAACGCCCTATTACCTGCTTTCCATAAAAGACCGGGAAGGACGTATTCTTTACGAGGCCGAACCTCCCCGCGGAGAACGGGTGCTCCCGGCAGAGCAGGCTCATATTATGTCCTCCATGCTTTCCGCCGTTATCCAAGAAGGAACAGGAAAAAGACTGCCCAATAATTACGGGCTGGATATTTCCCTAGCCGGAAAAACCGGAACCACCCAGAATCAAGCCGACGGCTGGTTTATTGGCTACAACCCTCGTATCGTCGTGGGCATAAGAGTCGGGGCCAACAACTCCCGCGTACATTTCAACTCCACGGCATTAGGACAAGGAGCCAACATGGCTCTCCCCATCTTCGGGTTATTCATGCAGGAATGCCTGCAAAGTAATACTTACGCCTATTGGTCCAGATTGTCCTTCCCGGTTCCACCCGTGGAGGTAGAAAAAGAACTGGAAGTTCCCACGTTCAAGGAAAACATAAATTTGTGGGAAAGATTGACCAACCAAAAACTGGAAAAAGTAAAGAAACAAGATACAGAAAAAGATACCGAATCTCCCAAGAAAAAAGGTTTCTTCCGGAAAATCGGGGACCTGTTCAAGAAAAAAGACAAAAAATAATTCACCATGAAAACAATAAACAAGACCTCTCTATTCCTTGCTCTTATCATACTGGCCATTGCTTTCAGTATTATATCCATGATCGCGGCCCCGGCTGAAATGCGTTATTCTTGGCACGGGCTGAACCCGTGGAATACCGTTCAGGCCGTACCACTCATGTTCAAACGCTTCTTTAAAACGGATGATTGGATTATTTATTCTTTATCCGTGTTAATTATCGTTTATCTTTGGTGGAGAATCTATGCCCTGGTGAACAAATTTAGAAGGTCATAAACCCTTTATTCTTTCACCCCGTACACACTTTGGGATATACGTTTCACGGCGATCACGAAGAAGCCAGTTAAAACGAGGTTAAGTACCAAACTTAGAATAGAGATAATCAACGCGGGACCTCCTAACTGGTATCCCATGGCGATCACGATAATTCCAGCACCGACCTCTCCTCTCGTGAACATACCGATCGAAAGTGCCAAACGCTCTTGAATTTTCCGGTCTCGATAGAAGAATAACGGGAACATTTTCCCCAGGTTTGAAAGAATCGTTACAACGATTACATGAAAAATCAGAATTCCCCATCCGGGCATGTCTCCCCCAGTTTCCAAACCGATAAAAATAGGCGTACTCAACCCGACCAAAAACATAAACAGGTATGAAATAAAACTAGAAGCTCTTTCTTCTTCCCGCGAGTGATTGTGTACGGTTTTCATTACCATTCCCAAGACGAATGCCGGTAACAGTACCTCGATATGAATCGCCCCGTCTTGTCCCATCAATGCTTTTGAAATCAGATACACGCTCTCGAATGCAGCCACTATACACACGGAATAGAGCAGAATAGCCCTCCAGGATTGTGACAAGTTCAATGAATTCAACCGTTTCCATCCGAATATTAAAAGGACACAAACCACCCCGATAATAACAAACAATTGCCATTTGAAACCGATCATCAATATTTGTAACGGAATCATCAACAAGATAGTATCCAGGTCATCAAATATAGCCAGCACTTGTGTTTTCTTGTAGATCCACTCCTTTTTCAACCCGGCAGCAGCAAGCATCGTAAAGAGAATTCCCGCTGAGGTGGGAGCGGCAAACCGGCTGATCAGTAAATTATTCTCCCACGACAATCCCGTGTCCAAGAAAAAGATATAATAACAAGCTATCAGAAGCCAAGGTACAGCCGCCGTTGCCATAGCAATAAAATAGTCTTTCGTGTACGAACGCCATTTTGCCTTATCCAACTCGAATTCCCTCCCCACGTTGATCATGATAAAAGCAAGACAAATAAAAAGTAACCATTTACTTATCGATGCAAACGTTCCATACGTACTTCCTAAGGTTGAGGGAAGTATTTGAGAAAAAAATAAGCCGCAAAGTAAGAAAATAGAAAATAAAAAAACTTTCTTCATCCCCATTGAAATTAATTTATCACAAAGATAGGGATTTTCAAGCAATTATCTATCGTTATTTAAAATGTATCTAGTTAAAAAATGTACATCAAAATCCTTGATTTACTCGTATTTAATCGCATCAGGTTTATAAACACGGTAATCATAAAATCCATTTCTTCGACGACTGGACACGTTCACCTCTATGCTATGCATATCGGGTGGACCTTTGGGATAAAAAGCAAAACGTATACTTACGTTCTTGAGGATCAAGTTATCATTTCGCAAATTCAGGCTAAAACCGATCCCCCAATACGATTGGCTATTCAATATATTCTTCTTCTCCCGGGCCAGCACGCCCCAATCCACGAACCCGGTAACCGATGCCCGGAATCCTCTTTTGATATAAGGCATAAACAACGTCGCGGACATGGAAGCAGAAAGTCGTTGCGTTCCGCACGTGGTATCGGAATCAAATCCCCGGATGTTGGCATCCTCGAAATAAATACAATCATCCGGATTCCGCTTGATTCCTAACACGTAATCCACGTTACCATAAAAGCGCAAGCGGTGGCGGGACAGATCGTACAAACGACTGATGTATTGGCTTCCGACTTTAAACACGCCACTCTCCGCCGTGTAACCGTTCAAAAAAGTACCTAAAGCCGCATACCAAGAATGGTATCTTTCCGTGTACTTGTTGAACCACGAATAATGCCATTCCGTTCCCAAGTACCCGTACTTCGTGAAGTCACTCTTCTCGTACCCGAAAAGCAACGTTCCCGAAAGTCCGGATGGAATATCCTCTGTTCGCCCGAAATCATAGATCAAGTTAGCCTTGAAGTACTTGATTTTGGTGAATGTCAAGGCTCCCATGACGCGATTACGGTCATAATAGAAATGATTGGAATCGCTCGACACTTGCGGACGATCGACAAAACTCGTTCCCGTGTAACGTCCCGTGAGGTAGAATATCCGGTTGTAACTATGCTTTTCCGGTAAATAAAAAGATGTTCCTCCCCAAAAGTCCCACAAGCGATAATTAAATAATTCCACGGGTTTATTTATATCCCGATCGACTAATGATTTTGAGGAATACACCCGACTGTACGCCGCTCCTCCAGCCCATTTCGTCTTGTACGTCAAAAACTCTTTATCCAGTTCCACCCGCAAAATATTCTGATTATAGGAGTTCTCGTACAGCCCATAGAAGTCCATGTGTGAGCCAAGAAGGTTACTGGCTTTATACTCGATCAAGTTTCCCCAGGCTTGATCTTTATTTCCTCGAAAACTGGCTTCGTAATGCAAACTATGCCCCAGTTTGAACAAGTTTTTGGTTTCCAATCCCAAGTCAACCGCGTTCAAGAAGTTACTCCACACCTCCCCCGTCCATGAGAATTCATCCTTGCAAATGACCACCAGATTGACTTGATTCGTGTCGTTTTGTACTTCCTGTATTTCGATCAACGCATCATCCACGTTCGACATCGATTTCAGCAACTGTTCGTTCTGTACCAACTCGAAAGGGTCAACTGGCATTCCCGGCCTCACGGTCAACTGTTTTTTTATCACCCGTTCGGACGATTTCTGGTGAACGGAATTTGCCATACTCAACAGCCATTGCAAACTGTCCTGTAAAGGAAGCGTGTCGTTAACACTCGTTCCGAAAGGAGATAAGATTTTCACGTAAATATCATGGATGGTCTTTCCTTGGTAAGGTTTGTAACGATCCTCGCTATTCTCCGTTTGTACAATATCGATATTAATCTTCCGAGGATTCACGAAAATCATTTTGTACAACTCTTTCGTCCACCCTCTACGATAAGCGACCTCCTTGATCTTGGAATACTCATATTGGAGAGTATCCCGAATTAAACTATCCGGCAGGAAAACCACGTTACTTTGTTTCAGTGAATCAGGAAGTTTTACAAGGTCATACCCTTTATTCTCACGCACGTTGAATGATAAAGGCCTTGCATTTGCTTGACTTTCCACGAGTAATACCCATGTCAGCATCCATATCATACAACGAATAATCACACGCTTCCTTTCCAATAAAATTACTCCTCTAACACTAACGTTTTCAATCGATCAGACATCCAAACCTCTCGTTCTCCCTGTTTATTTTGGTAAATAAAACAAGCCTCAATATAAGGATTATCTAACACTATTTTTTTAGCTTCTTCCATTCCCAATACCATACATGCCGTCGCGTAAGCATCTGCCTCCATACATGTCGGAGCATACACGGAAGCTCCCAATATATCTTGTTGGACAGGATAACCGGTCCGAGGGTTTATCGTGTGAGAATATTTTTTCCCATCTACCACGTAAAAACGGCGATAATTCCCGGATGTTGCCAACGCACCTTCCCGCAAAGCCAACACGAGCTGCAATTCCCGGTTTGCCGCCGCCGCGTCGTCTATCGGTTTGTCGATCCCGATATGCCACGGGCGTTGTTTATTACTTTCCCCTTTCACGCGAATTTCACCACCGATCTCGATCATGTAATTTTGTACTCCTTTCCGATCAAAAAACTCGGCTACAAGATCCACGCCCAATCCTTTGGCAATGGAACTGGCATCCATCTGTACCCCCTCCACCCGTTTCACTAACCGCTCTCCTTCTAATTGCACTTTATCCATTCCCACGTATTGCAATAGCGAATCGACTTTCTCGCCCGAAGGCAATTTCTCGTTTTTAAAACCGAATCCCCAAGCATTCACCAGCGGCCCCACGGTTACATCAAAAGCCCCACCCGTTGCTTCGTTCACCTCTTTTGCTTTCCTGTACATGATTACAAAAAGCGAGTCCACCTGTTCACATTCTCCCCGGTTCCACCGGGCAATTACAGAATTTTTGTTGAACATCGACAAGGACTGATTCACCCGTTCCATCTCTTGACGGATTTCCACGGCGTAGTCCGTTTCACTCTGGTATGACACATGGTAAACGGTACCATACACATGGCCCTCCGTAAAACGGTATATATTACGCTGACATCCCATCACCAACACCAACCCACAAATGATAACCCCCAATTTTTTCATACACTTTTCTAAAAATAATATCCCAAATTAAAATAAAAGCCCAGTTTCTTTGACCAATCCGAAAGACTGAACACGAAATCAATCGGTCCCACGATACTATCGTATGAATATCCGACACCTCCACCCCAAATATCATTGCCACCTAAGATATCAAAGAAGTTGGCCTCTTGTTTCGCGTAATTTCCGGCCAGAGAAACATAATGGTTACGACCGATATTATATCTTACCTTGACTTTGGCCACCATGAGCGAATTATCAAATATCTCCAGATGTTGAATTCCCAAGAAAGGTAACTGTTGATCGACATACCTCCCGGCTACATCCCCTCCCATGCAATTCAAATAAGGATAGGGAACACCATGTCCCACCAGCACTCGTCCGTAGATCGACGGGATAAATTTCACTCGACGGGTGATGGATAGCACAGACTCGAAATCCAGCCCGATGGCAGAGAAGGGGGCTCCATCATTATAAGTAATCAAGTTATCCGTGTACAAGGAATAATCCACTTTCAGCGACATTCCCCGTGTCGGATAATAGCGTTTATCGAAGGTTTCCAAGTGTGCCAGTCCATAATAACTAAAGAACCCTTCCGGTTTCACGGAGATATTATGATCTTTGTCCGAGAAGAGGAAGGAATCGTAATTGTAATACTCGTAACGAAGGCCCAATTGCAATTTGAAGTTACGGAAATAAATATCCGAACCTCCCAGGTTTATCCGATGAACCCCGTAATCCACGTTATCTGTTTTCTTTCCCTTGGTATAAATATCCAGGTTATTGTACTTGAACATGTATTCCAATTCAAAACGCCGCAGGAAGGTATTTCCCAGCGAATAGTTCAACTTCACGTAGGGATTCATACTCAAACGTCCGGTCAGGGAAAGCCGCGAACCTCTAAGATCCTTGTGAGTAAGCGTGGTATTCAACAAAATAGCTGCCATTTCCTCTGAATCAAACCGGAAACCCAAGTTCAAAGAACTCATCGATTTTTGTTTCAGAATCAATTCCAAATCATACACCGGACCACCGCTAAGCCTGTAACTCACGCTCGAAAATGCCCCGATCCCGTACAATTCAGCAATTGCCTCGTGCAGATCGTCCAACGTGATTTGGCTATAATCTTTTATCCGTATCTTTTTCCGTAACCATTTCTCATCTCGTTCATTTATTCCTGACAAATGAACACGTGCCACCCGTATCGTATCATTCTTGATAATGATATCTTCAGATACTTTTTTGGGTTGGAAACTTTCTGCAAGTCCCAGCTCTTTCTTTAATTGCATCAATTCATCCCATTGACTCCGAGCCACGTCCTCCCCCCGCAGGATCAGCGTATCGATAGCACTTGACGAGAAACTGGCTGCCGAATAAGGGGTAACATCCGGCTTGATGTAGATGTTTACCATCTTTTTATTTTCTTCGTACTTCTGTATACCCAGAAAAGAGGTCATCTGGTCAAGAATTCCCATCACAGATTCCAGTCCGGAAGCATTTTTCAGCTCGGCCTGCACATCCACCCCGATAATTATATCGGCACCCATCGCTTTAGCTATATCCACCGGAAAATTATTGGAGATTCCCCCATCCACCAATACCATACTATCCTGTCGTACGGGAGCAAAAGCCCCCGGAATGGCCATACTCGCACGCATAGCCAAGGGCAACACACCATAATCCTGTATCACCTCCTTACCATCCACCAAATTACTCGCCACGCACGCGAAAGGAATAGGTAATTTCTTAAAATCCAACGAATCATGGTAACCGATGGTCAAGTCCGAGAATAGGTTGTAAACATTCTGCCCACTGATAAATCCCGATGGAATTTTGATTTCCCGGTTATTCTTTATCGGCACGGAAACCAAATACTTTTCCGTTTCCTCTTTCTCAGAGAAGGGGAGATTATAACGATATACTTTATCACTCAACAGGAACATCCAGTCCTGCCTTCTTACCAAGCTATCCATCGCGTGCGCATCGTATCCGATCGCATACAACGCCCCGACAAGGGACCCCATACTTGTCCCTGCAATGTAATCAATCGGGATCCCGGCTTCCTCCAACACCTTCAATACACCGATATGTGCCACGCCTTTCGCCCCCCCACCACTCAACACTAACCCGACCTTTTTCCGTTGTCCTTGAGCATCTAAAATGACAAATAAAACAAGAAGAAAAACAAAAATTCGTTTCATAGATTTCAGAATTTAAATTTAAGAGGTTAGAATCAAAAAAAATACCATTCTTCTCGCTCTAAACTTCCCAAAAATACAAAATTCCCACAATATTAGCAACTGCCTTCAAAAACTAAAAGTCGAAAAAAAACTCTCCCTTCTAGCTCTGAAGTGCTAGAGGGAGAGTTGATAATATCAACAGGACTTTTCAGCCCCTCTTCATTTTCAATTACTTCAAATAATCCTCGAAATAATTCGTCACTTTTTGCATCAAATGAATCCGATCCCGTCCCATCACGTTATGCTCGGCACACGGGTAAGGGAAGTAATCCACTTGCACGTTGTTCTTGATACACTCCCGGATAAAGCTCAAACTTTGTTCCCAAACCACAACCGGATCAACGGCTCCCTGACAAATCAACAACTTCCCTTTCAAGTCTTTTGCCTTGGCGATCAAGCTCGTTTTAGCATATCCTTCCGGATTTTCCTGCGGGGTATCCATGTAACGTTCCCCGTACATCACTTCATACCATTTCCAATCGATCACAGGCCCCCCGGCAACGGCTACTTTATAGATATCGGGATAATTGGTGATCAATGAAATCGTCATGAAACCACCGTAACTCCAACCGTGAACCCCGATACGGTTCGCATCAACCCATGGGAAAGATTTCAACCACTCGATTCCCTTCACTTGATCCTTCATTTCAACTTGACCACACTGGCGATGAATAATATCCTCGAATGCCTTACCGCGATTCGGCGTACCGTGATTATCAATCACGAACACCACGTAACCATGTTGAGCCATGTACATCTCCCACATCCGCAATGAAGCATTCCACGTATTGGTCACTAATTGTGTATGGGGTCCTCCATACACGTAATGAATCACCGGATATTTCTTGTTCGGATCAAAATCCATCGGCTTGATCAAACGATAGTATAAATCACTACCATCATCCGCCTTAATCGTGCCCAACGTGATCTCCCCGAAGTTATAATCCTTATTCGGATTCTCCACTTCCTGCAAACGACGTACTACTTTACCGGCATTTGTTGTCAAATCCACGTTACGAGGTACTTTAATACTGCTATAATTATCTATAAAATAAGCACAGTCGCCACTCATCGTGATATTGTGCCATCCCTCTTCCGTTGTCAGACGGTTTTTCTTTCCGCTTTTCACCTCTACCCGGAAAAGTTGTTTCTCCACCGGTGAGATTTCTGACGAAAGGTAATACACGTATTTCCCGGCAGCATCAGCAGCCACGAATTCTACATCTGCATCCACATCTGTCAAACGACGAATTAATTTACCATTCACGTCATGCAGGTAAAGATTCATGAAACCATCCCGGTTATTCGTAGAGTAGATAAATTGTTTCGGATTGTTAGCCAAAAACACCAGCCCACTTTGCGGTTCCACGTAAGTATTGGATTTTTCCTCGAATAAGGTAGCAATGAATTTACCTGTTGACGCATCATATTTATTCAAACGCATATGATTCTGTCCCCGATTTAGCACCTGAATATATACCATATCAGACTCCGGGGCCCAAGTAATTCCCGTCAAGTACTGCTCCCGGCCAAAATCATTCACATCCAAGAAAATCGTCTTGGCAGAAGCGATATCATAAACACCAAGACTTACCAGCTCGGATTTCATGCCCGCCATCGGGTACTTGATCTCCTTCAATTCACCCGTACGAGTATTGATGTCCAACAACGGGAAATTAGTCACTTGACTCTCGTCCTTACGGTAAAATCCCAATTTCTTCCCATCCGGAGACCAAAAAATACCACCCGTGATTCCAAATTCATTCCGGCTAACCACTTGCCCGTTCACGATATTCTTATCCTCGTCCGCGGTAACGGTATAACTATTTCCACGCTCATCCATGTAATACAAGTTGTTACCGATCGTGTAAGCATACCTGTTGCCTGCTTTAGAATAAGTTTCGTTAGCAGCCCCTTTCGGGAAAGTAAATTTCTGTTTTACCTGCTTTTTTACTACATCAATGTGATAAACAGTTCCTTGGCGAGCGATTACCAGCGTATTGGCATCCAACCAAGAAAAATTTGGGAATCCTTTTAATTCGGCACCCAATATTTTGTTCAGTTCCGCCACCGTGAGTAATACCTTTTTTTCACCTTTATCGACAGATTCACTCATCAAACCTTCCCGATCCAGATAGGTCAACTGATTCTTGTCGCCTTGCCATTGAATATACTTAGACCGGGGATACAAATGATATCCCATCACGGCCTCTTCCATGGTTAAAACCTTCTTTTGTGCACTCAAATCGAACATCATACTTAATCCGATTATTGCCAAAAACATCCTTTTCATGCTTTACTTTTAGCTGTTATTATTAATCTTCAATTGTAAATTCATCCCGATCTTCCAACACGGGAAACTTCCGTCGAAATTCCCGTAAAGCCTTCAAATCAATATTCACCTGTTTCACCTCGTCGGCAAAAGGTTCACAAGCAGCCAGTACCTCCCCTCT
>OLIS01002028.1_pt1 | contig 13695 bp, 10 predicted proteins | sample 1601351 | NCBI WGS metagenome assembly OLIS01 (sample SAMEA2452122, study PRJEB22498) | human gut metagenome | biome: human feces; feature: human gut; material: feces | place: Australia | collected 2012
CGCCCTTGCGGACAAACGGTTTTCAAGACCGCCTCGTTATGACCACTTCGATACCTCTCCATATTCTGTTTTGTCGCTTTTTGTTTATGTCGTTCGCGACAAGTAGTATATTATCACATGGTTTATATTATGTCAACACTTTTTCAAAACTTTTTTAAACTTTTTTTAAGTTATTTATTTCCCATATTTTCCAGCAAAAACCTCGCCTATTTCCAAGTCTTCCGGCGTTGTGATTTTAATATTTTCATAGCTTCCTTGCACTAATCTTACAGAATGCCCCGTAAATGTTTCTACTACCATTGCATCATCCGTTACATTCGTCTCTTCTTGTTCCATTAAACATCTATATGCTTCTTTCACCAGCCCAACATGAAAAACCTGTGGTGTCTGCACCATCCATACTTTACTTCTGTCCGGAGTTTCAGCAACATTTGCATGATCATCCGCAATCTTTATTGTATCCTTTACTGGCATTCCAACAACACATGCATTACAACTCTGAACAGATTCATATGCACGTTCTATTATCTCTTCACTTATAAACGGGCGTGCGCCATCATGAATGAATACATATCCATCCTCTACGTACTTTAATGCATTCCATACGGAATTATAACGTTATGCTCCTCCTTCCACAATATGTGTCACTTTCGTAAAACCGTATGGTCTTACAATCTGTTCCTCACAATAGGATTCCTCTCCTTGTCCGGTAACAAGATAAATCTCATCTATAAGAGCTGAATCTTGAAATGTCTGTAATGAATAATACAGCACCGGTTTATCCTGTAACAACAGATATTGTTTATGCACTTTTGTTCCCATTCGCTTTCCCTGTCCTGCTGCCAATACGATTGCTGTACAATGTTTCTTTACCATTTCAAGATTCTCCTCTTTATTCCCTACTTTATAAACCTTTTGTTCATCGTTCTCCAAGCTTCAAATTTGGCACGGCATTCAAATCCCATCCATGTCTTGTTCCTGCAAGATATTCATAATATGCCGCTGCACCGATCATTGCCGCATTATCTGTACAGAAAATCGGAGACGGATAATAAAATTTCATATCACGTTTTGCACATGCCTCTTCCATCGCCTGACGCAATGCACCATTCGATGCCACTCCGCCTGCTATCGCAAACTTATACATATCAAATTCATCTACTGCTTTCATAGATTTCTCTACCAATGCATCAATTGCTGCCTTCTGAAATGATGCCGCAATATCTGCCGGATTATATTCCTGTCCTTTCATTTGACATCCATTGATATAGTTTAAGACAGCTGATTTCAATCCGCTAAAGCTAAAATCATATGGTGATCCTTCGATTCGTGCTTTTGGAAATACAATCGCATTTGGATCTCCTTCACGTGCAATTCTTTCAATCTTCGGTCCTCCCGGATATCCCAAACCAATTGTACGTGCCACTTTATCATAGGCTTCTCCAACGGCATCATCGCGTGTTCCGCCTAAGATTTCATACTTTCCATATTCCTTTACACATACAAGATGTGTATGTCCGCCAGATACTACCAGGCACAAAAATGGCGGCTCTAAATCTGGATGTTCAATATAATTTGCAGAAATATGACCTTCTATATGATGCACTCCAATCAATGGTTTATTCTTTGCAAATGCGATTGCCTTTGCTTCTGCAACGCCAACTAACAGGGCTCCCACAAGCCCCGGTCCGTAAGTCACTCCGATCGCATCGATTTCGTCCAATGTTGTATCCGCTTCTTTCAATGCCTCTTCAATTACCTGGTTAATTTTTTCAATATGCTTTCTGGAGGCGATTTCCGGTACGACTCCGCCATACAATTTGTGCAGGTCAATCTGAGAAGAAATAATATTAGATCGTACTTCTCTTCCATTATGCACTACTGCTGCTGCAGTTTCATCGCAGGAGCTTTCTATTGCCAAAATATTAATATCCTGTATTTCCCTCATAATTTTCTCCTAGTCAAATTTCATTTCTACAGACATCCTGTCTTTTCCCGCCTTAGACGCCGGAAAAATCTTACGCACCTCATCCATATACATCTCCGGATGCGTAAGCGACGGACTATAATGTGTCAACCACATTTCTCTTACATTTGCTTCTTTTGCAAGCTCTGCTGCCAATGCTTCTAGATTTTTTTCACATAAAATATCAGCTATATCATCTATTATCTTATCTGCATCTGATTCATGTTCGATAAAAAATCTACTGTTATCAACAAGCAGTTTTTTAAGTGTCTTTTTATCTTTTATTTTTCCTAAGAATTTCTTTCCAGCATCCACCAGATAATTTATCGCATTATTTTTAACTATTTCTTCAAGTAATTCGTCTACAACCATATGCTCCCTCCAACTATCTCGTTATCAGTTTATTTTTTTCTTTATATTCCTATCTTTCTATTTTCTATTTTATTATAAGTCCATCAAGGTTTATATATTTATCCTATATATTTTTTGTATTTTTTATTTATTATGTATTGACATTTTAAATCGCATATTATATAGTATAACTATACTTAATTAAGTCTTGAATGTGTATTATACGCTTATATTAAAGTTCTATATTATGCATTTCTTATGTATCACACTGGATTCAGTACAGCATTTTATTATCAGATTATACCCATATATACACAACAAGGCATGATTCTATATTATGATCATTTTATCATATGATGTACCTGATGTAACAACTCACTTGTTATATATTTGACCACATGTTAAAATATATATGATTTCATAGCAGAATTGCCTGTTGTTAATTTTACTTATTGAATAAATGAAGTTTTAAGGAGATTTTGCTTATGAAAATTAACGATAAAGATAATAATTATTACAACAAAAACACTGATAACAATATAATTATTAAAAATGATAGTAGCTCCTCTACTACAACCAAACGATATAGTGATAACGTATTTTGTCTATTATATTCAGATAAAAAAAATTTACTGGATTTATACAATGCCCTGAATAACTCATCTCATACAGACACTGATAATCTTAGCATAACAACGCTAAAAGGTGGCGTGTATATGAAGTATAAGAATGATGCCTCATTTGTATTCAGCTATGAGTTATATATGTTTGAACAGCAGTCATCACTTAATTTTAATATGCCATTAAGGTTCTTACACTATGGCTCAGAAGTATACAGGAATATATTTCCTAATAATATGCTTCATAAAAGAAGTATGCTTAAGATTCCAACTCCACATTTTATTACATTCTATAATGGAAGAGAACGTATGAAAGAGCGTATTAAAATTCTTAAACTGTCAGATATGTTTGAACATCCTACAAAGCATCCAGAGCTTGAATTAATTGTTACGGTTATTAATCTTAATCCTGCTGAAGAAGCAACTGATATTATATATAACACTACTGATGACAACATTTTTGATAAGAATATCAGACCAGCCATAAACGGATTATTCACGGATAACATATTAAACCGCTGCAAGTCACTCAGAGATTATATGACTTTTGTCACCAAAGTACGTAATAAAATGGATTTATCCGGTCTGGATGTCAGGACATCAGTTATCGAAGCTGTAGATGAATGTATAAAAGAGGATATTCTATCAGATTTCTTTATAAAGCATAGAGAAGAGGTGATTGATGTGAGTATATTTGAATACGATGAAGAAGGCGTTATGGAGATTCTCCGTGAAGAAGCCCGCACTGCTGGACTTGAAGAAGGACGTGCTGCTGGACTTGAAGAAGGGCGTGCTGCTGGACTTGAGGAAGGACGTTCCGCTGGACTTGAGGAAGGACATATCGCCGCCATTAAAAATATCATGACAAAGCTTGGCAAATCTGCTGATGAAGCTATGGACATACTTGATATTGATATTGATAAAAGAGAGGTCATTAAAAAAAAGCTGCAATAGTTATTTACCCGATTAAGTATTAAACAATAAGTGGGGCGTAAACATTAAGAACATATTTCTTAATGCTTCGCCCCACTTATGTACTTTATCTGACAAACTCACAACTGTTATATTTTATATCTTCCTAGAACTGGTTATCTTTAAAGAATTCCCGTTTTCTTTCAATCATCTCATCAATCCTGCCAATATAATTCCTTACATCCTTGACGTTCTCTATACGCTCAATTCTTACTGAATGGTTGTCATCGCTTTCATTATGGAATACAACCTTGCTGCTTGCTCCGGCTCCACATGCTATTATGGTCTGTTTTTCCTCCATAATAAGTATGTTATATATACACTCCTTACCTTCCTTCGAATATCCTACATTTTCAAAGTTTCCAGCCATATTCTTCTGCCTGTACATATAATATGGTTCCATATCAAGCTTTTTTGCTGCTTCCTCTGTCATTCTTATGATCTCATCCGTATTTTTTGTTGACAGCTGCTTGTACTTATCTCTCCATATATTAAGCGCGGCTGCTCTCTTTATGGCAAGTGAATGTACCGTAAGACTTTCCGGATTCATAGCCTGTATCTCGCTAAGTGTATGCTTTACTTCGTCAACATCCTCACCGACAAGACCAAGTATTATATCCATATTTATATTATCGAAGCCTTCTTCTCTTGCCATATTGTATACATTCTTTATCTGTTCTACAGTATGCTTCCTGCCTATCAGATCAAGCGTTTTCTGATTCATCGTCTGTGGATTGATAGAGATTCTTCCAACATTATGTTTCTTAAGCACCTTAAGCTTATCAAGTGTTATACTATCTGGACGACCTGCTTCTACTGTGAATTCATGACATCCATCTATATCAAACAGTCTTTTAAGTTCTGTTATCAGTCTGTCAAGCTGCGCTGCACTAAGCGTTGTTGGTGTACCACCACCAAAGTATACTGTATCAAGTCTTCTCCCCTTCATGGCTCCTGATACGAATTCCATTTCCTTAATAAGTGCATCAAGATAACTATCAACGTAATCTTTATAGGCTCCAAGTGCATATGATGAAAATGAACAATACAAGCATATACTTGGGCAGAATGGAATTCCTATATACAGACTATAACCATTTTTATAGTCTATACTGTTTAGTATATCCATTTCTTTTCTGGCTACCTTAAGTGCAAGCTCTGCTTTCTGCTCACTTGCCTTATGCTTATCCATAAAATGTCTTTTTATCGTTTCTTCGCTTTCACCATCTTCAAGCATCATATATGCTATCTTACTTGGGCGCACTCCCGTAAGATAGCCCCATGGAAGTGTCTTTCCGGTCTTTTTACTAAGATAGTCGTATAGATATGACTTAAACTTATCATGCATCTGGCTTTTGTTAAGTCCTGTAACATCTGGTACCTTTATATCTATAATCGTATCAATAATATCCACTGATGTATATTTTGAATCGTCTTCTATACCGTCTTTATGATTATCTTTTAGATTATCTTCTGTACTGTCTTTATGATTATCTTTCGGATTATTTCTTGAATTATCGCTTTCTTTATATGCTGTAACTTCTGTTCTGGGATAGAATGAACGCACCAGCACTATGGCATCATCATAAAATGTATTATCGTCTATTTTAATATATATCATCATTGTTCCTCTCTGTATACAGCTTCCCAAAAAAACACCGCCTGCACACAATATTAAATATTCTGTCTAGTCTATATATACATAAAATATAAAATTTATAAATCAATTCTAAATTGAAAATCTTAATTCACCAGAAACGGATTATTCTCTCTTTCATAACCAACACTTGTGCCCTCTCCGTGTCCCGGATATACCTTCGTATCATCAGGAAGTACCATTACTTTTTCTTTTATTGAACGCACTATTTCGCTCATGCTACCTCCAGGAAAATCCGTTCTTCCAACTGAGCCACAGAATAATGTATCTCCTGAAAAAAGCACTCCTATTTCTCTTATATAATAACAGCTTCCACCTTCTGTATGTCCCGGAGTATGAAGTGCTTCTATATCAAAGCCTGCAAGTTTAAGTATTTCGCCATCTTTATGCCATACATCTGCTTTTACTGAAAGCTTAAGCCCATATGCTTCACCAAGATTAATATGTGGCTGTTCAAGTGTATTCTTCTCATCACATGATGCATATACTTTAACACCATATTTATCTCTTACGGCATCTGCTGCCATAATATGGTCAAAATGTCCATGTGTTAACAATATTCCCTTAAGGCTGCATCCTGATTCATCTATCATTCTGCTTATCTCATCCTGGCTGTCTGCTGGATCTATAAGAACACACTCTTTAATATCCATATTACATAACATATAGCAGTTAGTGCCTACCATTCCTAATATTCTTGAATCTATTTTATACATAACTTTTCCTTTTCTTTATATTATTATTTTTAATATTTGCCACCAATTAATGCATATAGTCCAACCCATTGCTTTGCAATTTACGAGAACCTATATATCATCGTAATACCATTATATGCTATCAAAAAGCCGTTATCAAGAATAATCCCGACAACGGCTCTAAACTGTAACATTTATATGCTATATTTTACACATTATGTTTGTTATTTATATTCTATATTGCTATATCCACTGCACACAAGCTTCTACATTATCTGAATTCAGATAATACCTTTTCTGCCGGTACTTGTCTTTATCAGCCCGTAGCTCTCTCAATATCTGTGACACCATCTATTTTTCTTAGCTTGTCGATAAGTCTGTTAAGCTCTTCCTTACCTGATACCACAAATCCTAAGTTAATAGTTGCAATATTCTTCTTGTTTACACGGCTGTTCATGAATCTTACGTCTATGTTAGCTTCTGTAAACAATCTTGATATATCAACAATAAGACCTTTTCTGTTACCTGCAAATATGTTAATCTCGGCACTGTATTTTTCATCTTTGTTCTCTGTCTGTTCCCACTCTGCTTCTATGAGTCTTGCACGCTCACTTGCCGGGAAGTTTAGTATATTGATACAGTCTGTTCTGTGGATTGAGATACCTCTTCCTCTTGTAACAAAGCCTACTATTTCATCACCTGGAACAGGATTACAGCATCTGGAGAATCTGACTGCAACATCGTGGATTCCTTTAACAACGATTCCACCCTTGCCCTTTTTATTATCCTTCTCCTTTTCCTTGCTTTCACTTGCTGCTATCTGTTCAAGTGCCTGCTTATCTGTAATCTCAGCCTTCTTTGTCTTTAAGTATTCTTCATTAAGCTTATTGACTATCTGCCCTTCTTTTAAAGCTCCATGTCCGACGGCAGCCATGATAGAATCCCAGTCCTTATAGCCATATTTTCTTAAGGCCTTTTCTACGAATTCAGGCTTATTTATCTCTGAAAGAACTATGCCCTTTCCTTTACAATAGTTGGATATAAGTTCCTTACCCTTTATTATATTGTCTTCCTTAAGTTCCTGCTTAAACCACTGGTTGATCTTGTTACGTGCCTGTGTGGACTTAACCATAGATAACCAGTCACGGCTTGGTCCCTTTGAGTTCTGTGAAGTTATAATCTCGATTCTGTCACCATTTTTTATCTCATAATCAATATTAACAAGCTTTCCGTTAACTCTTGCACCTACCATCTTATTGCCAACGGCACTATGAATACTGTAAGCAAAGTCTATAGGGTTAGAACCTGCCGGAAGTGTCTTTACATCTCCTGTAGGTGTGAAACAGTATACCGAATCAGAAAACAGATTAAGGTCATTCTTAATAGATGATAAGAATTCCTTATTGTCTGACATATCTCTCTGCCATTCAAGTATCTGTCTTAACCAGCTAAGCTTGGCCTCTTCACTCTTGTTTGTCTCACCTGTTTTGCCTTCTTTATACTTCCAGTGAGCTGCAATACCATATTCTGCTATTCTATGCATTTCATATGTTCTTATCTGTACTTCAAAAGGCTGGCCATTGGATGCTATAAGTGTTGTATGTAGTGACTGATACATGTTAGGCTTCGGCATAGCTATATAATCCTTGAATCTTCCTGGAATAGGCTTGTACATCTCATGTATTACACCTAAAGCCGCATAACAGTCTTTAACTGTGTCAACCTTAATACGCACTGCAAATATATCATATATCTGATCAAGTGTCTTATTCTGGTTAACCATCTTTCGATAGATTGAGAAGAAATGCTTAACTCTTCCATCTATCTCTGCTTCTATACCGGCATTGCTTATATGCATACCGACTTCCTTGATTATGCTCTTTATAAATGCTTCTCTACCCGGTCTGTTGATATCCACCTGCTTTACAAGGTCATTATAAGTATCAGGCATAAGATATTTCATGGAAAGATCATCTAATTCTACCTTAATCTTAGATATACCAAGCCTATGTGCTATAGGAGCATATATATCCATAGTCTCTCTGGACTTTTCCACCTGCTTTGCTGGTGACTGGTACTGCATTGTACGCATATTGTGAAGTCTGTCGGCAAGCTTTATAAGAATAACTCTTATATCCTTAGCCATAGCAAGAAACATTTTTCTTAAGTTTTCTGCCTGCACTTCTATCTTGTCATGCTGATAGTTAAGCTGTGTAAGCTTTGTAACACCATCTACTAAAAGTGCAACCTCATCGCCGAATTCTTTTGCCACATCTTCACTTGTCATAACAGTATCTTCAACAACATCATGTAAAAGACCAGCTATAATAGACTCTTTATCAAGCTCAAGCTCTGCTAATATAATAGCAACACAAAGTGGATGTATAATATATGGCTCACCTGACTTTCTAAACTGGCCTTCATGAGCCTTTTTTGCAACCTTATATGCACGTTCTATATCTGAAAGGTCAGATGATGGATGGTACATTTTAACTTTTTCTATAAGGTCATTATAAAGCTCCTCAGGGCTTGTAAAATCTGCCGGCGTATCCACTGATTTTTCTACTTCGCTTGTCTTAATATTCTTGTTTCCTGCTAATTCTATATTGCTCTCTGGCATATAATCTCTCCCCTCGTGTATCTATAATCCGGGTGCACAGCCTGTATATGACTGTTTTATTATATTATAATTTACTCTTTATCTGCTCCTATACTCACGAACCCGCGCTATCGCGCTCTTTCGTCCTGCTTCGCATGACTGTTCGTTCGTTAATGGTTATAATTATACCTCAGCGTATAACTTTTCCATAAATTCTCTTGTTGCCACTGCATTTTCCGGAACAGTATTCTCAAGTGTACAATGAACATATGGCTTATATTCCTTGATCTTCTTAAGCAATAGTGGATAATTAAGTCCACCTGTTCCTGCTGCTATTGACTTAAGTTCATCATTCTCAACTACATAATCCTTGCAGTGGACTACTGCGATATCTTTTAATAACAAGTCAAATGCCTTTTCTATAATCTCATTCTGTTTATCAATGTTTCCTGTATAAAGAAGGTTAACAGGGTCAAATATAATCTGAAGGTTTGGAGAATCTATAGCATCAAGCACCTTTCTTGCCCTCTCAACTGTGTTGACTATATGCTTCCATACAGGCTCTATAGCTACTATAACGCCAAACTGTTCTGCATATTTAACTATAGGTCTTAGGTTATCTATAAAACACTGAAGTGCCTCATCTGAATGATTCGCTGGTTCATACTTGTACTCTTCATTGACAGCACCTGTCTCTGTTCCAACAACTCCACATCCAAGTATACTTGCAAATCTTATATGTGCTTTATACTTCTCGACTATCTCCTTATGCTTTTCAGGATTAGGATTGCAAAGATTAAGATAGCATCCAAGAACTGCCACATCAACCTTATTCTCTGCACACAACTCCTTAATATACATAGCAAGTCCAGGTGTCATAGTCTCAACTCCCGGCTTAAACTCCTTTATAGACTTTGAAAGTGCTATATGCATACAATGAAATCCCTGCTTATGTATGTTAGGGATAAGCTCATCAAGTGGTGCATATGCAACATCATGTGCTCTGATACCTATTCTCATAATAATCCTCCATTCTTGCGTGTGAAAAATCTTATTTTTCACACTAATCCTCTTTTCTACGCTCATTTATCACTAAACTTCTTTTGTGTGCGTGTTTAATCTTGAATATTTTATATGTCTTACTATATTCATACATCATGCTATTTAAAATCTACAGATTTATTTCAGTTTAACATATCAATGCCCAAATGTCACTTATAAGTTCAATTTAAGCTTGAATTTAAGCTTGAAATATAAGCTCTATTTAAACTTTGACCTGATACAAAAGCCCCTGTAATGATAATAATTACTCAATAATAAATAAATACTACCATTACAGAGGCTCTCTTATTTTATATAATCTATTAATGTGATACTAGTACATCGTTTTCGAAATAACTACACCTTTCACTTGCCTGCGCGATTGGTATAGTTATTTACGAAACGATGTACTAGATTGTACGATTAATTATAACAAGAACAATTAGAACAAGAACAATTAGAAGCTCATATCATTCTTACTTATAGCATTATAAAATGTAGTCAGTGGTATAAAGCTCTGTGCGAAGCCTTTTCCTGAATCACCCTTACATATGACAGCATCGTCTGTTATTGTCTTTACGCCTACTGATCCACCAGATGTTTCATTTATGGCTTTTCTGAATGTTTTAAGTCCATACTTCAAATATGAGGCATCTCCTGTAAGCTCATAAGCTATCGCAAGTGACTCAAGCAGAAGTGTGTTGTTACCATTTCTTGCAAGACTAGGAAGTTCCTTATAGTAGAACAGTCCGTTATCCATATAGCAGTTCTCTACAAGATCATCCACCGCATGTATTAACATCTGTTTTACATCCTCTCTTGGGAATACTCTGTAGTATCTCATAACACTTCCGACTGCAACTGATATCATGAAACCTACTCTTATTGCTGTATTATCTGTGTATGGTGATAACCAGTCTCCATATTCTTCTTCCCATTTCTTGAAGCTGTCTATGATCCAGTCGCATTTAGCAAGCCATTTCTTATCATTAGTTTCTACATAAAGTGCTATAAGTGTACGAAGTGCCCAGCCTGTTTCCCTTGCATTGGCTTCACCTGGCACCTGATACATCGGAGTTTCAAGAAGTCTTAAGACATTTTCACCGATTCCAACAGCTGCCTCATATCCTCTCTCATCTCCTGTAAAATGATAATAATCAAGAAGACCTTCAACCCATTCATGTGAGCATACCATAACACCATTCTTACAATGCCCTGCTGTATGTTCCCATTGTCCCCCGATTCTTAAAGGATTGCTGCTATAGTGGCATATATCAACATCCATCCAGTGTTTTGCTGCTACTATCAAATAATCAAGGAATCTTCTTACTCCTGTTCTAGCATACATAAGTGCACAGGCATGCGGATAGTCATATTCATTGTTGCTCCAGACTGGTTTTCCGCCACCTCTTCCCTGGACTGTGTATCCCATATCTACTGTATCACCCCAGTTAAGCATACCATAGCATCTTGAATGTCCATCTGCTTTTGCCATAAGTGCTATTTCCACATCTTCATCATATTTATCAGGAAATACATCAAGCATTGCACCAGACTCTTTAAATATCTGAGGTGCTATATATGGTCTGTCTGGCATCTGATATATAAGACTTCTGTTATCTATCTCCCATATATGAGTTTCTGGACTATGCCAGTGTATAAGGAAGTTCTGTTCTTTTGCCATACCTGACTGCATAGTTATCTCACCTACGCCCTCTGGCACAAGCATGACCGCTACACCATCTGCACATGACTTGATTGCCTTAGGATAATTCTGCTGTGCCTGATGCACTGTTACGCAGAATCCATCATCAGCATCTGTATAGTCAGCCATAAATGTTCCATATAACACTTCTGCATAATGTTCATTAGCCTCTTTTATAAGATAGCTGTCATCTATTGTCTCATTTACTTCTTCACCATTCTTACCTATGATAAAGCTTGTCTTATAGTTTGAAGTGGCAACTATAGTCCTGATATCTGAAACAGGAGCCCTGTATTCTATCATATCAAGCTCTCCTATTCCTCTTGTCATAAATATAGGTCCATTGTTCTTAGAATTGTCTGTAAGAATATCTCCACATCCAGTTGAATCGTTGCCAGCTGCCATATCTATATGTACAAGTTTATCTGTTATCCTGCTGTCCTTTGATTTCTTAATATAAAATACTAGTGATTTTATATTAAGTTCTTCGTCTGATGTATTGATTATTCTATATGATATGTTTACCCATGGTTTTCCTGCATAGGCTGTGATTCGTATCTCAGACTCTATTTTCTTATATTTTATATCTTCTTTATCTATAGAAGCTGTATTTCCGCCTTTATCAGCCTCAACAACATTATAAGCCTTAGCTGAAAGTGTTACCTCTACAGGACCTGGCTTTACTACACGCCACTCTCCTATAGACATCTTATAATCATTTCCTTCTCGGTCCTTTAAAACCGGTCCTTCAAAGTTCTCTTCGGTATATATCTTTCTTCCATCAACTAACTTTGTAAATATACTTTCAGAGTTATCAGATACATCAAACTCTAATTCACCACTGTTTACTGTATAACCTGCTTCTGTCTTCTTTACACACACTGCAGCTTTTTGTACATTTACATCCTTTTCAATAGGATTATCATAAGACAGCTTAGAAGCTTCTACAGCTTTATCATACTCTTCACTACTTACAGAAAGAATCACTTTTGTGCGCTTGTTAGCTGGGAGATCTGCCATAAAGCTTATAAACAGAAACTTAACACTTCCATCATCATAGCTTGATGTCACTTCAGGCTGTATAATGCATTCCTTTCCATTCTGTAATACTGCTATCTCTGATATGCTTTTAAGTTCACCTTTCTTAAATGGAACTGCTACACTGACGCATTCCTGAATTCTTGGATACCTATATAACTTATCCAGATAAATATCTAACATGCTTTATTCCTCCTTGTTATTCCACTGTGCAAACCATTTTTAACACAACAAAACTGTATTAATATGGGTTTTTACCGGTTTTTTTTCATATTTAACTTATATCTTATTATACTCACATTAATATCTGCTAACTACTGTTAAGATTGTCCTTTTTATGATATTATACATATTAATTGACCTTTACCTGCTTTAAGTTAGCAATCAGTACTAAGCATGAAGGTAAATTTATTCACAGAAAGGACTGTACACTTTGAATTATGCTGAAATAAAATATAATGATATTGCCAATGGTCCCGGCGTAAGAACAAGTATATTTGTAAGTGGCTGCACTCATCACTGTAAGGGTTGCTTTAACGAGGTTGCATGGGATTTTAATTATGGCATGCCATTTACTGATGAAACTATTGATGAAATAATAGAATCAATGAAGCCTTCTTATATAGCAGGATTAACTCTTCTTGGTGGTGAGCCCTTCGAGCCAGCTAACCAGAAAGGACTTCTTCCTTTATTAGAAAGAGTAAAACAGGTATATCCTGATAAGAATATATGGTGTTTTACAGGCTATCTGTTTGATAAAGATATTATGGAGCGTATGTATAACACATACCCAGAGACTGCAAGAATGCTGTCTTTCATCGACATATGTGTTGATGGGAAGTTTGTTGAACAACTAAAGGATATGATGTTAAAATTCAAAGGATCATCTAACCAGAGAACTATTGATGTACAGACCTCGCTTAAGGAGGGGCATGTAGTCATAGCTGATGGTTACTAAAGCTGTTTATGCTAATCACAATATATAGAAATGAGGATTTATTTTTATGAAACAAAATGTAAATATTAAAAAACTTACACCTGATGCTATTAT
>OLIS01002035.1_pt1 | contig 13673 bp, 14 predicted proteins | sample 1601351 | NCBI WGS metagenome assembly OLIS01 (sample SAMEA2452122, study PRJEB22498) | human gut metagenome | biome: human feces; feature: human gut; material: feces | place: Australia | collected 2012
GCAAGATGATATCCATTCCATATTCAAAGTAACTAAAGAATTAAGTATTAATAGTCCAGAGTCTCAATATATAGAGGGTAACCTCTTCTGAGATTTTTATCCGGACACTAGTGATAATTTACATAATTGTGTATGTGTTATAAGATGAAGTTTGCCCATCACATATCATAATGACATTGCCACTTATATTGCCAGAAAAGTATGTGGATGAACCATAATCGAAGCCAGTAAAAGAATTCCCATTCATATTAATACATATGTATGAGTTTGAGCCAAAGTCAAAAACGCCAGATAGAGCCCCTGTCAGCATACTGTTACGCTGACGGTCTAACACTTGAAGATTACTTGCGTCCCCAGAGCTAGTAAATAGGCAAAAACGCCCTCTACCAAAATCATACACAGAATGAATATTGCCATTTTGAACCCTACCGATGATGAAGGCAAAGCATGTACGCTTATCTGAATCTATAGTTTTTACATATTTAGTCTATTTCAAAATCTTCCAACATTTCTTCGATATTTACAGAAGAATAATCTGAAAACATTTCTTTTAGATATTGTAAATCATAATTATTTCCTATCGTTATCGAACTCTTAATTTTAGAATCATGGATAAATTTGAAAAGCAAATTACTAATATGCTTCGCCATAGGGTCATTCTGATCAACTTTCAACAAGGATTTCAACATTGCAAACAAAGATTCCAATTCTGTTTTGCTTGGCGAAACCTTGTATTTTTTCCAAAAACGAATTTGCTCAAAAATATAACAATGAGTTGAAAATGCCTTAACTTGATATTCATCTCTATTATTGATTAATTTCAACATGCCAGTTTTACCTTCATCAAACAAGATAAAAGCCTTGTCCTTGTCTTTTGTATAATTAGCATATCTTAGATAATTTCTTGCTATTGCATTTTGAACAACATATGAATTGTCAGAAAGCGCATCTGCTTGACGGAATCTATTCAAAGCCTTTTCAAAATCATTTTCACTCTGCTCTACCAAACCAACTTGAAGCCAATAATTAAATTCATCATTATAATAATTTTTTATGTCAAAAAGTAAATTCTTAATTTCACGATTTTTCATTCTAAGCTTAAGTCTTAACAACTTAACTTTCATCAAAGTTGACTGGATTTCATTCCAATAGGAATGTACTGTATCTGAAATCTGAGGAGAGACAATAACAAGTACATCTTTCAATAATTGAGAGCGCTTAGATGGCGATATACTACGAATAATAATATTCGTCAAGATATTATTCCTCAAGTAAATGCCATTATTATCTACAGAAATATTGACTATATCTGATATTCGATTTAATATATCAGCATATCTTGAACCATACCAAAAGACCAAAACTTCTAAAGGTAAATATGGTAAATCCATTTTTTGAAATATTGCAAGAGTTTTTAAAACATCAAACTCTTCCCCATTATAAGCCTTTATTATCTTCTCATAGATACCTACTTCTCGCTTTACAAATTCATTTCCAAATGTAATTGTATACAACAAAGAACCAACATCATTCTTCTTTAAAATACGCTTTACTCTTTCTTCAAAAGAATAAGCCTTTAAACTACCTAAGAATCCTTTTTCATCAAGCTTCGAAGCTATATTTTCCGAGAACTTTTGTCTATCTTCTACAGAGATATTTTGGCCTAAATTTACTTCCAAAAAATTATATTCCGAAATAAGATTATATCTTTTTCTATTATGAAAATACGGCCGCGATGTTGTAACTATTACTATCTGTTTTCCATACGGAAATTTATTTAAAAGGTTTTTCAACGCACTATAGAAAAAGCTAGCATTATCAACTAATAATGCGAATTTAACATCTGGTAATTTTTTACAATGCTGTAAAAAATCCCAATAGTCAAATTTACGATCCACAAAATCATAAACGACAAAACCTTCCTTTAGCAAACTAAGCCCTATTCTTTTTAAATAAACAGATTTTCCTGAAATCGCCTTACCAACTATTGATGTAATTAAATTTCTATTCTTGTCCTTTGACAATTCTAAAATTTGTTTCGTAACTTGTTCGATTTGAGGATTTACAAAATCCCAATCAAAGAAAACATCTTTCCACAATGGATTCTTACCAAAATACAAATCAGAATTATATCCTTTAAAAGGAATTTCTGAAGAATAGACATTCTCTAAAAACTTAAAACCATCAATTCTGTAATTTGCACAAGAAGCTGGCATATTTTTTATCCTTGAGAGATAATTGGCAAACTCTTCCGTTGTCCATTCTATGATATAACCATTTATTCGCTTTATCTTATTTTTAAAGACCAATCCTGGATTTGGTTTTATAAAAAACATTTTGCCATTGGAAGAATGACCTTGAACAGCCTTATACAACTCCAAATAGTAATCCAAATTTATTTCGTCCATTTCAAAACCTAAGAATATAAAATCTTCTCTTTGCATATCTTGAGCAAATGAATTAAATCTATAATCTCTAGAGTTCATCATAGAATCTATATAATCTTGACGAGAAAAGACTATCTCTCCAGAACGGTTTTTTACACAACCGTGTAGTTTTATATATTCAAGCGATTTCGCACGAGTAAAAGAAACCTCTCTGTCCAAATTTTGAACAGCGACAGGAGTATCTCTTGCATTTTCGAATAAATCATCAATATTAGTTGTATATACTTTCTTCCATGAGAAATTAGCTATTGTCTTATGAAAGGGCTTTGGTACACAACCAGAGAACAAAGAGGTCAAGTAATCCCTAAGATTATTTTGGCCAACTTCTGTCTCACAATAAGAGCATAAATCTGACAGAGAAGAATTCATTAACTCGGCAAAGTCCTCCTCCTTTTCATCTATCAGAAGTAGCTTTTTGATCAATAATTCCTTTAACCTTTTACCATCAGGCAATTCTTCTGAATTTTCATTTTTGGCAAATTTAGAATAACCTGCTCCTGTAAAAAGTATTGGAGCCCCTTTTAAAAGGACGCGTTCCAATTTAATTAAGCTATCATTGTCTATCATAATTAAAGATATTTATATCGTGAGCGTCTGTAAGCGGTCACTTTAGGCACGTTAAGCCCTAAAGTGAATACTCTTTTATTATCATTTAAGAAAAATCATTTGGTTTATGCCCAAACCGCAACTGTTGAAGGCTGCCATTATGAGCCAGCAAATCCACCAACTTGTCCTTTGCAGTGTTCTTGATTCTGCGGAACACATCGCAAAGATACTCTACTGGATCCAAGTTGTGCTTGTAGATGTTGGCAAAGTGAAACATCAGGCGAGCAAAGCGCACACCAGCTTCTGGACTGCCAACAAAATAACTATTATTGCGATATTTCGCTATTCTTCTAATCTGGCTCTCACATACATTGTTCGAGAGGTCAAGACTACCATCCTCCAAGCAACGCAACATACAAGGATATTCAGTAAGGGCATATTTCACTGCCTTGAGAAGTTCGGGCTCATCCTCCTTCTCAAGGTTCTTTGACAATTTATCCAAATATGATTTCAAGCCATTAAACATAGGAGTATACTATTTTCTCTATAAAGATAAAAGCTAAAAAATATTAAGCAACAATCAACTTAGCTTTTTTTCAATCTCTTCGGAAAATGTCTCGTGTATAAACCTTATCCTTGACATCATCTAAACAGGCATCATAGCGGTTGGCGATGATGGCATGGCTCTGAGCCTTGAAAGCGGCCAAGTCATTGACTACTTTGCTGCCAAAGAAGGTGCTGCCATCTTCGAGTGTTGGCTCATAGATGATGACCTCTGCACCCTTTGCCTTGATTCGCTTCATGATGCCCTGTATAGCACTCTGACGGAAGTTATCGGAATTGGATTTCATCGTCAGGCGATAGACACCAATGACGCATGAATTGACTTCGGCTCCAAACTGATTGTTCTCGGTATAGCTGTACCAACCGGCTTTCTGCAATACAGCATCTGCGATATAGTCCTTGCGGGTACGGTTGCTTTCCACAATCGCCTCTATCAGATTCTCAGGGACATCGGCATAGTTTGCCAAGAGCTGCTTGGTATCCTTGGGTAAGCAATAGCCACCATAACCGAAGCTTGGGTTGTTATAGTGGGTACCGATACGTGGATCGAGTCCTACTCCATCAATGATGGCCTTGGTATCGAGACCCTTTACTTCTGCATAGGTATCAAGTTCGTTGAAATAGCTTACACGAAGAGCAAGATAGGTGTTGGCAAAGAGCTTCACTGCCTCAGCTTCCTTCATGCCCATGAACAAGGTGTCAATGTTCTCCTTTATAGCACCTTCCTGCAAGAGTTCGGCAAAGGTTTTGGCAGCTTCTTTCATTTTCTCTACGTCAGTCACAGCCTTTATTGCCTCGTTTTCTTCTGCAAACTCGGGGCGGTCAATAAGCTTTGGATAGCCTACGATGATACGGCTTGGATAGAGGTTGTCGTAGAGTGCCTTGCTTTCACGAAGGAACTCTGGAGAGAAGAGGAGGTTAAACTGCTTTACTCCCTTCTTGGCATACTTCAAGTAAAGGCTGCGGGTATAGCCTACAGGGATGGTACTCTTAATAACCATCACTGCATTTGGATTCACCTCCAACACAAGGTCGATGACTTCTTCGACATGGGTTGTATCGAAGTAGTTCTTTACCGGATCATAGTTGGTTGGTGCTGCTATCACCACGAAGTCGGCATCCTTATAAGCTGATTTGCCATCAAGGGTTGCTGTCAGGTTCAGTTCCTTCTCTGCCAAATACTTCTCGATGTAATCATCCTGTATGGGTGAAACTCTATTGTTGAGTTTCTCCACCTTTTCGGGGATTACATCTACAGCTGTAACGTGATGGTGCTGAGATAACAGGGTTGCTATACTCAGACCTACGTAGCCGGTACCAGCTACTGCTATTTTTATATTCTTAAAATCATTCATTGATTTCTATTTTATGTTTTAATTATAATGGTTTTTCGACTCCCCTGTTCCCCTCTTGCAAAGAGGGGGTCCTTAACCCACTCCCAAGCCCTCGTCCTTTCCAAAAGGGCAAGGGATGTAACCGCTCCTCCTGTCGCTCTTAACCGCTTCGCTCTTTGGTTGGCGGACCATCAGAGGTCTCGCCAGGGTTGTTTTAGCGGGGATGAACCCGCAGGGGGAAGACTTGCTGAAACTTTTTTTGTGGGACGGGAATGTTTTTTGTTGGTTTTAACGCAATAGGCTTCATTCCTTCCCGAAGCCTATTTCATCGACCAACGAAGCTTACTTCATTGACCATTGAAGCCTGTTTCATTTTTTCACACGTTTTTCAAGCTTTTATGATTGATATTATAATGCTCGCCTACCACATATTCACTATGGTCTAAATCGTCTGTGATATAGGAGGTGGTGTAGATGACTTGATAGCTATCCGTATCGTATCGACCCTTCAATCGGGCAATCAATGTTTTTTGGAATTTCCGTGCTCGATCTTCCTCTATTCCCTTATCCTCCATGTTGTCGGCAAAGATGAAACGGGGATAGCGCATCCAGTCTATGTCCAGTGAGGCAAAGAAGAGGGAGAAGCGTGCCACCAACTTCAGGAAGAATGCGGAGGAGGCACTGTACTTGGCATAGCGGTCTTTCAAGAACACCATGTTGTTTGGGAAATCTACCGTGATATCAGATGGACTTGCTTCCTTGAAGTCTTTCTGTCTGTCCATATCATTATTGAGGAAATAAGCGGCATGTTCCTGTATCTTTTTCATGACTTCAGAGCGGCGATTTTCTTGCTTCGAATGCTTTGCATGGATATAGCTTTTGTTCTTCTCCATCTCTGCTTCAAGCTGTGTCTTCTGGGCTGTCAACTGCTCGTATTTCTCTGCCAGTTCCAGCATCGTATAAAATTGTTGCAGCTCGCCATTCAACTGTCCTTTCTGATAGTTCAAGTCTTCTATGGCACCTGCTACGCTGCTGCGTGCATTACCCAACAACTCGTCGAGATTGTGGCGAGCTGTTTTTCGCTTCACCTTCAGGCTCCTGAGCTTAGCCTTGGCTGTCGTCAGCTCTTCCTTATCCTTGCGAAGGATAGTCTCCGACTCTTGTTTCTGGAAGCTAATCTCAGCGATAAGGCGTTTTGCCTGGGTGATGCCCATGTGATTATCTGTCTTCTGTCGGCACAGATGACAGGTTCCCTCTGGTGTATCTTGCGGAAGTGGAGAAAGACACTCTGGACAATATTCCAAGCGGAGATTTCCCAAGATTTCCCTCGTGCTAACTGAATGTCTCAAAGCCTCCTGCTTACGAGTCAGCTCGGCAACAAACATATCTGTATCTTCTATATCATATTGCAAGAGGGCGATGTTTTCCTCTTCTTTCTCACACATTTTCTCTAACTTTCTTACTTCTTCCTTCCATTTTTCTGTCTGAGGCTTATACTGCTTTTCTACATCTTCCCCTCGACGAAGTTGCTGGATTTTCTCCGCCATCTGCTCCATCTCCTTATTTCGATGGTCAATCTCGCCTTGTATAAACTCCGTGGAGCGTTGTCTGGTATCCAAGGAGTTGCCTAAGGCTCGCAGTTCTATCTTGACATCAGAGAGTTCTGCTTCCAGTTCTTTCTGTCTCAACTTGGCAGCATAAAGTTCCTCATCGAAGATGCCCAACAGGAGGTCTGCTACGGTTTCACGAGTGGTCTGCTTGTCGAATTGCTCATAATAAAACAGGGATGCGGTTGGCGATTCCTGGTCGATATAGAGCAGACGAAGCAACTGGTGCATGGTGATATTGTTGTCTCCCTGCACGATAGGCATACCCATCACCTCAAAGAGCACATTGGAGTAACTCTTTGTCTTGGCAGAAACCTTAAAGCCGAATGTGCCTGACTCGCAGTTACCCTGAAGAGCCTCATCAAGTGTGCCCCAATAGATGGTCATACCTCGCTGGGTGAGAACCCTGCCATCTGTATCCATTTCGATGGGACGAGAAAGCGTAAGGACTGCATCATCCAAACTAACCTCTACCATCACTCGGGAGCAATGGCGCGCCTGGGTGACAAACTGGGTATATTCTCCACCCAAACCATAGAATAGGAGGTGGGTAATGGTGGATTTTCCACTGCTGTTGGCACCACGAATGATATTGACTCCGTGATGGAAAGGCTCATCATAAGCCACCTTGCCATCGGTGGTGAGCACATAGAGGCGGTTGACAAAGAAACTAACAGCCATCGTATTTAAATTCTAATAATTGAGTTCGATATTTCAATCCGTACGTTCCTGTAAGCGGTATGGTACGGAAACAAGAATTGAGCCAGGAAATGACATTATTCTCCTCATCTGACATCTCTTCCAATTGAGACATCACTTGCTGCATCTTGGCTACATCGGAGACCTTGACTTTCTGTTGCAACAATAGTTGCGGATCGATGAGTCCATAACTTGCGATATGGCTCAGGGCTATCATCTGATAGCGCAGGAGCTGCGAGAATAGACGGCGGTCATTGATGGTCTTATTATAAGGATTAGCCTTTTTCTCTTTCACAAACTTCGACAGTTGTTTTTTCCAGTCTGCCTCCGTCTTTTTAAAGCGAATCATGTATGCCTTATAGGGAAAAAGCAGATAGAAATCATAGATGCGCAGGCGATCCACCTCCACGATTTCGTGGGTATCAAAATGCTTCAAGATATTGAGCATTCGGTAGATGCCATTGAATGGATCGAAAGCAGGATTATACATCGTAATTAGCCCAATTAATGTGACAATTGCCTGTGAGATAATAGAGCATACCTAAGATGTCGTCTGTGGTATAGCAGAGATAAATATCGTCTTCCCCATTCTCATTCAGTTCTTTCATGACTGGAATGATGACCTGCTCGGAAACCGCTTGCTTGATGTCAGCAAGAGGTCTCTGATTTACTATCAGGGGATAGACGTAGTCATCAAAACGATTGCTCAAGATGGCGAAGAGATAGTCGTCTATACGGTTTGCCATCTCATAATACTGGTATTTAGTTGCCTTTTTGGCATAACCTTGTTTTAAGCGACAAGCCTTGTCGATGGCTGTCTTGTTATATCCACCGTCCTGTAGTTTTCTCTTCAACCCTAAAGTATGGGGCAACTTAGTACGATAACGCATGATGTCAGCCATCTTCTTCTGAAGTTTGTCATCGTGGTCTATCTCTTCCTTCAATTTTCGAAACCAGCTTGCCATTCTGCTATTCTGATCACCTACCTGTTGGTGGATATGAACTTCCGTGGCGTTGGGATTATAGCTGCCTACTTGATGAATTTTGACATCATCATATCGATTGCCTGAGCCAGGATTACCATTGATATTGATTTCCATAGTATCTCATTATTTTAGGTTAAAATATATGATTAGTGGCGAGACAAGAGAGAGAGAATCTTATCTGTGATGTCTCGATTAACCGGATTCTCTTTTAACTTTGCCCTAACAGGGTGGTCTTTGTCTCCTTCGAGCTCCTCCGTGAGTTTGGTGGCATTTGTCTCTACAATCACCCCATCATTACACATTATATATAATATATTGGCAATGAGGTTGCGATTAAAGGTGGTGCCTTGCTGTCTGCCAGGCTCATAGACCTCTGCATTGACCTCAGGGAGAGCAAGAATCTCTTTCCATAAAGATTCATAGCGATTTTTCCAATCCTTTGCCACATAGTTCTTAAGTTTAGCTACATAATCCATGATTTCAGCCTTACGCTGCTCTCTCTCTGCATCTTGCAGCACTTTTTCGGTAGCAGGAGCTGGCTTCTGCTTGTCACCATAGTTATTGTTGATAACGGTGGTGGCATTGGGATTATAGTTCTGTACCGTATCTATATGTATCTCTTGAAAGGTGTTGCCTGTGCCAGGATTACCTGTTATATTGATGTCCATAATGGTTTCTTTTTCTGTTTATATTATGTTGATTATCAGACTGAAAGAAAGAAGAAAGTTTGAGCGTTTTTTCTTTCTTGTTTTCGGTATTTTTATGTTGTACCTTTGCATCGCAGTTCGGAAGTAACAACGAATCTTGTCGGACACATTAACTGCATGTGGAAATACCAATCCCCATACCGACGATGGGCAAACGAATGATTAAGTATAGTACTTACATGTTGGCTAACCCTATCCATCCTGAGAAAGGATCTCTGGCTTACGCAAAGGCTCAGGTGAACGAGGTGATGTAGTTCAGAAAGTTTGTACAACACATTGCCGACCATGGTGGTTACACACGAGGTAAGGTGAGAGGCGTGCTCTCTGACATGTGCACCTGCTTGGTGGAGATGCTCTTGGAGGGTAAGAAGGTGCAGCTCGATGAGCTTGGCGATTTTTGGATTTCCCTCTCCAGCGAGGGTGCTGAGAGTTGCGAGAAATTTACTGCCGACAACATCAAGGCTGTGAATATCGTTTTCACTCCGGGTGTTGACTTCGAGAACTTGCTGGGCAAGGCTGAGTTTGAGTCCGTAGCTAGCCGCAGTGCTCAGGCTGCTGTACTCAAAGCCGAGAAGGCTGGCGAGGGTACCGTGGATTTGGAGGCTGCTAAGAAGAAGAAGCCTACATCTGGTAAAGATGATGGTGACGGAGGAAACACTCCATCTGGCGGAGAAAACTCTGGCAACACCGATAACGGAGCAGGTGAAGACAACGAGCTTTAGTAAATGCTCTGCCGTGCCCGACTTCGTGTCGGGTGCGGCTACCGCTAACAAATTCTTATTTTCAAAATGATGTTTCACTTTTAATTCTATATGTATATGAGTAATCAAAATGAAAATCCTAACAATGGTTCCAAGAAGATTTCTTGGGTTTCTATTGTAAACGCAGTTGTTCAGGCTTTTATCGCTGCGCTGACAGCATTAGGAGTAAGTTCGTGTGCAAACTTCGTTTAATGAGAAGTTAGAAACGAGAAATTACAAATGGACTACCTTAATGAGAAATTACAAATTAGAAATGAGGATGATTAATGATAAATTTCCTTTGAGTATTGGGGAGGAGATGGTGCGGAATGAACGCACACTCCTCTCTAAAGTGGAGGACGGCAAGATGATGATGTCTGCCGACTCCGTGAGATTCTTGGTGTTGCATTGCTCGGCTACACGACGCAATCAAGACTATAGTGTGGAACAGCTTCGACAGGACCATAAGAGCCGTGGTTTCTATGACATCGGCTACCACTTTTATATCCGAAAGAATGGGACCATGACGCAGCATCGCTTCTTGCTCGAAGTGGGGGCACATGCGAGACCGTATAACCGTTGTTCTATCGGCATCTGCTATGAGGGTGGTTTGGATGAACATGGTAAACCATGCGATACTCGTACGCCTGAGCAGACGGAAAGAATCGTTGATGTCTTGACGAGGCTTCATAAACTGTTCCCGAAAGCGAAGATTGTGGGGCATCGTGACTTGCCTGGCACTACGCCGAAGGAATGTCCTTGTCTGGATGCTCATGATGTTTTCGGGTGGATAGAAGAGTTGTGATTAGAACAGATATTCATATTGCGACAAGATTCTTTGATAATCAGTCTCATATCTGATCTTCTCGTTAGAACTGATATGAGGACTATGGATAATCTGTTCCATTTCTTGGAGTACCTTGCCTCCTTCACACATGATGGGGTCGAGGTGTTCCTTGAACTGTTCTATGAATGGTGAATAATAGTAGCCAATCTCCTCAATCATGAAGGAATAGATGTTCCATGTGTCATTGATGGTGATGCGGTTGTGCTCCGCTTCGCCCAAGGCATACTTTCTCAGATAATCGATATTTTCAGCCTGCAACGCAACTTCCTTGTCATCTTTCACAGGATGGAAATAGCGGTCTATCAGCACTTGCCGCTCTTGCAGGTTGCGCTGGTAAAAGATATTCTCATGGGTGATTGAGGTTTTGCTTTGCTCCACTTCCTCAAAGTGCTCGGCATGAACACCGCTGATGGCTACGCTCATTCCACCGATGTCCATCACCAGACGGCGATCTCGGTCAATACGAATGATATAGCCTTCCAATCCAGCCATTTCACCTGTGGTGATACGGAGTAAAATGCGGTTGCGAGCATAATAATGATAAGGGTGGAGCAGGAAACGGATTCGCTCAGGAGAGGTTTCCGTGATACGCATGAATGGTTGCATCTGTGAGTCGGGTATCTCTGCCACCTTGCCTGTGCTACAATTCTTACACAAACGGGCGTTAGGGAAGTACTCATCGAGATAGGCTTGTATTTCTACGGGAGAACCTTGGAAGAAGACAAGTCCGCTGACTGTGGGTATTTCTCTCTGCTGAACCTTTTGCTTGCCCAATTTCTTGAAATAACGCACGGTCTTATGCACAAAATAGGTTATCTTGTCCTTCTCCAACCATTCTTCCATCTTCTTCACTTTACTGTTGTGAACAAAGACGTAAGACCATGTGGTTCCGTTCGATTGATGACACTTCTTTATCGCAGAACCAGTCTTTGCGTCTGGCTCTGTAACGTGGTTGCCCTCTGGAGAAACAAGTTTCTCGTCGGCTGTAGAAAAAGAATTCGTACCATCCGGTTTCATAAATTCTATTCTACTTTATGTCCTCAGCCACAACCATACATGATGGTTGTTGAGATATAGTTAATTTGTTATTGTCGTGCATCATCTTAATCGTTTATGAGAATCAGACATTGCTGCCTTTGCACATGTATCTTTATTTTACATTCGTTACACTTTTCTTATTAAGAAAGGGCGAATTCGTTGCAAAAATACGAAAATTGGTTGGAATACGTGTCAGATTTTATCATTTTCTATCTGTCCTAACCCAAAATTCACTCAATTATTTAGCAAACCGGCCTTGGATGCTTCCGGTAAATGGCAGATTTGCACCTGTTTTGACTTTTCCGCCCTTTCTTAATAAGAAAGCGTGAAATTTGCTAACCATTTTACCCCATCATTTCGGGATGGTGCAATAATGACAATCTGTTTACAATTCTTTCAGAATCTTTTGATTTAGGCCTCATGGTCGGCAATACAAGTCAACTTTTAAATGCTTTGGCAGGACAAATAAAAAGTATTTTTGACTTCACATTCTCTGTTAAACTTTGATAAAAAGGAGTCATAAGTCATACAACTTACATCAAAACGCCCTATATTTGCAATCAATATTAATTAAATTAAAATAGATAAAGTTATGGCACAGACATCAATGACAGTCAGAATAGACTCACAACAAAAAGCAATGTTCGACAGCCTCTGTGAGCAGTTTGGCATGAGTGCAAATGCAGCAATCAATGTATTTGTCAAGGCGGTAATCCGCACACGAAGTATACCTTTTGCCATCAAGGCAAAGGAAAGCAAAGAAGACAAGGTTACAGCCGAAGCAATAGAAGCTTTTGAAAACATGTGCAAGGCGGCAAGAGAAAACAACATAGAAATGTCTCTTGATGAAATCAATGCAGAGATAAAAGAAGTCAGACGATTAAGAAAAGAACGCAATGGTGTACGCAGTTATTGATACCAACATATTTGTATCAGCTTTTATCACAAAAAATGCCACAGCCTCAACACGCCGAGTTATCAACAGCCTTTTTGCAGGAAAAATCAAACCCTTGTACAATGATGAAATCATAGAAGAATATTCCGAGGTGCTTCATCGTTCAAAATTTCATTTGGCAGACAAAGACATACAAAGTTTACTGTATTTTATCCAAACTAATGGCATTGACTCCTCACGTTTTCCTTACGATGGCGACATGCTTGATGAAGACGATCGAGTGTACTATGAAGTTGCATTGAGCGAAGAAGACTCTTTCCTTGTTACTGGTAATTTGAAGCATTTCCCCAAGACTCCAAAAGTTGTGACTGCTGCACAAATGATGGAGATATTGGACCATGAAGAATGAGATGAAGAGGGAAAAATGACACCAATACAAAAAAAGCCCTCGATACCAGGTACCGAGGGCAAGCCTATCTGTCACGTCCAGTCTCAGTGAAGAGGCAAACACGAACTTAATCGCACACAACAACAATAGGCTTCCGCTGAGGACGTCCAGCCTCAATGAAGAGACTAACACTAACTTAATAGCACATAACAACAGCGGTTATTCTTTTTGCCTCATGTACAAAACGTTGATTTTGAAGATAGAAGTCACACTTCTCTTTCAGCAGCTCATAATCGCTGAATCGCAAAACTATTCTTTGCCACGAGGAAGTGGGCAAAGTAACAACACAAAGTGTTCTTGCCAACACCGCCCTTCAGATTTGAAAATACAACGATTGTTACAATAATTATTATATTTTTGTATTGCAAATATACAAACAATCTTGTAAATAACAACATCAACTTTTTAAATTTAACTAAGTTTATGCTTTTAGCCAACTTTGTTAACTCAGAAAAGTTAACAAACATGCAAACATACATACAAAAAAATATCTTGCAAGTGATATTTTCATAATGAAGAACTTATGGAAGGGAGAAAGTTTAAACTTTAGCCTTATAAGAGACAAACGCATTTACGTATCCATGTGTGAATGTATTAATATATAAATGCGTAAATCGAAAGCCGTCTTACAATTATCTTCCATAAAAGACAATCATAAGACGGCTTATACATAATCTAAAAGCTCATTCCTAAACTTATCCCGATAAGACGATTACATCTCACTATCTTTGTATAATTCAAAAACAAGCATTTATAAGAATTAACATAAAGCTCTAAAGCAGCCAAAGGAGAATAAGAGAGGTTGGAACGTAAAC
>OLIS01002042.1_pt1 | contig 13660 bp, 10 predicted proteins | sample 1601351 | NCBI WGS metagenome assembly OLIS01 (sample SAMEA2452122, study PRJEB22498) | human gut metagenome | biome: human feces; feature: human gut; material: feces | place: Australia | collected 2012
TGCAGGATGTTCTTCACCCATTCGTCAACCTTCAGCGGATTCTTCATCACTTCCAGCGCATGTTCCTGAGTAAGCAGATTGATGTTATAAGGATATTTCACCTTATTGAATATGTCAACAATCTCCTTGCTTGCAAAAGCCATTCCCAAACGGAGGGCTGCACAGCCCCACGCCTTACTCATGGTGTTGAGTACAATCATGTTAGGAAATCTGTCGAGTACGCTGCGGAATGTGCGCTCCGAAGAGAAATCGGCGTAGGCTTCGTCGATAATGACAATACCCTGGAATTTCTGCAAAACCTCTACGATTGCCTCGCGGTTGATGTGATTGCCTGTAGGATTGTTCGGACTGCAGATCCAGATTACTTTCGTCTGTTCATCGCAGGCTGCCAGCAGTTTTTCTGCAGAAATCTGATAGTTTTCATCGAGCAGCACAGAGCGATACTCCACATCGTTGATGTCTGCGCATACTTCATACATTCCGTAAGTAGGCGCAATCGCCACTACATTATCCTTGCCCGGGCGGCAGAATACACGGTAAACCAAATCAATGGCCTCGTCTGAACCATTGCCCAGGAAGATTTTCTCTTCACTCACACCCTTAATCTTGCTGATCTGCTTCTTCAGTTCAACCTGCAGCGGATCAGGATAGCGATTGTAAGGGTCATTATATGGATTTTCGTTGGCGTCGAGGAAGACGCGGGCATTTCTGCCTGCAAACTCCGTACGGGCGCAACTGTAAGGTGCCAGATTCCAGATATTCTCTCGGCACAAATCTTTCAATTCTTTCATTTTTCTTTCAAAAGCTATTAAGAAGTATCTTTACTACTTCCCGTTTCACCCTATTATTTCAAACTGTTCACTCTCAGCCTCATCGCGTTGGCATGAGCTTCTAGCTGCTCATTTTCTGCCATGGTCACTACAGCATTTCCAATGTTACGAATACCTTCTTCTGTAAGATGCTGGAAGGTGATTTTGCGATTATAACTGTCCAGGTTCACTCCGTTGTAAGCCAAAGCATAACCGTGGGTTGGCAACGTATGGTTCGTGCCGCTTGCATAGTCGCCAGCACTTTCGCACGCATAGTTGCCGAGGAATACACTACCTGCATTCACTACCTTTTCTGCCAGCTGCTCATAATCGGCTGTGGCGATAATCAGATGCTCCGGCGCATAAGTGTTGCAGAGGTCTATTGCCTCCTCTTCGGTCTTTACAAGGATAAACTTAGAGTTGTCTAATGAGGTCTGTGCCATTTCCTTACGTGGCAAACGTTCAAGTTGTGCTTCAACTTCATTCTTTACATCGTTCAACACCTTTTCAGATGTAGTGATGAAGAAAACCTGAGAATCGAAGCCATGTTCAGCCTGCGACAAGAGGTCAGCTGCAGCAAACACAGGGTTGGCTGTTTCGTCGGCGATAAGGCAAACTTCAGACGGACCGGCAGGCATGTCGATAGCCACATCGTGCAGGGAAACCTGCTGCTTGGCAGCCATGACAAACTGGTTGCCCGGACCGAAAATCTTATAAACCTTAGGCACGCTCTCCGTACCGTAAGCCATGGCTCCGATAGCCTGAACGCCACCCGCCTTGAAGATTCTGCTCACGCCTGCAATCTTTGCCGCCATGAGAATAGCCGGGTTCACCTTGCCTTCTTTGTTAGGAGGAGTGCAGAGTACTATTTCTTTACATCCTGCAATCTTGGCAGGAGTTGCCAGCATCAGAACGGTGCTGAAGAGAGGAGCAGTACCTCCCGGGATATACAATCCCACCTTCTCAATAGCCACACTCTTCTGCCAGCAGGTTACACCAGGGCAAGTTTCAACCTTTACACCTTCAAACTTCTGGCTATGATGGAATGCGGCAATGTTATGATGGGCGAGGTGCAAAGCGTCTTTCAGTTCTTGAGAAACCAGTTGCTCAGCCTCTTCGATTTCAGCTTCAGTCACAGCCAAAGAATCGAGATGGGCATGATCAAACTTCTCCTCGTAACGCTTCACGGCTTCGTCGCCATGGTTTTTCACATCGTCGAGTACACCTTGTACGGTCGCATTAAGCTGCGAAACATCCAGGTGTGGGCGTTTTACAATCTCGCTCCATTCCTCCTTTGCAGGATACTTTATTACCTTCATTCCTTTTATTAATGTTTAATTATTATACATTGAACTTTGAGATTTGAACTTTGAACTGTATGATTACTTTTACTTTGAGATTTGAACTTAGAACTGTATGATATACATTTATAACTGTATTACAACAGCAGGGCTATTCATAAAGTTCAATGTTTAATGTTCAAAGTTCAAAGTAATCAAGTTACAATATCATCTTTTCGATTGGTGTTACCAGGATGCCCTGTGCACCGAGTTCCTTCAACTTGCCTATGATTTCCCAGAAACGCTTCTCATCAAGCACGGTGTGGATAGAGCACCATTCCTCATCAGCCAATGGGATAATCGTAGGACTCTTGATGCCTGGCAATACTTCAGTAATCTCCTGAACCTTTGCCTTAGGTGCATTCATCATCACGTATTTCTTGTCCTGTGCAGAACGTACAGCCTCGAAGCGGAACAGCATCTCGTTCAGAATCTCATGCTTCTCCTCGTCCATGTTCCAGTTGCCAATGAGCAGAGCCTCGCTCTTCATCACCACCTCAACCTCAGCAAGATTGTTGCTGACCAGAGTAGAACCTGAACTTACAATATCGAAAATGCCGTCAGCCAAACCGATGCCTGGACTGATTTCTACAGAACCCGTAATAACATGGATGTCGGCATTGATGTTGTTCTTCTTCATAAACTTGCGTAGGATGTTAGGGTAAGAAGTGGCAATCTTCTTGCCGTTGAACCATTGCAATCCCGGATAATCAATCTTCTTAGGAATGGCGAGGCTCAGGCGGCACTTGCTGAAACCCAGACGGTCGATAATCTGCGCATTCTCTCCACGCTCTACAAACTCGTTCTCGCCCACGATACCGATATCTGCCACACCAGAGGCTACGCTCTGAGGAATATCATCATCACGAAGGTAGAGAACCTCGAGAGGAAAGTTGCTTGACTGCACCAGGAGGGTGCGTTTAGAGGCACTTACCTTGATGTCTGCCTCTGATAAAAGATTCATGGTGTCGTCGAAAAGACGACCCTTGCTTTGTACTGCTATTCGTAACATATTTCTATATTTTGTTTGAAAAACATTGCAAAAGTACACATTTTTATTAGAATAAACAAATAATTTTTCACTTATGTGCAAAATATTTCGTACTTTTGCAGCTGAAATGAAGAATAAAGGATATTTATACGCATTATATGCACTATTTTTGCTCTCTGCCTGTGCCGACAAGAAACCGCAGCAGGAGCTTACGCCATGGGGAACTCCCGTAGGCGAAATGGAGTATGCGGATAACTCTGATGGGGCTGATGGCGATGAAAAGAAACCTGCTTCAACCAACAAAGGGCTTTCGCTCGAAGATATTCAGGCCAATGGTGAGCTCATCATGCTTACCGTTAATGGTCCTACTACCTATTATGATTATCACAGCCACGGAATGGGACTTCAATATCTGCTCTGCGAGAAGTTTGCCCAGCAGATTGGCGTGTCGTTACGTGTAGAAGAATGTAAGGATACGGCTGAAATGGTGCGCAAGTTGGAGAAGGGAGAAGGCGATGTGATTGCCGTGCCCCTTCCCCGAAAACTGACCAGAGGCAACCTGCTGTTCTGTGGAGTTACGCCCGACAGCACCCGAACCCAATGGGCTGTGCAGAACGGCAACAAGAGTCTTGCCGACACCTTGAACGGCTGGTTTAAGCCCAAGCTGATTGCTCAGGTCAAGCAGGAAGAATCGTGGCTGCTTTCTTCTGCCAGCGTGCGTCGCCACGTTTATTCACCATTCCTGAACCGTTCCAAGGGTGTTATTTCACGCTACGACCACCTCTTCCAGCGCTATAGTGGAACGGCTCGCATGGATTGGCGCCTGATGGCTGCCCAATGTTATCAGGAGAGTTGTTTCGACCCGAATGCGAAGTCATGGGCTGGAGCATGCGGACTGATGCAGATTATGCCAAGCACGGCTGCCCATCTGGGTTTGCCTATGAGTATGATTCATGAACCAGAGGCGAATGTGGCTGCGGCAGCCAGATATATGGCGGAACTGCAAGGCCATTTTGCGGATGTAGGCGACCCGTTCCAGCGCATGCTTTTTGCCCTGGCATCTTATAATGGTGGCTATTTCCACATCAGAGATGCAATGTCGCTGGCTCGCAAACATGGTCAGAATCCGCACAACTGGGGCGTGATCCGCGGTTATATTCTGCGCCTTTCGCAACCGGCTTATTACACAGACCCGGTGGTGAAATATGGTTACATGCGAGGCACGGAGACGGTAGATTATGTGGATAGAATCAGAGCCCGCTGGGGTGAATACAGCGGTGGTTCGGGCTTCCATGAGAGTCTTAGAGGCAGCGGTATGGGCAGCGGCTCCTTCCATGGAGCTCCTATTAAATCAAAGCGCCATTACCAGAATAAGTACCATATATAATAGATAGGTGTTCAAGTTTCGCAAGTTCAGGAGTTAAAGGAGTAAAAGAAGTTAAAGGAGTTAAAGAAGTTATCGCTCCCTACGGTCGCTGAGGAGTTAAGACAACAGTCTTTTTGGCGTATTTTTTTACGCAGCAAGACATACGTCTTAACTCCTTAACTTCCTTAACTCCTTAACTTCCTTAACTCCTTTAACTTCCTGATATGCGAAAGTTCAGTTTTTACATTTTTGTCATGTGGTAACCCAGCATTTTTAATTCTACAGCTATTCCCATGAGGAACATCTGGTGGAGGGCAGCAACGAAACCACGGAAGGCCTCCTCGCTTCCAGGCTGCAGATTCAGATGAATCAGCTTGCTGTAAGAACGCGAAGCACATTCTGCAACCACATTCGTCACAGCCTTATGCGCTTCCCCGTTCAGCAGCAGAACCTTTTCGCAGATGTAATCATCCATGTGGTCGAAATCTATTCTGTCACGGAGATATTCATAATGATTTTCTACCTTGCTGTAGAGTTCCCAATCTTCATCCCAATACTTGGCAAGTGCCATTCCTACATACATGATCCAACCCAATGAAACCGTTGGATATTTGGCAAACTCGCGAATCGCATCAGGCAGATAACTCTCGCCTACTTTCTGCCACAGCTCTTCCAAATCCGGAGCCTCCGGCAAATGAGCATCTACCTTATCAATACCCAGCAGATATCGATAAAGATCTTCCTTGAAGATCGCTTCAAAATTCTTTTTCTCTTCCATTTATCTTTTTCGAATATTATTTATATAAAGCTTTTGCCCTTATAGGGCGCCTTGCTGATTTTCTCTTATACCCAGGGTGTTGCCCTGGGCTAGGAGCTTCTGCCCTTTCAGGGCGAGAGGCGTAAATTACTGAACTCTGCAAACCCTGATTCCTATCTGTACCGGATGTTTGTGCATGTAAGTATAAAGTGTCATCGGTTCATCAATCACCTTCTTGTGAATGCTGCTGGCGTTGAGCAGATGCAAACCGTCTTTGTGCCAGGAGGCAATACCGATATGGGTTGTGTCGAGCCCCTTCTTGTTGGTGATGATGGCGATAATGTCGCCGTCGTGGATGGCGTTGCGGAAAACTGCCGTGTTGGCAATCTTGCCCTTCGGAACATAACGGTAACGCTTGCCGTTCACACTCTGTTCCAGTTTTCTGATTCCTGATTGCCATTCCGGATGAGCCTTGAGCATCTTATAACTCGAAACATGTGTACTCATCCAGTTGATGTTCACGGTCTGAACGGCCGAGAAAGGAGGATTGGGCGCAATATTCTTCACGATTCCCTCGCGCTCGTTTGCATCCATCCAAATCGTGAAATAATGCTGGCGTTTAACATAGGAAACCTCTCCGCCCACATAACGCACATTCCGGAGATGTTTGCAGAAAGCCGAGAAAGAAGTCTCATCTTTCTTGGCGCATAGGGTGAGCGCCGTAACCATCTCTACGTATGTGGTGCAGTCCAGCTCACGGGTGTTCACGATGAGCACCTCTTCCTTCGTCCGGTCCAGCGTGCCGCCCACATAAGGAACGCCCGCCATCTGCTTGCCAAACCAGAGCGTCCAACTGGCTGGCTTCTTCTTCATCGCCCTTGCCTGTTGCAGCAGCCCCACAATCCGCAGACTGTCCTGCCGCTGATAAACCACATTCACCCTGGCTTCTCCCGGAACAGCCAGCAGACAAGCCAGTATGGCGGCTGCCATTTTCGTAAATATTTTCATCTCTTCTTTTTTATATGTTAATGATGACGTTTCCTGCCAAAGTTCACGCCCACATAAATATTGAGTGAGCCAAACGAATTGTTGGTAGAAAACTGTTTTTTCTTATAGTTGTAAGAATGGATGATGGTGCTGGCGCCCGCGTACCAATGCGTATTGTTCCACACCACGCCGAAGCGCCCGATTCCATCCAGGTTCACATTCTTGAAACTGAAGTTGATAATGTCCAGATGTTCACTTTCATTATCCGATTTCGAGCTGTTGTAAGCCACACCTACCGAGAGCGAAGCATTAAAGAGCCAGTTCTTGGCGAAAACCCAGTTGTAAGCATAGCCGCAGGTTACGTTCACATCGCTGTATTTCACCTTGCTGAACATCAGCGAACTGTCTATCTTGGCTTCAGGAGTTCCCCCGTCTGTCAGATTTTTGTTCAACTTTTCATCTACAAGATTGGTCAGTTTATCCCAGTTCACCTCCAGTTCATGCTCCGTGTAACCGATTCCCAGAAGCATGGAACCGGCACTTCTCCGCTGCACCGTACTCTGCGAATAGGCAGCAGGATAAGAGAAGCGGCGATGGTTGAAGATGTAATAAAGATTGAATCCCTTGATACTCGATTTGAAACCGTCGAAAGGAGTTTTGTGGATAGGGGCGCAATTGATGTGCTCACCCAGATTCATCCGCTGAACATGATAGTCATTTCCCGTCTGTCGCCAGAACAGGTCTATTCCCAGCAGACTGCTGTAGAGGCTCAGGTCAAACTCCTTCTTGTTGGTGTGGTTGTTTCCGAAATTGATGTGCTTCAGGTCGAACGTATAACCCAGGAACACCCATCGCCAGCCCAGATAAGGCCCCAGTCGGTAAGAAGGATCAGGAGCAAAGGAAATGCTCTGTCCTTCGCGGTTTCTGAGCGTATATTTCTCGTAGGTATTGGTGTTCTGCAGCATCACCGTATAATTGTAGTGCTGGTCTTCGATATAAGAAGAATCCGTACTGTTGAATTCTCTGAAGAACCGGGTGAATACATTTCCTACCTGATGGAAGAAAGTTTTTCGATGGCGCTCTTTCACAAGGCTGTCCTTGGAATTGTGCATGAACATCGTCTTGTTGAAGAGCGTTCCCAGCATGGTAGAATCCACAGGCTCCCCTGCCCTTGCCGAAGTGCAGACAAGAGAACAGATGATTGCAACTATACAGAAACTTCTCTTCATAACTTACTCTCTATTCCAGATGATGATGCTTCCTTGATGTATGCTTTCGAGATGATTTTGTAAAAAAATCAGTTCTTCCACAACACACGGTCCAGCACCCAGTTCACAGCCGTAGCCGAAACGCTGGTGCAGTCGCATTTGCCTATTCCCTGCAGATGCTCAATCACACTCTTGATGAGTGGCAGCTGCACGTAAGGCGGATTCGGAACCGTAATCGAGTTCTTTCCTTCGCTCGTAATCACTTCTATCGGCTGGTAAGTGAACACCGAGAACGAGAGCGAACCTTTCTCGCCAATCACCTCGATGCAGTCTTCCTTCGCACTCTCATGTCCCACGAAGCACCAGCTTCCGCTGCCCGGAATTCCGCTCTCAAAGAAGAAGCACGCCGAAAGCGTATCTTCTGCCTGATAAAGATGCGCTCTGTTGGCAGGATAGCCGTGCGCACGGGTAATCACACCAAACAGATTCTGGAGCAAATCTATCTGATGAGGAGCCAGGTCGTAGAAATAGCCGCCGCCCGCAATATCCGGCTGCAGTCGCCAAGGCATTTCCTTACCGCTCTGAAAGTCGAGATCGCGTGGAGGAACCGAGAAGCGTACCTGCACATTTACCACATTACCGATGGTTCCGCTCTCGATAATCTCCTTTACCTTCTGGAAATAAGGAAGATAACGGCGATAGTAAGCCACAAAGCATGGAACACCCGTCTGCTCGCTGATGCGGTTGATGCGGATGCAGTCGTTGTAGCTCGCAGCCAGCGGTTTCTCTATGTAGCAAGGTTTGCCTGCACGCATCGCCATGATAGCGAAGGTGGCGTGAGAAGATGGTGGCGTGGCGATGTAAACAGCATTCACATCGGGGTCTTCTATCAACTCCGATGCATCCGTGTACCATTTGCGCACATGATGGCGCTCAGCATAGCTGCGTGCCTTGTTCTCGCTTCGGCTCATCACAGCCACTACCTGCGAACCCTCCACCTCGTTGAAAGCCGGTCCGCTCTTCTTTTCGGTTACTTCTCCGCAGCCGATAAATCCCCAATTAATCTGTTTCATTCTCTGTTGGTTTATTCTCTCCCGAAAGATTATTCTCCGGCGAGCGATTTGTTGATTTCGTCAATATAGTCGAGCACCTCGTCGCGTCCCGTCTTCTTCTCACTACTGGTAATGAAATAAGGTGGAAGCGCTTCCCAGCGGTCTTCCAGCGCATGCATCCATTTCTCTGCATTCATGCGAGCCTTGACCGGACCCAACTTGTCGGCCTTGGTAAAGACGATGCAGAAGGGAACGCCGCTCTCGCCCAGCCAGTCAACAAACTCGCGGTCTATCTTCTGCTGGTCGTGGCGCACATCGATGAGCACGAAGACGTTAGCCAACTGCTGGCGCTGCAGAATATAACTGCTTATCATCTGTTCCAGCTGTTTTTGTACGGTCTTCGAGCGCTTTGCGAAACCATAGCCCGGAAGGTCAACCAGATACCATTCGTTGTTGATGATAAAGTGGTTGATAAGTAGCGTCTTGCCCGGTGTGGCAGAAGTCTTAGCCAAACCTTTATGGTTGCAGAGCATATTGATGAGGCTCGATTTTCCCACATTACTTCTGCCGATGAAAGCATATTCAGCCTTCGTATCTTTCGGACACATGCTCACTCGTGGAGCCGATATTGTAAATTCTGATTTCTTAATTTCCATTCTTTCTATTTTCTTTTATAAATGTTTATTATTAACGGCCGCACATCAACTAATCATAAAGTTCAATGTTCAACGCTCAAAGTTCAATGCCTAGAGCATTTCAGCCAGTTCCAGCCATCTCATTTCCTTCTCATCAAGTTCATCCTTGATTTCTGGCAGGCGCTTGCTCTTCTCCGTCAGTTCCTCAACCGATAGATTTCCGCTGCAGAGTTCCTCTTCCAGCTTCTTCTGTTCCTCAGTCAGCGCATCTATTTCCTGGGTCAGCTGCTCATATTCGCGCTTCTCCTTATAGCTCATCTTGCGCTTGTTCTCAAAGTTGGCGTCGCGCTTTGCCGTGCCTGCTCCGTCGTTTTCAGCCGTGGCATTTCCGTTCTTTGCCGGTTTCGCCTGTTCTGCCTCGTCCTTCGCCTGCATCCGGCTCCATTCCCTGTACTGCGTATAGTTGCCAGGGAAATCCTGAATTTCGCCTTCGCCCTTGAAAACCAGCAGATGGTCTACTACCTTGTCCATGAAATAGCGGTCGTGGCTCACTACGATTACGCAACCCGCAAAATCCTGAAGATATTCTTCCAACACCTGCAGCGTCTGGATGTCGAGGTCGTTGGTCGGCTCGTCCAGCACCAGGAAGTTCGGATTCCTCATCAGCACCGTACAGAGATAAAGCTTGCGCTTCTCGCCGCCACTCAGCTTGTAAACGTAGTTGTGCTGTTCCTCAGGCGTAAAGAGGAAGAACTGCAGAAACTGCGAAGCCGTCATGTGCTTGCCGCCGCCCAGGTCTATGTAATCGGCAATCTCCGTAATCACGTCAATCACCTTCTGGTCTTCACGGAATTTCAGTCCCTCCTGCGAGAAATAGCCAAAGCGAACCGTCTCGCCGATGTCAAACTTGCCGCTGTCGGGCTGAACCTCGCCCAGCAGCATCTTGATGAAGGTAGATTTTCCCGTTCCGTTATTACCCACAATACCCATCTTCTCGAAGCGGGCAAAGTTGTAGTAGAAGTTGTCGAGAATCACCTTCTTCTGTCCCCTGTCGTCGAAAGCCTTGCTCACATACTGGCATTCGAAAATCTTCGAACCAATATAAACGGTAGAAGCCTTCAGTCTTACCTGCCGGTCTTCGATGCGCTGCTTTGCCACCTTTTCCAGCTCGTAGAAGGCATCCTCGCGGTATCTCGCCTTGTGTCCGCGAGCCTGAGGCTGACGGCGCATCCAGTCGAGTTCCCTGCGGTAGAGATTCTTCGAGTGCTGTATTTCTGCTCTCAGATTGTCCATTCTCTCCTGCCTCTTCTCCAGATAGTAGGCATAATTGCCTCGGTAGGTGTAGATGGTGCGGTCGTCGAGTTCCAGAATCGTATTGCACACCTTGTCCAGGAAGAATCGGTCGTGCGTTACCATGAAGATGGTCTTGTTGCCGCGGTTCAGATAACCCTCCAGCCATTCTATCATCTCCAGGTCCAGGTGGTTGGTCGGCTCATCCAGCATCAGGAAGTCGGGTTCCGTAATCAGCACATTTGCCAGCGCCACTCGCTTCTGCTGTCCGCCGCTGAGCTGTCCCATCGGCTGATCCAGATTGGTAATGTGCAGCTGGGTGAGAATCTGTTTCGCCTTCAGCACCTTCTCCGGATCATCCTCATGATTGAAGCACGCCTGCAGCACACTTTCCTCCGGATCAAACTGCGGCGACTGCTCCAGATAGCCCACCTTCAAGTCGCGTCGGTAGATGATGTCTCCGCTCTCGTGGCCCTCTTTATCCATCAGCACCGACATGAGTGTAGACTTTCCCGTGCCGTTTCTCGCCACGAGTCCCACTTTCTGTCCTTCAGCGATAGAGAAGGAAATATTATCAAAAAGAACCTGTGCACCAAAGCGTTTGGTGAGGTTTTGAACGTCTAAATAGGGTATTTGACTAGCCATTTTTATTTTTTTTGTGCAAAGATAGGCAAAATATTTGGCAGAAACAAATTTTTTAATTATCTTTGCACTCGAATTTATCAATCAATACCGTGTTTCCATTCAGAAACGCGACATTTCAGAAAGAAAATCATTAATATACAATATATAATATATGTATAGCAAAGAAGAATTACAAGCAAAGAGTGTCGTTCAGTTGAAGGACATTGCAAAGGAACTAGGAGTCAAGGTCAAGTCGGGCGATAAGAAGGAAGCTGTCGTCTACGCCATTCTCGACGCCCAGGCAGAACTGCCTGCTTCTGATGCATCCCCTAAGCGCAAGCGCACCCGCATTGCAACCAAGAAAGAAGACCGTGTTTATTCCGTACACGGCAATGAGGGAGAAAATTTCGACGTGCAGAAGAACCAGGTATTGGGTCCTAACGGCGGCGAAGCAGCTCCTCAGGCTAAGAACGAAACTGCACCAGCCCCAGCGGACGAGGAAGAAATCCAGTTCAGCCCGGCAGAGCAGAGTTTACAATCAGCAGCCCAGAAGCAGGTTCTCAACCAGACGGGCGAAGACATAGAGTCACAGGTACTTGCCAACTTCCCGAAACACCGCGGCAGAAGAAGCAAGGCTGAACTCGAGGCCATCGCTGAAGCCAGAGCTGCAGCCATCAGAAAGCATCAGGCGGTAAAAGCCGAGCTTGAAGCCCAGATGGCGAAAGATGCGCAGAAGAAGGATAACGACCAGCAGACTGAGGCTAACCAGCCGGCAGAAGCTGCAGCCGATAACCAGCAGGCTGCTCCTGAGCACGCAGCCGTTCCTGAAGAGCAGTTCTCTGCCGGAAACGCAGAGAGCGCCAACATCAGCGGCGATTTGCAGGCGATGCTCCAGGCTAAGATGAACGCACAGAATGCAGCAGCCGCTCCTGCTCCAGCAACTCAGGAAGCCGCTCCAGAAGCTGCTCCAGCTCCAGCTGAGGCAAAGGAAAATGCTACTGAAGAAACTGCAACCGACAAGAAGCAGGAGTCAGCTCCTATCCACTATACAGAAGGTATGAAGGTAGAACTCGATGCAGACGGAACCTGGAAGGGTGATCCGGGCGATGGAACCGATTTCATCCCTGTAGTCGACATTCCTATCGAAGACCAGGCTGCCATTCCTACAGTCGACATCTTCGACCGTCCTACCACTCCACAGGCTTCTCACCAGCACACACCAGCTGCTCCTGTTGCCAAGAACAAGCAGCAGGAATCACCAGCTTACGATTTCAGCAATCTCGTGAAATCCAACGGTGTGCTCGAAGTGATTTCAGAAGGCTACGGATTCCTGCGCAGCAGCGATTACAACTACCTTTCTTCACCGGATGATGTTTATGTAGCATCCAGCTTCGTCAAGAAGTTCGGTCTGAAGACTGGCGATGTCATCGAGTGCAAGGTGCGTCCGCCTCACGAGGGCGAGAAATACTTCCCGCTCACCAGCATCATCAAGATCAATGGCCGTGACCCGTCAGAGGTTCGTGACCGTGTTCCTTTCGAGCACCTCACCCCACTCTTCCCTAACGAGAAGTTCAATCTCTGTGGCGACCGCCGAACCACCAATCTCAGCACTCGCATTGTAGACCTCTTCTCACCAATCGGTAAGGGTCAGCGTGCGCTCATTGTGGCTCAGCCTAAGACCGGTAAGACCATCCTCATGAAGGATATTGCCAACGCCATCGCAGCCAACCATCCTGAGGCTTACCTCATGATGCTGCTTATCGACGAGCGTCCTGAGGAGGTTACCGACATGGCACGCACCGTGAATGCAGAGGTTATTGCCTCTACCTTCGACGAGCCGGCAGAGCGCCATGTCAAGATTGCCGGAATCGTGCTCGAGAAGGCTAAGAGAATGGTAGAATGCGGACACGATGTTGTCATCTTCCTCGATTCCATCACCCGTCTCGCTCGTGCCTACAACACCACAGCTCCTACTTCTGGTAAGGTGCTCACCGGTGGTGTGGATGCAAACGCCCTCCAGAAACCTAAGCGTTTCTTCGGTGCTGCGCGTAACATCGAAGGCGGCGGTTCGCTCACCATCATCGCTACTGCCCTCATCGATACGGGTAGTAAGATGGATGAAGTCATCTTCGAGGAGTTCAAGGGAACAGGTAACATGGAGTTGCAGCTCGACCGCTCACTCAGCAACAAGCGCATCTTCCCTGCCGTCAACCTGGTGGCTTCTTCTACCCGTCGCGACGACCTCTTGCAGGACAAGAAGACGCTCGACCGCATGTGGATTCTGCGCAAGTTCATTTCAGATATGAACCCTATCGAGGCGATGAATACCATCCACAAGAGCATGCAGACTACTCGCAACAACGAGGAGTTCCTGATTTCGATGAATTCATAAATTCAGCATTTACAGCATAAAAGTTAAGGGCGTTTCATCCTTTTGGACGAAGCGCCCTTTTCTTATCATCTGATAGGGAGCCTTACCATGTTACATACATGACAAAGCAGAAACAAAGAGATAAATAAATTATTGCCATAAAACTAGCAAAAATGATAGCAAAATGTCATTTTCAAGGCTAAAAACAAGTGGTTGACCCATATCAAGAA
>OLIS01002053.1_pt1 | contig 13602 bp, 8 predicted proteins | sample 1601351 | NCBI WGS metagenome assembly OLIS01 (sample SAMEA2452122, study PRJEB22498) | human gut metagenome | biome: human feces; feature: human gut; material: feces | place: Australia | collected 2012
GCGACCACCTGTTCCCAAAACAGGAGCGCTACCGGGCTGCGCTACACCCCGCTTTCATTCTCACTGCAACTTATCTTTGTTAGCGTAAGCATCATTTCTGAATTGCGGGTGCAAAGGTACAACATTTTTCTGATTCCACCAAATTTTTGGGCAACTTTTTTCAAAAAAAATATTCATTTTCTTGTTTTTTGCCAAAAAATAAAGGGCAACTTCCTAAAAAGCTGCCCTTTACACCTTATTATATATAGCGATTCTGAAAAATCAGCCATCGCCATCCTTATTGCCATTACGCCTTGATGATTCCTTCCTCTACGAAAATCTTCTGCAAAATCTGAACAGCCTTCTCTACTTGATCCTTGGTATGAGTTGCCATGAGGGCAAAACGTACCAATGTATCCTGTGGAGCACATGCTGGAGGAATAACCGGATTGATGAATACACCCGCATCGTAAGCCAACTTAGTAACAACGAATGTTTTCTCTGCATCGCGAACATAGAGAGGTATGATAGGACTCTCGGTCTCACCAATCTCAAAACCTTCTTCGCGGAAACGCTTCAAGGCATAGTTGGTTACATCCCACAGATTCTCGAAACGCTCAGGCTCTTCCTGAATGATGTGGAGTGCCTCAAGAGCAGCAGCTGTAGCAGCTGGAGTATTGGATGCACTGAAGATGTAAGTACGGCAGTTATGACGGAGGAAGTTGATAGTATCCTTGTCTGATGCGATGAAACCACCGATAGAAGCCAAACTCTTAGAGAATGTACCCATGATAAGGTCTACCTCATCTGTCAAGCCGAAGTGGTCGCAGACGCCACGTCCCTGCTTACCGAATACGCCGAGACCATGAGCCTCATCCACCATGATAGAGCAGTTGTACTTATGCTTGAGCTTTACAATCTCAGGCAAGTTGGCCAAGTCACCCTCCATAGAGAACACGCCATCAACCACGATGAGCTTGACAGCATCCTCAGGAAGCTTAGAGAGCACGCGCTCCAAATCTTCCATGTCGTTGTGCTTGTAGTGAAGCTGGGTAGCAAATGAGAGACGGCGGCCATCTACGATACTGGCGTGGTCACGGTCGTCGCAGATGATATAATCACCGCGACCCACAACACATGCCAACACACCCTGGTTCACAGAGAAACCAGTAGAGAAGCACAATGTCTCGTCCTTACCCATAAACTCTGCAAGCTCCTTCTCGAGCTGTACATGTAAATCGAGGGTACCATTGAGGAAACGACTACCCGCACAGCCTGAGCCATACTTGTCAAGAGCAGCCTTAGCTGCGTCGATTACACGCTGGTCGTTTGTCAAACCCTGATAAGCATTTGAGCCGAACATCAGGATATGGTGTCCGTTGATGTCGGTAACTTCAGTCATCTGCTTACTTGTGATCTCGCGGAAGTATGGATACACACCGGCAGCCATATACTTCTGAGGAACACGATAATTCTTGTATCTTTCTTGTAATTGTCCCATTATAAATAGGTGTACTTTATTTTCTTTTTATATTTATTCTAAGTTTCAGGGTGCAAAGATACAAAAAAAGACTAATATAACCGCTTTTTTCCTAAGAAAGTTTACTTTTAGAGTTTTTTTAATGGATATTTCTTGCTATTTTAGGGATTTTTATTACTTTTGCACTTTAAAAATTACGTTTTCTTGACTAAGATATGAAAAAAAAGATAGTTTTCATCATGAACCCGATTTCTGGAACCAGCAGCAAAGCGGCTGTTCCCAGTTTGATAGATTCTACTTTGGACAAGGAGCTGTTCGAGTACGAGATAAGGTTAACCGAAAGGGCCGGGCACGCATCTGAGATTGCCGCCGAAGCCAGAGACAACCATGCCGACATCGTGGTGGCAGTGGGTGGCGACGGCACTGTTAACGAAGTAGCCCGTTCCATCGTCCATTCAGATACAGCCCTGGGCATCCTGCCTTGCGGTTCCGGCAATGGACTGGCGCGCCACCTGCTCTTGCCTATGAACTTGAAGAAGAGCATCGAGGTAATCAATGCTTGCCAGATACGCGACCTTGACTATGGAGTCATCAACGACTACCCTTTCTTCTGTACCTGCGGAATGGGATTCGACGCCTTCGTCAGCATGAAATTTGCCGAGAGCGGAAAGCGAGGACCAATCAGTTATGCAGAGAACATTCTCAGAGAGGGTCTGAAATATGAGCCGGAGACCTATACGCTGGAAGACGAGACAGGCACCAAGCAATACAAGGCCTTTCTCATTTCCTGCGCCAATGCCTCACAATATGGCAACAATGCCTACATAGCTCCACAGGCATCCATGAGCGACGGACTGATGGACGTTGTCATCATGGAGCCATTCGATGTTCTGGAGGCTTCGCAGGTTAGTTTCGACATGTTCAACAAGACGCTCGACAAGAACTCGAAGATTAAGTCGTTCCGCTGTAAGAAGCTCCACATTTCACGCAGCAAGCCGGGTGTTATCCATTACGACGGTGACCCGGTGATGACTGGTGCCGATATCGACGTGCATCTGGAAGAGAAAGGTATCAAGATGATCATCAATCCATTCGCCGACAAAAGTGTCCGCAAGCCCAACATGATCCAATCGGCCTTTGCAGATTTCTTCAACGACATCAATGTGGTTCGCGACGACATTCACAAGGATATCCAGCGACAGAGCAAGCGAGTTGAAGCCATCAGTAAACTGGTGCAACGCAAACTGAACCTTTAAAATGACAGGAGTTGGAAATTAGAAGATTTTGCAGGCATGACTATACTTCCTGCAACTTCTAACCTCCAACTCCTGTCTATATATAAAAATATTATCTTTGATATTAAACCAATATCTTCATATCAAGATTAGCTTACATAGAATTTCTCAGTAATTTTCGCATACCATTCCGATCGGTTCCCGTCAGAATCCATCATTACCTCAATCGCATTTTCCATCTCCACCGTTCTATGTCTGGCAAAGGTCAGCATAAAGCGCTTAGGCTGCTTCCGTCCCACCGTTTTAACCCCACATTGGCGAACAAGGCAAAAGCCTAGCAGATAGGCTTCTGACGTAAAGGCATCCAGTACTTCAGATGGCACTATTGCCGAGAACACGCCCTCTTCAGAAAGCAAGCGTTTTACCCCTAGGAAAAGATCCCTAAACGGCAAGCTGTCAGCATGGCGGGCCATCGACCTTTTACTGTCTGGATTTTTCAGACTATTCAAGAAGAAGGGAGGATTACTTACGATGGCATCAAACTTCTCCGCCGATTCATAATCCTGCAAGCGGCAGCACGCTATGCTCACCCTGTCGGCGAAGGGACTAGCCGCCACATTCTCACGAGCCTCATCACAAGCCTCAGCATCCAGGTCAACACCTATCACCTGAGCCTCCTGGCAGCGCTGCGCCATCATCAGCGAGATGAGTCCTGTGCCCGAACCAATATCCAATATACGCTTGCCGCCAGGAGCCCATGCCCCCAGCAGCACACCATCCGTACCCACCTTCATGGCACAACGGTCTTGGTGAATTTCAAATTGCTTAAACTTAAATCCTGCCATTTATCCTAACTTTTTTACTTAAAATCATAACGCAAATTTAAGCATTTTATTACATTTACCCTCCTCTATTAAAAATAAAATATAATAAAGAGGAGTTTTTCGGAAAAATAGATGGGATTTTCGCTAAAAATCACTAACTTTGCAAACTAAAAAAGTATATTCATCAAATTTACACCCCCAAAAAGTGTTTATTTAACAAATATGAACGATAATTCAAATACACGAATCCAGATGATTGCCGACTTCGATGGTGATGCATCCGTGCTGATTAAACAAAGAGAAGCAGGCATCTATCCTACCCTCTGCACACGCGACCTGGTAGTTTTCCCAGCTGTGCTGACCCCTATCGTGGTGGGCAGAAAAAAGAGTCAGGAACTGGTAAACATGCTGGAGCAGAATCCAGAAACGATATTCTGTATCTTCTGTCAGAAGCAAGAAGACACCGAAGATCCTGCAGCAGAAGATCTCTACGAACAGGGAACTTTCGCAAAACTGGTGAAAGTCATCAACATGCCCAACGAGGAGCACCAGAAGACCGTCATCGTACAGGGTCTGGGAAGATGCAAGCTGAAAAGCATCGTAGAATCCCACCCCTACCACATGGCAGACGTGGAGAGCCAACCGGAACTCTGGCCTTCAGAGAAATTGGCCAAGGAGCCGATGTTCAAGACCCTGACCAAGACCTTCTTCGAGGAGTCAATCAAATTCATCAAGAATAACGAAAACATCCCAGACGAGGCGGTCTATGCCATCAATGAGATTTCCAACATCTTCGTCAAGTGCAACTTTCTCTGCAACTCCTTGTCTTTTTCTGTAGAAGACAGAATCAAGATGCTGGAGGAAGAGTTCCTCCCCGACCGTATTATAGTAGCAATGAAGGCTTTGCAAAAGGAGCTGAAACTGCTCTACCTGCAATCAGAAATCAGGAGAAAGACTCAATACGAGATGGAAGAACAGCAGAAGGAATACTTCCTGAAACAGCAGATTAAGCAAATCAAGACTGAACTGGGAGAAGGGGAAGGAAGTCCGGAGAAGAAGGAACTGCTCGAAAAGGCCCAGCACAAAGTATGGAACGGAGCAACCCAGGCGGTTTTCAAGAAGGAGATGGCCAAGCTTGACAACATCTATCCGCAAAGCCCCGACTATCCTATTCAGATCAACTATCTGCAGACGCTGGTAGATTTGCCTTGGAACGAATACACCATAGACAACCTGAGCCTGACCCACGCCAAGAAGATTCTCAACCAGGACCACTACGGCATGGAGAAAGTGAAGGAGCGCATCCTGGAATATCTGGCAGTTAGAAGCTTGAAAAACGGAACGCAGAGTCCTATCCTTTGTCTCTACGGTCCTCCGGGAGTAGGAAAGACCAGTTTGGGAAGAAGCATAGCCAAGGCCATGAACCGCAAGTATGTGCGCATGTCGCTCGGCGGTCTGCACGATGAGTCGGAAATCCGCGGTCACCGCCGCACCTACATCGGAGCAATGCCTGGAAGAATCATCAAGAACATCCAGAAGGCAGGAAGCAGCAACCCGGTGTTCATTCTCGACGAGATAGACAAGATATCGAACAGCAACTATCATGGCGACCCGGCATCGGCACTGCTCGAAGTACTCGACCCAGAGCAGAATGTAGCCTTCCACGACAACTATCTGGATGTGGATTACGACCTCTCGAAGGTTCTCTTCATCGCCACTGCCAATGACATCAGTTCCATCCCGCGCCCATTGCTCGACCGCATGGAGCTGATAGAAGTAGGCGGCTACATCACCGAAGAGAAGATAGAAATAGCCAAGCGCCACCTGATTCCGAAGGAGTTGGAGAATACGGGTCTCGACACGTTCACCCCGAAGGTGACCTTCAGCAAGGCAGCCATCGAGAACATCATCGAGCACTACACCCGAGAAAGCGGCGTGCGCCAGTTGAAGAAACAGATTAACAAGGGACTGCGCAAGATGGCCTACAAGCTCGCATCATCCAAGGAACTGGAAAAGCCTGCCATCACCCCAGCCGAACTGAAAGATATTCTTGGCACGGCACCCTTCAACCGTGACATCTACCAGGGCAACAGTTATGCGGGAGTAGTAACCGGACTGGCATGGACTTCCGTGGGCGGAGAAATCCTCTTCATCGAGACCTCCCTGAGCAAGGGCAGGCAAGGCAAGCTGACCCTGACCGGAAATCTCGGCGACGTGATGAAGGAGTCTGCCGTCATCGCCCTGGAGTACATTAAGGCGCATATCGACCTGCTCGGCGTAGACTATCGCATCTTTGAAAACTGGAACCTCCACATCCATGTGCCGGAAGGTGCCACGCCTAAAGACGGTCCATCGGCAGGAATCACCATCGCCACCAGCATCGCCTCGGCCATCACCCAGCGCAAGGTGCGCAAGAACACCGCCATGACGGGCGAGATAACCCTTCGAGGCAAAGTGCTCCCAGTGGGTGGCATCAAGGAGAAGATTCTGGCAGCCAAGCGTGCCGGCATCACCGACATCGTGATTTGCAAGGATAACGAGAAGGACATTCTCGACATTCCGGAAAAGTATCTCAAGGGCGTAAGCTTCCACTATGTAGAAGACGTGGCAGATGTATGGGAGTTCGCACTCACCGACGAGAAAGTGGAGCACCCTATCAACTTCACCATTCCAGATAACGACAAAAAAGAAGAAAAATAAAGAAAATGAAATTTGAACTACAAGTAACAGATAAGGCCAGCGATGCACGTACTGGCATCATCACCACCGACCACGGACAGATTAAGACACCTATCTTCATGCCAGTAGGCACCGTGGGAAGCGTGAAGGGCGTCCACTTCGAGGAGTTGCGCCAGCAGGTGAAAGCCCAGATTATCCTGGGCAACACCTACCACCTCTACCTGCGTCCGGGACTCGACGTCATCAAGGCGGCAGGAGGACTGCATAAGTTTAACGGCTGGGACCGCCCTATCCTCACCGACAGCGGCGGATTCCAGGTATTCTCGCTCACTGGCATCCGCAAGCTCAGAGAAGAGGGATGCGAGTTCCGCTCACACATCGACGGCAGCAAGCACTTCTTCACCCCCGAGAACGTAATGGATACCGAGCGCATCATCGGTGCCGACATCATGATGGCATTCGATGAGTGTCCTCCTGGACAGAGCGATTTCCAGTACGCCAAAAAGAGTCTGGAGCTCACCCAGCGCTGGCTGGACCGCTGCTTCAAGCGCTTCAACGAGACAGAACCGCTCTACGGCTACCAGCAGAGTCTCTTCCCTATCGTCCAGGGCTGCACCTTCCCTGAATTGCGCCGCGAGGCAGCCAAGTTCATCGCCGACAAGGGCGCAGACGGAAATGCCATCGGCGGTCTTGCCGTGGGAGAACCTACCGAGGTGATGTATGAGATGATTGAGGTGGTGAACGAGATTCTGCCAAAGGACAAGCCTCGCTACCTGATGGGTGTGGGTACTCCTCAGAATATCCTGGAAGCCATCGAGCGTGGTGTGGATATGTTCGACTGCGTCATGCCAACCCGCAACGGCCGCAATGCGATGCTCTTCACCTATAATGGTACGATGAACATGCGCAACAAGAAATGGGAGATGGACTTCAGTCCGGTGGACCCAGACGGATGCGACATCGACCGCATGACCACCAAGGCCTACCTGCACCACCTGTTCAAGGCACAGGAACTCCTGGCAATGCAGATAGCCAGCATCCACAACCTCTCGTTCTACCTGCGACTCGTCACCGATGCCCGCCATCACATAGAGCAGGGCGACTTTGTGGAGTGGAAACGCTCCATCATCGACCAGCTGGGCAGACGAATCTAGTTTTGGACTTTGAGCTTTGAGCATTGAGCTTTATGGGATGCTCCTATACATATTTTACTTTAAATGATGAAAGATTTTAAATACATCAGAAAACATCGCAGACGACTGAAGATGGGCAGAGCCATTGCCCATCGCTTCGGTTGGCTGGTTCCCATCCTCCACCGCATCGCCAAGGTGCTGGGATGGATAGGGCACAAACTGCGTTTCCTCAAGGTGCTCAGGTATCTCAACCCACTGAGATACATCAAGCGACTGGACTGGTATATCATCAAGAAGTTCGTAGGTTACTACTTCTTCTCGATAGCCTTGATTATTACCATTGCCATCGTGTTCGACTTCAACGAGAACCTGGCGAAGTTTACGGAGTATCATGCGCCGACCCGGGCCATCATCTTCGACTATTACGCCAACTTCGTTCCCTACTTCGCCAACCTCTTCAGTGCGTTGTTCGTGTTCGTGGCAGTCATCCTCTTCACCTCGAAGCTGGCAGGCAACTCTGAAATCATTGCCATCATGGCATCGGGCGTTTCATTCAAGCGACTTCTGCGTCCTTATCTCATCACCTGCGTGATGCTTTCAGCCCTGAGCTATGCGCTCTCCGCCTACGTCATCCCACATGGCACCGTGGTTCGACAGAACTTCGAGAACATGTATAAGAACAAGAAGAAGAACACCTCTGCCGAGAATGTGCAGCTGCAGGTAGATAAAGGTGTCATCGCCTACATCCAGCACTACGACAACAACGTGAAGAGAGGCTATGGCTTCTGCCTGGACAAGTTTCAGGACAAAAAACTGGTGAGTCACCTCACGGCAATGGAGATTCAGTATGATACCATCTCCGACAGCAAGTACCACTGGAAACTGAGCAGCTGGAAGGTGCGCCAGCTGAAGGGTATGAAGGAACACATCACGAGTGGAGCACAGAAGGATACGCTCATCATGATGGAGCCTACCGATCTGGTTTACTCCAAGGGACAGCAGGAAACCTTCACCAGTCCGGAACTGAAGGATTATATCTCCAAGCAGATCAACCGTGGTTCAGGCAATGTGGTACAGTATCAGGTGGAGTACTACAAGCGCATCGCCTCCTCGTTTGCTTCCTTCATCCTCACCATCATCGGTGTTTCGCTCTCATCCCGCAAGCGAAAGGGAGGAATGGGAATGGCACTGGGCATCGGTCTGGCACTGAGTTTCGGCTACATCATGCTGCAGACCGTTTCAGCCACCTTCGCCATTCAGGCAAACTTTCCTCCGGCATTGGCGGCATGGATGCCAAACATCATCTTTGCCTTCGTGGCTTACTTCTGCTACCGCAAGGCTCCGAGGTAATTATCAATTAAGAATTAAGAGTTTATAGTTTATAGGGGCACTGCTGCTATAAGCTATAAACTATAAATTAAAAAATTTATAGAAATGTATTTCGACGAATTAGATTTAAACGACAACGTGCTCGACGCATTATACGACATGCGATTCGACACTTGCACCCCCGTACAGGAAAAATGTATACCAGAGATATTGGAAGGTCACGACGTGTTAGGCGTTGCACAGACCGGCACCGGTAAGACTGCAGCCTACCTGCTCCCAGTTTTGAGCAAGCTCGACGATGGCGGTTATCCAAAAGATGCCATCAACTGCGTCATCATGTCACCAACCCGCGAGTTGGCTCAGCAGATAGACCAGGCAATGCAGGGCTTCGGCTACTATCTGCAAGATGTGAGCAGCGTGGCAGTATATGGCGGCAACGACGGCAACCGCTACGACCAGGAATTGAAGAGCCTCCGCATGGGTGCCGATGTAGTTATCGCTACCCCTGGCCGCCTCATCACCCACATATCTCTGGGTAACGTGGATTTGAGCAAGGTGAGCTTCTTCATCCTTGATGAGGCCGACCGCATGCTCGACATGGGTTTCTCTGAGGACATCAACACCATCGCAAGCAAGTTGCCTAAGACCTGCCAGACCATCATGTTCTCTGCCACCATGCCAGAGAAGATTGAGGAACTGGCTAAGACCTTGCTCAAGGACCCTGTAGAGATTAAGCTCGCCGTAAGCAAACCAGCCGAGAAGATCAAGCAGGAGGCTTACGTATGCTATGAAACCCAGAAGATGACCATCATCAAGGACATCTTCAAGGCTGGCGACATGAAGCGTGTCATCGTGTTCAGCGGCAGCAAGATGAAGGTGAAGCAGTTGGCAGCAGCCCTTCAGCAGATAGGCATCAACTGCGGTGCGATGCACTCCGACCTGGAGCAGGCAGAGCGCGACGACGTGATGTTCAAGTTTAAGAGCGGACAATATGATGTACTCGTGGCTACCGATATCGTGGCTCGTGGAATCGACATCGATGACATCGAGATGGTTATCAACTACGATGTTCCTCACGATACAGAGGATTATGTTCACCGCATCGGTCGTACAGCCCGTGCCAACCGTGACGGTAGAGCCATCACCTTCGTAAACGAGGAAGACCAGTACTGGTTCCAGCAGATTGAGAAGTTCCTGGAAAAAGTGGTAGAGAAGATGCCATTGCCTGAAGGTTGCGGCGAAGGTCCAGAATACATCAAGCTCAACAAGCCTAAGAAGAACAACGGCCGTGGTGGAAAGGGCGGAAAGCAAGGCGGAAAGGGCCGTGGCAAGAACGGAGAAAACCGCAACAAGAAGAACGCCGAGAATAAGAACAATGGTGAGAATGGCAAAAATGGAAACGAAGGCAACAATGCCAACAGCGAGGGTAAGACCAAGACTAGCGCCAAGAACCGTCGCCAGAAAGACCGTGACCAGACTTCACACAAGCGCAAGCCAAACAAACCAAACGACCGACAGGAGAAGACTCCTCGCAACAATGGCGAGCAGCAGAATACTCCTAATGATGCCAAGCAGCAGAATGCCCCTAAGGGAGCCAAGCCACAGAACAACAAGCAGGCTGCTCCACAGAATGGCGAGCAGCAGAGCCGTAACAACAAGCGCCGCAACAACAACAAGCGCCGCAATGATGAGAACGGCAACCAGCAGCCTAATGGCAACCAGCGTCCAGGTGCAGAGAACAATGTCCGCCCAGGCAGCAATGGCCGTGGCAGAGGCGTAGCCCAGAAGAAGCAGGGCACTTCCCAGCAGCAGAACACCGAGGGTTCCAGCAACCGCAAGTATGCTCCTGTGGTAAACCCACAGAAGAACGAGAATTCGGTGAAGAAATTCATCAAGCGTATCTTCGGATTCGGCAAATAAAGATTAGCTGACTCATCTGCAGTATCTGCTGTAGGTTTACACATTATTATATATATAGGATAAACACTATATACAATAGGATAAGCCCGATAAGAGCGTTGGACTATCACCAACCTTTTATCGGGCTTTTACATAAACCATGGAATCAGCCATCTCATTCCATCGGCTTTCCAGCAAAATCGGTAACTATGGACAGAATCAAAAAGCAACATTTCACCCCACTCATGTCCTTCAGCCTCGTACTGACGGTAGGTATCATCACGGCTAAATATAGCTATGATTACCTCAGCATGCGCCAATGGCTCACCTTCTCCATCCTCCCCTGGAGCTTCGCAGCCTGCTGCTATATGATGACCCAACTCATCCGCCGGCACAACCCGTCGAGCCGCACCACCGACAAGCTCATCCACTATCAATGCCTCAACCTCTATCTTTGCATCTTCTGCCTCGGCGGTTGCATTACCGCCCATCACATCAATCAGCTCAATGCTCCCGTTCAGATAAAAGCCTACCAATCACTCTCCTCCTTTGAACGCACCATCCTGAAAGCCCAAGACTTCAGGCTGCAGGCGGAACAACGACTCCACACCCTGCATATCGGAGAACAGGATTTCGCAGTCATCGCAGCCATGGCAATGGGCGACAAGTCAGCACTCAGCCAGGAAACCAAGGAAGCCTATTCCATATCCGGAACAAGCCACATATTGGCAGTAAGCGGTTTGCATATCGGCATCATCTTCCAGCTCATCATCCTGCTGCTAGGCGGCAAGCGCCGGTCTAAGCTAACCATCATCCTATCCACCACCATCGTCTGGGCATACGTTATTTTTATCGGATTCCCAGCCAGTGCCGTCAGGGCAGCCACCATGCTCAGCATCTACAGTATGGTATTGCTCTCCTTGCGCCCCGACCCAACGCTCAATACGCTGGCATTGGCCTACATCATCATGGTGCTGGTCAACCCGTTCAACATCTTCGACATCGGTTTCCAGATGTCCTTTCTTGCCGTGGGTTCCATTCTTCTGTTCTATCCCCTCTTCTTCGCTCTCCTCTCATCTCACAGCAACACCATCCGCGCAATATGGGGTCTTTTCTGTGTTTCCCTGGCTGCCCAGATTGGCACCCTGCCCCTCATCGTCTTCTATTTCGGTCGCATCTCCTGCTACTCTCTGATTACCAGTTTCATCGCCATCCCGGCAGCCACCCTCATTCTCTATCTCTGCGTCCTGCTTTTCATCCTTTCACCCCTTACCTACATCTCTTTCCTATCCTCACCCACAGAAGGATTGATGCAGCTGGTGATGAACGTTCTCACCTCCATCACCCAATTCATCAACACCGCCTTCCGTCTGACGAGTATGTTGCCGGGGGCAAGCATCGAGCATGTGCATCTTTCCCTGCTCCAGCTAGCCATTCTCTATGTTGCCATCCTAGCCGGCTACTTCGCTTTCGTAAAATGGTACCAGCTGAAAGAGAAGATGGTCTGAAAATTTGTGTATCACAAAAATAATGCGTATCTTTGCAGTATCAATACAAATATTTGTATCTTTGCAGTATGAATTACGATAGAATCAAACAGCAGACAGATCATCTGCCAGCCTTCCAGATAGCCGACGCCATCAACAGCACCCTGAAGGAGTCGGCAAACCTTGTTGTTACCGCTCCGCCGGGAGCCGGAAAGTCCACCGTACTTCCACTCACTCTCCTCGAAGCCACCCCACAAGGAAAGATTCTGATGCTGGAACCGCGCCGACTTGCCGCCCGGCAGATAGCAGAGCGGATGGCAAGCATCCTGGGCGAACCCGTAGGCAAGACCATAGGTTACCGGGTACGCTTCGAGAACAAGGTTTCCTCAGAAACCCGCATCGAGGTGCTCACCGAAGGAATCCTCACCCGAATGCTCATCCACGATGCCACGCTCGAAGGAGTGAGCGCCATCATCTTCGATGAGTTTCACGAGCGAAGCATCAACTCCGACCTGGCGCTAGCTCTCACCCGACAGGCCCAGGAAATCATCCGACCAGATTTGAAGATCATCATCATGTCGGCAACCATCGATGCTACTGCCATCTGCGAGGCTCTTCAGGCGCCATTGATAGAGAGCGAAGGCCGAATGTTCCCAGTAGAGACCATTTATTCTGAGACCGACATTGCGCGATACGACATATATAAAGAGGTGGCAGCTACCATCCTCAAGGCTGCAGATAAGCACGAGGGCGATATTCTAGCTTTCCTTCCAGGACAGGCGGAGATTCTGAAATGCAAGGAGATATTGGATGCAAGCCTCAGCAGGGCTTCAGCAGGACTTACCGTTCCGCAGGTTTATCCGCTCTACGGCAATCTCCCACCCGAGAAGCAGCGCCTCGCCATCGCCCCATCCCGTGAGGGAGAAAGGAAAATCGTGCTCGCTACGCCTATCGCAGAAACCTCGCTTACCATCGAAGGGGTAAGAATCGTGGTGGATTCCGGACTCTGCAGAAAACTGGTTTACGACGCCCGTACGGGATTGAGCCACCTGGAAACCGTAACCATCAGTAAGGATATGGCTACCCAGCGAAGAGGACGAGCCGGACGAGTGGCTGAAGGAATCTGCTATCGGTTGTGGACTCAGACCTCGGATCATCTGATGGAAGACCAGCGCCAACCGGAAATAGAAGAAGCCGACCTTACATCGATGGTACTCGACATTGCAGCCTTTGGCGAGAACAATCCCCAGTCGCTGCTCTGGCTTACCCCACCATCAAGCAGTAATCTGCTTAATGCCAAGGAATTGCTTCTTTCTCTTGAAGCGATAGAACCGAATGGCAGCATCACCCCATTGGGCAGGAAGATGGCAACATTGCCTTGTCATCCGCGCATCGCCAAGATGATGATGAGTACAGAATCTTCTGCGCTCAAAGCTCTAGTCTGCGACGTTGCCGCCCTACTGGAAGAGAAAGACCCGATGAGCGACACAGAGGATTCAGACATGGCGCTGCGCCTCTCCATCCTCCGTTCGCAGCGACAGAAAAACAGTCTGGGCA
>OLIS01002054.1_pt1 | contig 13595 bp, 8 predicted proteins | sample 1601351 | NCBI WGS metagenome assembly OLIS01 (sample SAMEA2452122, study PRJEB22498) | human gut metagenome | biome: human feces; feature: human gut; material: feces | place: Australia | collected 2012
TGTGAAAATAGAAGGCAAATGCCTTTTATGATTAGCATTTACCTCCTACCCGATTGTGTCGGGCATGACACTAACCTAACTGGTTCAATTCCAGTCGCAGGTATTTACCGCCAAGCGAAGCGAATGGCAAGTCGTTGACAGTAATGTCAAGGATGAAGGAAGCCAATAGCGAGACTATCGAGCCTACGAACAGAAACTTGGTATAAGGCTAAATGGGAAAGGATAAGACTGCAAAACAAGTTGAAGTCCGAATGGTAAACGTATTCCCCAAAACAGTAAACCAAGAGGTTGTGAAGTCGGCAGGTTAGTGCCTTACCCCGAGAGGCCCATCCAGCGTGTCAACACACGTGCGATAAAAAGTTTATGGATGGGAGTCAGCTGAGTCCATAGTAGGTATCTCACCAATCCCGAAGGGACTAATGTATATATAGTGCAAATCGCTGTAAGCAATGCGTTGATAGTTCGGAAGTGAGGTATGACGTATATGAAAGAACCGTAATCTTTCAAAGTCGGAAGTAACGAGAACGTTTCATCGTAAATTTACAAGCAGAACGAAAAGCAGCAAATGGAATTAGTAAACGAGATTGTAGAAGCAAGAAACTTCTGGGAAGCCTGGATGTCTGTCAGGCGTAACAAAGGTGCTGCCGGCATAGATAAGATGTCGGTAGATATACTTGACGTGTATATGCCCCAGCATATGGATGAGATAAAGCAGTCCATATGTCGAAAGCAATACAAGCCATCCCCCGTAAGACGTGTATTTATCCCCAAACCCAATGGCAAGCAACGTCCCTTGGGCATCCCTACAGTAGTAGACCGCGTGGTGCAACAGGCGACCGCCCAAGTGCTAAACCGCATCTATGAACCACTGTTTAGTGAGCATAGTTATGGTTTCAGACCGAATCGCAGTTGCCATCAGGCAATCAACCAAGCATTGGACTACTTGAATGCAGGGTATGAGTGGGTAGTGGACTTTGATATAGAGAAGTACTTTGACACGGTCAATCACGAGAAGCTAATTTCAATCCTACGTGAGCAGGTCAATGATTCTGCCACTCTCAATCTAATTCGCTCGTTCCTAAAGTCGGGTGTAATGGAGGGAGGTCTTGTCAGTGCGACCACAGAGGAAGTTCCCCAAGGTGGTTGCATATCCCCAATTCTGTCCAACATTTACCTTGACAAGCTCGACAAGGAACTCGAAAGTCGAGAGTTACGCTTTGTCCGTTATGCGGATGACTTTGATATATTTGTCAAGAGCGAAAGGTCAGCGGATAGGGTAATGGCATCGGTGAGTCGTTGGCTCGAATCAAAACTAAGGCTCAAAGTAAGCGCAACGAAGACCAAGGTGGTCAGACCCACAAAGAGTGTATTCTTGGGTTTTACATTTTGGAAAAACACGAGAGGTTGGGAATGCCGACCTACAGATGCAGCCAAGGAGAAGTTGGAGACCAAGGTGAAGCAGGTTTTAGTTCGCAAGAGAGCAACTGCTCAACCAATGTCATACATCTTCACAAAATTAAATCAAGTCATAAGAGGATGGGTTAACTATTACTACGTAGGTAGTATGGCGACTTATCTCCGAGATGTATTTGGACCTTGGTTACGTCACAAGGTTAGAGTGGTCATTGTAAAGCAATGGAAGAAATGCAGTACTATCTACAAGAATCTACTGAAGATAAAGTCAATCATCAAGAGTAGAATCACAGACGATGTAATTTATCAAGCTTCAATGACAAGGTTAGGTTGGTACCGACAGTGCGGACTATCCACCATAAACTATCTTCTCTGCCCCCAAATGTTAGCGTTACCGAGAGTTAATAGGACAGATAAAAGCAAGAGCCGACCAGGCTTGGTCGACCCTTATGCTTTGTATCAGAGTTTGCGTTCTCCTATATGTATGTAGCGCCGTATACGAGACCCGTACGTACGGTGCAATGAGAGGTGCTGGGGGTAACTCCCCACATCTACTCTATTGTTGCTCAATGTTGGTATAGCTGCGGATAGTTCAGTCCATTCTTATTTCGGATGGAGTTACTCCCATAGCTTTTTTAAAGCAACGGCTAAAATATTTAGGATCAGAGAAACCGCAACGATAGGCTACTTCTGATACGTTGAGGCTCTTTTTTTCAAGGAGCATTTGGCGAGCTGCGTTCAATCGGATGTCAAGAATGAAGTTGTTGGGGGTGCAGTCCAACTCTTTCTTCATAATTATATATAAAGAGGAGCGACTCGTACACATTTCCTTGGCAATGAAATCTACATTCAGGTCGGTGTCGGATAAGTGTTCGAGGACAATTTTTTCCACTTTAGATCTGAAGGTAGATGACTCGATGGAATCTGTGTTAGCGGGTTCTTTAGCTTTGTGGTCTATCATGTCTGCCACTCTCACCTTGATGTATTCCATCTTTTCGCCAGCAGAGAGTTTCAGAGTTTTTATCTCATTCTGCAATCGCCGTATGTATCTATACAGTCTGAATGAAAGTACGCATGCAATAAGTATGAGTCCTCCATAAAGCATCCAGGCTATAGGGCGTTCGTTGAAATAAGGAGTGCGGTGAATAGTGACAAATGTCTCATTGTCACACCAGATTCCGTCTCCGTTAGTCGACTTGATCTTTAGGCGGAATGTACCTGCAGGGATGTTAGAGAGATTAATATGGTTCTCGGTTGTATACATCCAGTGGGTATCTACACCTTCAAGCATATATGCATATTGTATATGCTCATTCTTGTTAAGGTCGATGGCAGCAAACGAAATTCTCAGACTTTTCTCTTGGGGCGATAGTTCTATATGAGAAGGAACGTCAAAAAGTATTTTGGGCACGAAGTTACTTTTTCTTATAGTCTTTTCATTGATTGTCAATGCGCCTTGTGTCGTACCGAAGAATATCGTATGGCTTTCTGAGACGTAGAGAGGTTTTGCTTCAGAGAAGGAGAAATGGCCCGTGAAGAGACTTTCTGAATAGTTGGTGAACGAACGTTTCTTGGGGTTATACTTCATCAGGCAGTATTCTGATACCAGCCATATCATGCCTTGTGCGTCCTCACACATGTTGAGTACCACGTCAGACATCATACCATTTTCGGTCGTTAGTGCAGAAAATTTGAGATGATGAGTGTGAAGGCTTTCCTTTTCTATGATATTTAAGCCCCCGCCATAAGTTGCTACATATATCGTTTCGTCGTTAGAACGTAGTAGTGCCATAGCTTGATTGTTGCTGATAGACAGAGGGTCGGCAGGTATTCGTTTGTTTTGTAAAAACCGAATCTTTTGTACATTTTTATCTATATGAGCAGTAAAGATACCATGATTGGTGGCAAGTAGTAATGTACTGTCTGGAGTCAGAAGCATGTCGTATATGGAATTTGCCTCCTTGGGGAATTGTAAACCATGATTTCTATTGATGAACTTAGGCCTGTCGCTCCACGGATTCTCGATAATGTTGAGTCCACCATTGAATGTTCCTACGAGGATTCTGCCTGATGGGTCTTCTTTTATGGCATACACATTGTTGCAACTGATGCTGTTAGAGTTGGCTTTCTGAGTAAATGACTTTACAGAGAAACTTCCGTCTTTTGATTCTCTTAGTCTGAGAAGTCCGTTAGGCTTTGTGCCAATCCATAGAAAACCATGTGAGTCTTGCAACATGGAATACACACTTGCACCAAATGACATTCTTGTCTTCGATATATTCCCATTCTTGGTAAGGTAGCCTATTGGTAAGCCCTTTGTGGTACATATCCTGACGAAACCATTCTTGTCGGCTATGAATATGCGGTTTCCTTTGTCGCAGAACAAGGATCGTATCACCTCCTCTCCATGATGGCTAAACTTGGTAGGACCTACTTTTTCCTTTCCGAAAATGAGTCGATCGAGTCCTCGGTGGGTGTATATCCAATAGCCTCCTTGTCTGTCTTTATACAATATGCGTGTTTCTATATCCTTGTATTCGGGTAGAGAACTGATGATTGCTGTCTGTTGTGGGGTGGGGCGAAAGCGATCACCTTTGTCTGTCTTCTTGTTTTTTAGTGCAACAAACTTCTTTTCGTTAGTCTTGAATAGATAATAACCGTCGGGGCACTTGCATAGGATGTCTCCTCCTTTCGTTTCGCGAATAAAGTAGATGCGATTAGTGATTAGTGGACAATTATCTCCCTGTCTGGCCTTGAAATTGGAAAAGGAGTATCCATCGTATCGGCTCAGTCCGTTCCATGAACTAATCCATATATAGCCTTTACTATCTTGAGTGACGCAAGTGATGAGGCTTTGGGGTAGTCCGTCGCTTTCTGTAAAATGCTTTATGCTTGTCGATGCGTTTACATCAACAAGCATAAGTGAAAGGATAAGCGTAATAAAAAATATATGTATTCTCATGTTTTTTTGTGTTTCCATTTTGGTGTCGCAAGTTTAGAAGTTGTTGTTAAAGAAGATATCTAACTTCCACATTTGCGAAAGATGTGTTTATGATTATAACACAAGAAGTCTACTCATGGTTCTTTGGAAAGGTTGTGCCCAATGGAAGTGTTTATTCCTGAGTAGGATAAATGAGGTTTTCTTCCTTGATGCAGTTGAGTACTTCCTGCAAGTATTTCCTTGACTCATATTTTGCCATAGGAAGGTCGTGGAGCAGATAGTTGCCGCAGTCTTTTGCAGCCTGACCGGGAATCTCTCCCTCAAAGTCGGCAATGAACTTAAAGGTGCGCTTCATCAACTCTACGATGTCCTTGCTCTCCAGGTCGCCACGTATCAGCAGGTAGTTGCCTGTAAGGCAACCCATTGGTCCCCAATAGATAATACGGTCTTTCCACTCTTCGTCATTGCGAAGATAAGTAGCAGCCAGATGCTCTATGGTATGAATGGCACCATTGTGCAGACAGGGTTCCTGGTTGGGAACCTTCATGCGGATGTCGAAGGTGGTTACTGTTTCTCCGCCTACCTCGTCTTTGCGGCTGACGTAGATGCCGCGGAGCAATTTGTTGTGATTGATAGTGAAACTGGGTATCTTGTTCATTTCTTTTTAATGTTTGGTATTTAATGTTTAGTGTTTAATTTCAAGTCCACAAAGGCATCTGTCTTAACTCCTTAGCTCCTTAACTCCAGAAAAATCTTCTTATAATCTTTCCAGAAAAGCCTTGGTGACTTGGAAGGAACCTTCAGCCATTTTGGCCCAGAAGTCGAAGTACTGCTGAGCCTTGGTGTCCTTGAGAGGCACATCGCTGATGATGCGGAAGGAGATGAAGGGAGTCTGATAGATATGGCAGGTTTGAGCGATGGAACAGCTCTCCATATCCACAGCCATAGCCTGTGGAAAATGGTCGAGGATGGAGCGCATTTTCTCCTTGCTGTCTACAAACCACTCGCCGCTGACTATCTGTCCGGCATGAATCTTAGGGTGGATGTTGCCCGGATCGTCATTGACAGAGAGTGCTTTCGCTACATATTCAGATGGTGTGGCAAAGGTGGCAGGCATACCGAGAATCTGTCCGAAGGCACATTCCTCACCACAGTAGGCGTCATGGTAGACACATTCGGTAGAGACCACTACCTCTGTAATGTTGAGGCTGATGTCGGCTCCACCTGCCACACCCGTCGAGATGACGAGGTCGGGATGATAGCCGTCTATCATCTCCACGGCACCTATGGCACTGTTCACCTTTCCTATGCCGCATTGCTGCATGATGACTTCGTTGTCTCCGATGGTGCCTGTCACGAAGTCTTTATGGTTCCTGTACTCAGTCTTGCTGTCGCTGAGCAGCGTTTTGAGTTGCGCGAACTCCTTGTCCATCGCAACGATAATTCCTATTTTCATACTGTAAAAATGCTATTTGGAACAAATTAGGATGCAAAAATACAAAAAATATCTTATCTGTGGCATTCCTTATAAGAGAAAATTACTATCTTTGCACGAGAAAATATAAACGTTTATATAAGATAATGAAATTTTTGAAGAAATATCTGCTTGACATTTTAGCAGTGGTCATGTTTGCGGTTATCTCTTTCGTGTATTTTATGCCAGCCGACATTGATGGTCGCATCCTGTATCGTCATGATGCCTCAGCCGGTGTGGGCGCAGGACAGGAGAGATCGCAGTTCGAGAAGAAAACTGGTGAGGAAACACGTTGGACCAACTCCATCTTCGGAGGTATGCCGACCTATCAGATGGCACCTTCCTATAAGAGTGGTGCGGTGCTGAAACAGGCTTCCAACTTCTATCATCTGTGGTTGCCCGAAAATGTGTGGTATGTCTTTGCCTATCTCTTAGGATTCTATATCCTGCTGAGGGCTTTCGATTTCCGACAGTCGTTGGCAGCCTTGGGCTCCATCATCTGGGCATTCTCGTCCTACTTCTTTATCATCATTGCGGCAGGACATATCTGGAAGGTCATGGCTTTGGCCTATCTGCCTCCGATGATAGCCGGTATCGTGTTGGCTTACAGGGGAAAATACCTTTGGGGACTGCTCGTTACCGCCATCTTTACCGCCTTCGAGGTCTATGCCAACCATGTGCAGATGACCTATTATTACCTCTTTATCATCCTCTTCATGGTGATTGCCTTCTTGGTGGATGCCATCCGCAAGAAGGAGATGGTACGTTTCGGCAAGGCTACAGCGGTTTGCTTCGCCGGTGCTGCCATAGGTATCTGTCTCAATCTGTCCAACCTGTATCATACATGGCAGTATGGGCAGGAGACCATGCGAGGAAAGAGTGAGTTGGTAAAGAAGAATGCTGCCAATCAGACCGACAGCGGACTGGACCGCGACTATATCACACAGTGGAGTTATGGTATCGACGAAACCTGGACACTCCTCATCCCTAATGCCAAGGGCGGAGCCTCTGTGCCTTTGAGCCAGAGCCAGACAGCCATGGAGAAAGCCGATCCCAACTTTATGGAGGTATATCAGCAGTTGGGTCAGTACTGGGGCGACCAGCCAGGTACCAGTGGCCCGGTATATGTAGGAGCCTTTGTGATGATGCTCTTCATTTTGGGACTCTTTATCGTGAAGGGCCCTATGAAGTGGGCACTCTTGGCAGCCACCATTCTGAGTATCCTCCTCTCTTGGGGTAGGAACTTCATGCCGTTTACCGATTTCTTCCTCGACTATGTGCCGATGTATGCCAAGTTCCGAACCGTGGCTTCCATCCTCGTGATAGCCGAGTTTACCATTCCTCTTTTGGCCATGATGGCATTGAAGCGCATTGTGGATGAGCCCGAGCTGCTTGCCAAGAAGATGAAGCTCGTATACGTCAGCTTCGGACTGACAGCCGGTTTCTGTGCCCTTTTTGCCTTGATGCCTGGCACTTTCTTCAGCGACTTTGTGTCGGCTGGCGAGTATCATGCCCTGCAGCAGATTCCTGAGGAGTATCGCATACCATTGATGAGCAATCTGACAGAGATGCGACAGGCAGTCTTCTCTGCCGACTGTTGGCGCTCGTTCTGGATCATCGTCATCGGTACAGCCTTCCTCTTCCTTTACAAGATGAGAAAAGTGGGTGCCGAGGTGATGATAGCCGGTATTGCCATCCTGTGCCTCGTAGATATGTGGTTGGTCAACAAGCGTTACCTTTTCGACGATATGTTTGTGGAGCAGACAGTACGCAATGCTCCTCAGCGCATGACCGAGACCGACAAACTTATCCTGCGCGACAAGTCGCTCGACTACCGTGTGCTCAATCTCGCATCGAATACTTTCAATGAGAACGAGACCTCTTACTATCACAAGAGTATCGGAGGCTATAGCGCTGCCAAGCTGCGCCGCTATCAGGAGATGATAGATGCCTATATCGCCAACGAGAAGAACAAGGTATGGAACAGCGTGGCTGAGGCTGGAGGCGATATGACCAAGGTGAAGGGCGACAGCCTCTTCCCTGTGCTCAATATGCTCAACACCAAGTATTTCATTATGCCTCTGCAGGCAGGACAGACGGTGCCTGTGCAGAACCTTTATGCCTACGGCAACGCATGGTTTGTTGACAAGGTGAACTATGTGAACAATGCCAACGAGGAGATAGCCGGTGTGGGCAAGTACAACCTGCGTCATGAGGCTGTGGCTGATGCCAAGTTCAAGGAGCAGTTGGGACAGAGTGTTCCGCAGGACGATACATCTATTGTCAGACTGACACAATACAAACCCAACAATCTGGTCTACGAGGTCAACTCCAACAAGGGTGGAGTCGTGGTGTTCTCTGAGATCTACTATCCCGGATGGACTGCCACTGTCGACGGACAGACCGCAGAACTGGGACGTGTGAACTATATTCTCCGTGCCATTCAGGTGAAGCCTGGCAAGCATACGGTGGTGCTCGACTTCCATCCCGCTTCGCTCCGCAAGACCGAGACTGTGGCTTATGTAGGGTATGGCATCCTCGTACTCCTTATTATAATAGGTATAGTAGTGGAGATGAAGAAGAGAAAGAAGGAAAATGCAGTTTAGGACAGAGGTAGATATAGCGAAGGCCGACTTCGAGATACAGCCGGCAGAGCGTATGCTCTTTGTGGGCAGTTGCTTTGCCGACCGCTTGGGGCATCGCTTCGTGGAGAACCGCTTCCGGGCTACGGTCAATCCCTTTGGGGTGATGTACAATCCGGCAAGCATCCTGCATACGGTAAAGAAAAGTCTGCAGGTCAGTCCGCGCGTGGCGGTCTTCACCTTAGGCACCAACCATGTCTATGTGCTCAAGGAGACGGGCGAGATAGTGGACAACTGCCAAAAGCGGCCGCAACGCCTTTTCGATGAGCGCGAGCTTTCGGTAGACGAGTGTGCCGATTACCTGCAGCAGGCTGTCGACTTGCTGAAGGATGCCAGGCAGAAGAGCGGGCAGAGTGGGGAAGACCTGAAGGTCGTCATCACCGTGAGCCCCATCCGATACGCCAAGTATGGTTTTCATGGCAGCCAGCTCTCCAAGGCCACCCTGCTGCTTGCCGCCGACCGGTTGGTGAGGCAGAATCCAGGCATCGTGAGCTATTTCCCAGCCTATGAGCTGATGAACGACGAGCTGCGCGACTACCGTTTCTACGAGGAAGACATGCTCCATCCTTCCAGTCAGGCGGTGGAGTTTATCTGGCAGCGCTTCCGTGCCGCCTATTTCGGCAGGGCTGCAGAACAGTTCCTCGAAGACTGGCGCCCCATTCGAGAGGCTCACGGTCATAAGCCCTTCCATCCCGACAGCGAGGCGCATCAGCGCTTCCTTGCCAAGACGGAGGAAATGGAAAGAAGATTCAATGAGAAATATTTTAATTCATAGAATATGACATATACTATTGAAAAGGTAACCACACTGATAGGTGCGCGTCGTTATGGTGACAGAGACGGCAATGTAGGATTTATCCTTACCGACAGCCGTTCGCTCTGTTTTCCGGAGGAAACTCTGTTTTTCGCTCTCAAGTCAGAGCGTAATGACGGTCACAACTATATTCCAGAGTTGTATCGCCGTGGTGTTAGAAATTTCGTAGTTTCCCAGGTACCTAAGGGATATGCCTCCGATTATCCAGAGGCCAACTTCCTCAAGGTGGTCAACACGTTGGAGGCTCTCCAGCGCCTGGCAGAACGTCATCGTGATGAGTTCAACATTCCTATTGTGGGCATTACGGGTTCCAATGGAAAGACGATGGTCAAGGAGTGGCTCCATCAGCTGCTCTCGCCCAGCATGTTTGTCACACGAAGCCCACGCAGCTACAATTCCCAGATAGGTGTGCCCCTCTCAGTATGGTTGCTCAACGAGCAGACTCAGGTGGGAGTCTTCGAGGCTGGTATCAGTCAGCCCGGCGAGATGCTGGCGCTTCGCGACATCATCCAGCCCACCATTGCTGTGCTTACCTACTTGGGCGCAGCCCATCAGGAGAACTTCGAGTCGTTGGAGGCAAAGTGCCGTGAGAAGATCATCCTCTTCCACGATGCCGATACCATCGTTTATAATGGCGACGACAAGACGGTGAGCGGAGTGGTCAACGAGTATAAGGACTATAAGGGCGAGAAACTCTTCTGGTCGTTCCGTGACACTAAGGCTCCTTTCTTTGTGAAGAATGTGGAGAAGAAGGGCAACCTCTCTATCATCACCTATATATATAAAGGTGAGGAAGACAGTTATTCGCTGCCTTTCATCGATGAGGCTTCCGTCACCAACTCTATCATTGCCGCTGTCGTCTCACGCCGCCTGGGTCTTTCGGCCGAGGAACTCGACAAGCGCATGGCATTGCTCGAGCCTGTCGCCATGCGATTGGAGGTGAAGGAGGGACAGCATGGCTGCACCCTTATCAACGACAGCTACAACTCGGATATCAACTCGCTCGACATCGCGCTCGATTTCATGAGCCGCCGTCCCGACCATAAAGGCCGCCGACATACCTTGATACTGAGCGATATCTTCCAAAGTGGAGAGTCGGCAAAGGACCTGTATCACGAGGTGAGCGATCTTTGTCGCAAGCGTGGTGTGGTCAAGTTTATCGGCATCGGTCCTCAGCTCTGCTCACAGAGTGATGAGATTCAGATATCAGAGAAGTTCTTCTTCAGCAATGTGGAGGAGTTTATCGACAGCGAGGTGTTCAAGTCTTTGCGCGATGAGGTCATCCTGCTCAAGGGCGCACGCCAGTTTGGTTTCGACCAGCTTACCGAGCTCTTGGTACGCAAGGTGCATGAGACCACGCTCGAAGTGAACCTCAATGCTGTGGTAGCCAACCTGAACTACTATCGCTCGTTTATGAAGCCCGAGACCAAGTTGGTCTGCATGATCAAGGCCGACGGCTATGGAGCGGGAGCAGTGGAAATAGCCAAGACCCTGCAGGATCACCGTGTAGACTATCTTGCCGTGGCTGTTGCCGATGAAGGTGTGACGCTTCGCAAGAACGGTATCACCAGCAATATCATGATCATGAATCCAGAGATGACCGCCTTCAAGACCATGTTCGATTATGATCTTGAGCCTGAGGTTTACTCTTTCCGTCTGCTCGACGCCCTTATCAAGGCAGCCGAGAAGGAGGGAGTCACTGGTTTCCCTGTGCATATCAAGTTGGATACCGGCATGCACCGCCTGGGCTTTGATCCCGAGAACGATATGGAGGAGCTGATAGGCAGACTGAAACATCAGAACGCCATCATCCCTCGCAGCGTGTTCTCTCACTTCGTGGGAAGCGATGATGACAGCTTCGATGCGTTCTCTGCCCATCAGTTCGAGCTCTTCGACAAGGGCAGCAAGCAGCTGCAGGCTGCCTTCGACCATAAGATATTGCGTCATATCTGCAATTCGGCGGGTATCGAGCATTTCCCAGAGCGCCAGTTGGATATGTGCCGTTTAGGATTGGGACTCTATGGCATCAACTCTCGCAACAATGAGACCATCAACTGCGTGAGCACGCTGAAGACCACCATCCTGCAGATGCACCACATCAAGGCTGGTGAGAGCGTGGGTTATAGCCGCAAGACGATTCTGGACAAGGACAGCGTCATCGCTGCCATCCCTATCGGCTATGCCGATGGCTTGAACCGCCGTTTGGGCAACCGTCATGCCTTCTGTCTTGTCAACGGACAAAAGGCAGAGTATGTAGGCAACATCTGTATGGATGTGGCGATGATCGATGTGACGGGCATCGACTGCAAGGAGGGCGACCAGGTAATAATATTCGGCGAAGAACTGCCCGTAACAGTATTGTCAGACACTATAGACACTATCCCATACGAGGTACTGACCGGTATCAGCAACCGTGTCAAGAGAGTGTACTATCAAGACTAATTGAGAGAAAAAGAAAAGCGGTTGCATGCAGCCTCCTTACAGAGACTTCGTGCAACCGCTTTAGCGTAAATATATATGAATTGAAAATTTGTACTTATTGAAGTAGCAAAATTACTTTGTGAGGTACATGTTGTTGTTAACTACAAATGCCTGTGCAACTGAAACAACGCATGCCAAAACCATCAAACTTATAATCATCATAATCTGTTATCCTTTCTCTATTTTTTGTCGTTAATTACTCTGTTATCCTTCTCTCGTGTTTTTCCTTAATGTGTGTTTAGATGTTCTTCATTTGCAACTCTGCAAGAGAGTTACTTCATGGCGTTCACCTTGTTGTTTACAACTAATGCCTCAACTACAGCTGCGCAGCAAATTGCAAAGATAAATCCAAAAATCATCATAATACTAATCCTTTCTTTAATTTTGTTATCCTAATCCTTTTACCTGTCGTAGGCTTAACGCCTATTGACCCGGGGCCTTTTTGCAGCCCTTTCGTTTTTACATGTGCAAAGATAATACCTTTTGTGTACGCACACAAGCGTTTTACCAATTAAATATATGCTTGTCTTATATTTATTGATATGCGTCAACGTTTGTCGTAAATTTGCAATATTATGGCAATACATTTGCCACAATTGGCAGAAAACAGCCATAATAATCTGTGACAGATAGGCATAATATGTGTATAATGGCAGTATATTTGCAGCGTTAAGACTGTCATTGTATCAAAGTTTTTAGTAATTTTGCTACTTGAAAGCCCCAACAAATGATAAATCACATATAATAAATAACAAATGATGAAGGATGTACCTGTATTGCTGCTCACGGGCTATCTGGGCAGCGGAAAGACAACATTGGTAAACCGTATCCTTGCAAACGAGAAAGGAATCAAGTTTGCAGTTATCGTCAACGACATTGGCGAAGTGAATATCGACGCAAACCTTATACAGAAAGGTGGCGTTGTCAATCAGAAAGACGACAGTCTGGTGGCTCTGCAGAACGGCTGCATCTGCTGCACGCTGAAAATGGACCTTGTAGAACAGCTCAACGACATTGTGGCAGAACAGCGATTCGACTACATCGTTATAGAGGCAAGCGGCATATGCGAGCCTGCTCCTATAGCACAGACCATCTGCTCTATACCTACATTAGGTCCGAAATACGTAAAGAATGGTGTGCCACGACTGGACAGCATTGTCACCGTAGTGGACGCTCTGCGCATGAAGGATGAGTTCGGTGGCGGCGACAACCTACAGAAACAGAACCTTGACGAAGACGATCTTGAAAATCTCGTAATACAGCAGATTGAGTTCTGCAACACTATATTGCTCAACAAGGCATCGGAGGTTTCGCCCGAAGAATACGCTCACCTTGTAGACATAGTACGCGCATTGCAGCCAAAGGCAGAGATTATTCCGTGCGACTACGGCAATGTAGACCTTGACTTGCTGCTCAACACACATCGCTTCAACTTCGACGAAGTGGCTACATCGGCTGCCTGGATTGACGAAATAGAACATCATCATGGCGACGAACATATAGACGATGATGATGATGACGAAGATGAACATGAGCACCATGAACATGAACATGAACATGAACATCATCATCACGACCATGACCACGAGCACTGCCACTGCCATCATCACGACCATGAGGGCGGTGAGGTTGAGGAATACGGCATCGGCACATTCGTATATTACGCACGCCGTCCGATGGACATGAACTTCTTCGACAACTTCGTTTGCAAGCTTTGGCCCAAGAGCGTGATACGCTGCAAGGGATTGTGCTGGTTTAAGAATGAGCCCGACATGTGCTACATCTTTGAGCAGGCAGGCAGACAGATAGGTCTGAAGAATGCCGGACAGT
>OLIS01002065.1_pt1 | contig 13548 bp, 13 predicted proteins | sample 1601351 | NCBI WGS metagenome assembly OLIS01 (sample SAMEA2452122, study PRJEB22498) | human gut metagenome | biome: human feces; feature: human gut; material: feces | place: Australia | collected 2012
GTGGCGGGCAGGAAGTAACTGCCCAGAATGGGTCGAAGGCGGGCCATCGGCGCTGTATGACGGTGGCCCGCCTTCTGATAATCAATGAATGCGGACTTTTTGTGTAGAGGGCAAATACAAACAGCAAATAATAGGGACAGTCGTTTGGAACTATAAATTTTCACTCCAAACTTCATGTTGACATATTTCCAGACGGCCATTATAATAATAGTAGCAGGGATGGTTTCTGCATGAGACGAGTGACGGTTCTGACTCGTCGGTAAAATAAAAAGTGACCGAGCGAAGAATCTTTGAGGGAGGAGAAATCCTCCCTTTTCTATACCAGTCTATTTTTCTTAGGGGATTCTTACCATGAATACATCAATTGAATTTTGTATAAAGAAATTAAGCAAAAAATTTTATCAGAGGTATCCATCTAAAATGTATGAGGAAATTCTAAGTAAAGAGGATAGACCATATTCATGTCTTCTTGTTAAACAACATGGATACTTGATATGTGTACCGTTTCGGACTGAAATACGTCATAAATATGGCTATCAGAAAAAGCAAGATAAATATAGACACAGAAGAAAGATCCGACTTCGACAACATGATGAATGATGTCGAAAACGAGGTTGAGGAACAGCAAGCCGAAGACGGACTTGTAAACCGTGTTCCTGAGTTGAAGCAGTTGAGTGAGGACATTGACAAGGCTACAAACACCTTCATCAATGCCACACTTGAACTGAAGTCTGCCATTCAGCAGTATCAGCGTGCGGAAGTTCAATTGGGTGGTGCTGTGACTACCATCGGCAAAAAGGTAGATACCATCAATCAGCACATAAACAAGGTCTTGGAGAATGCACCGAACCAATTAAAGGTGTCTGTAAATGTCAATGATGCTGACTGGCAGAAAATTCAAGAACTGTTTGCCAAAGAACGTCAATGGATGACCTCACAGATGCAGATACATATCCGTGAGGTCAATTCCATGTTTGCTGATGAACGGAAAAAAGTCCGTGAGCGATACAAGGAATATGATGGCTGCTATCTCGGTCACTACGCACAGTGGTTCTTCTGGTTCTTCTTTACAATTGGTATCTTTGTGGTTGCAGGAGGTGTTGGAATGATAATTGCACAGAACTATATATGAGATAGACGAGTTACTGCCTAACATTAAGTTTGCACTTAAAGTTAGGCGATTTCTATTATTATCTCGATAACCAATCAACCAATTTTATTGCCTTCTTCGTGCCATAATGACAAAAAACATAATAACCTGTAAAAAGGGATTGATTAAACTCATCCGAATATTGACAACTATCAATATATCCTATAACAGGATATAGTTCTAAGTATTCACTTTCTGACCAATCCTTTTCGTCATAACGGATAGGAAATAAGGCTATTTTACCGTAAGCATACTTTTGAGCATCACCAAAGCCTAATTCCCAATTGCACCATTTTGACGCAATAGCACCTTCTGTAGCAACAAGTATAAACTTATCATATTTTTTTATTTTCTCTTTTATATTTTCTGCTGTTCTTCCACATGTACGAGCGGGCATTGATGGATCCAACCAATCTACGTATATTGAAGAATTGAGATGTCGCATTTGGAATATTCAATCTAAATGTATAATCACTAATCCGTCAGTCAGATGCCAAACAATATTACCAGAAACTTTGAAATCAGAGTCCATTTTGTCAATAAAAACGCCATCGCTGTCATACATGTCAAATCTTACTTTGTAAAGTGAATCTGTTCTATATGCCCATCCAGAGGAGCTTTTTATTTTCTTAGCGCATAGACTGACTTGAAAGTTACGTTTTGACGCTGGCCATATAGTTATGCACTTTTGATTTCTACCTTTGGCAATGTATTTCCATTCCCCATCTACTTGCATCAACAATCCATAAGTTCGCCCTATATATATCGTCGAATTGCTGTGATTATAAATGCATACATTTAATTTTTCTGGCTGTTTCTCACTATAGCTTGTGGTAATTGTGACGGAGTCTGAATCAACACGCCATAAACCATCTCTATTCGTTATGTTATTACTTAGAGCGGTCATATCCACGAACATCGTGAATATGACCATAATGCAAAATGTCTTAAATAAGAAATTCATGACAGCCCTTTAGTATCTTGTAAGTCCAAAAATTCTATTTATATTCGATGCTTTTACACACATGCCATAAGTAGTACGGTTAATTTTTGCAGAACCTATATTTATACCTACAGTTAGACGTTGATTGTGTGCTGAACGTAGAGCATATACAATACCCCCACTATCACCGCTTTTTGAAGTATATGTCGCAAGATAAACATCTTGAAGCAACACTTTCTTACTTGCATTAAGAACATCATATGAAACATTGGAGATAGTTCCACTTACTCTTTTCCCTGTCGCTTGACCAACCATATTGACATAAGAACCTTTTGGAGGATTCATGGTTTCCGTTGACAACGTATCCGTAGCAGTATTAGCCATATACATAATTGATAAATTTTAAAATTTGTTGTAAATATAGTCCAAAAACAAACATGTTGTTATTTTTATTAAACAAGTTTATACTATTTCGTATTTATTAAGCAATCTTATCATTCTGTGTAGTGGTGAACTGAATAGTTACCTTTATCTTGCATATCACTATATTCTGTTAAAATGAAAACAGATGTGCCTACTTATAAGATTCTTCTTTTGTAGTTGATTTATGAATGCCAAAATCGGAAAAATTTCGTTGTTTTCCATGTTAATTTTTGTTTTCCCATACTTTTTTTGGGGGTTTTCTCAATTATGTTGTTCCTAATTTGTTTCTTTCGTCATTTTATCATTCCAATCAGTGTTGATTATCAGTACGTTACGAACAATCAGCAAGATTTCAAGAAAAAGATCATGATGGTGGTCGGAGCCTGTATCTTCCTAATCGCGGCAGCCCAGGCACTTCCTCTGTTCTTCGGACTCTCCTAAACCGCAGGTATCATGAACGGGAAAGAGGAACACTATCCGGATTATCCATTGTTCAAGGGGCTGCAACGTCCCCTTGAATTTATGGGTATTCAGGGTCGCTACATCTATTGGGCGGCAGCCACGATAGGCATCGCCATTGTCGGCTTCATCATAGCCTACTGTGTGGCAGGATTCGTCCTTGCCCTGATTGTCCTGTCCGTCACCGTGACAAGCGGTGTGGGACTGATTCTGTTCAAGCAGCGCAAGGGACTGCACAGCAAACGGCAGGAACGTGGGGTGTTCATCTATGCCTACTCAAAGAAAATGTAACAGAAAACCATTTGACCATGAATGGATATATTGAATGTTGAACGTGGGTGGGCTTGGCCTTTCAATAGGTCAGCCTGCCCTTAATTGTAAACAGCCGAATGATTATATATGTTTTCATAGTCTTCATTGCCCTTTGCGTGGGCATGGCCGTGTCGGTCTATGCCTTTGGAACTGGCGGCAAGCGGAAACGCATCTTTCAGGACATCTATTTCTCCGTGGAAGAAGCAGACAGGATTGGTGTGATATATACCAAGACCGGAGAATATTCCGCCGTGCTGAAACTGGAGAACCCGGTACAGAAATATTGCGCCAATATCGACTCTTACTATGAGTTCACGCAACTTTTCACCGCCATTGCCCAAACTTTGGGAGAAGGCTATGCCATACACAAGCAGGATATTTTTATCCGAAAAAAGTTCTCGGAAGAGAGCGACGAGAACCGTGAATTTCTCTCCACATCCTATTTCCGTTACTTCAACGGCAGACCTTATACCGACAACGAATGTTACCTGACTATCACTCAGGAAGTCAAGAAAAGCCGTCTGTTTTCTTTTGACGGCAAGAAGTGGCGAGACTTCCTTGTAAAAATACGCAAGGTTCACGACCAGCTGCGTGATGCCGGCGTACAGGTGAGATTCCTGAACAGGCAGGAAGTCAATGAATATGTTGACCGTTATTTCGCCATGAACTTCCGTGACAAGGTGGTCTCGATGACTAACTTCAAGGTGGATGACGAATGTATCTCCATGGGAGACAAACGGTGCAAGGTGTATAGCCTTGTGGATGTGGATAACGTGAGCCTGCCGTCTGTCATCCGTCCCTATACCAACGTGGAGGTCAATAACAGCAGTATGCCGATGGATCTGGTGTCGGTTGTGTCCGGCATTCCCAACACCGAAGCGGTGGTGTATAACCAAATGATATTCATTCCCAACCAAAAGAGAGAACTGGCCTTGCTTGACAAAAAGAAGAACCGCCATGCGAGTATGCCCAATCCCGGCAACCAGATGGCGGTAGAGGACATCAAGCGTGTGCAGGAGGTGGTGGCAAGGGAAAGCAAGCAACTGGTCTATACGCACTACAATCTTGTAGTAGCCATGTCCGCGGACACCGACCTCCACAAATGCACCAACCATCTGGAAAACCAGTTTTCAAGGATGGGCATCCATATTTCCAAAAGAGCCTACAACCAGTTGGAGCTGTTCGTCAACTCCTTTCCGGGTAACTGTTACGGTATGAATCCCGACTATGACCGTTTCCTTACCTTGGGTGATGCGGCAGCCTGTCTGATGTACAAGGAACGCATCCTGCATAGCGAGAAAACTCCTTTGAAGATATATTACACGGACAGGCAAGGCGTGCCTGTGGCTATCGACATCACAGGAAAAGAGGGCTCGGAGAAATTGACCGACAACAGCAATTTTTTCTGTTTGGGTCCAAGTGGCAGCGGCAAGTCGTTCCACATGAACAGCGTTGTGCGCCAACTTCACGAGCAAGGAACGGATGTGGTAATGGTAGATACCGGTAACTCATACGAGGGACTGTGCGAGTATTTGGGTGGAAAATATATCTCCTACACGGAGGAATGCCCGATTACGATGAACCCTTTCCGCATCAACAGGCAGGAATTGAATGTGGAAAAGACAGGTTTCCTGAAAAATCTCGTGCTGCTGATTTGGAAAGGCAGCCAAGGGACGGTCACCAAAACGGAAGACAGGCTGATCGAGCAGGTCATCACCGAATATTACGATACCTACTTCAACGGTTTCGATGGTTTCACTCCACCCCAACGGGAGGATTTGCGCAAAAGCCTTTTGATTGACGAGCGAAATAAAAGCGGCAACCGCGCTGAAAGTGAAACGGAACTGAACGCACGGATAGAAACTGTCATAGACGAGATAGAACGCAGGAGAAAGGAACTGAAAGTGGAATCACTGTCATTCAACACGTTCTATGAGTTCTCTGTACAGCGCATTCCCGACATCTGCAATGAAAACAGTATAACCGGGATAGACATTTCCACCTACCGGTATATGATGAAAGACTTCTATCGAGGTGGCAACCACGACAAGACGCTGAACGAGAACATGGACAGTTCGCTGTTTGACGAGACCTTCATTGTCTTTGAAATCGATTCCATAAAAGATGATCCGCTCCTGTTCCCCTTGGTGACACTCATCATCATGGACGTGTTCCTGCAAAAGATGCGTATCAAGAAGAACCGCAAAGTCCTGGTCATTGAGGAGGCATGGAAAGCCATAGCCAGCCCTCTTATGGCAGAATACATCAAATTCATGTATAAGACCGCCCGAAAGTTTTGGGCTTCAGTGGGCGTGGTCACACAGGAGATTCAGGACATCATCGGGTCTGAGATTGTCAAGGAGGCCATCATCAACAACTCCGATGTGGTAATGTTGCTTGACCAAAGCAAGTTCCGTGAACGCTTTGATACCATCAAGGCCATTCTTGGTCTGACCGATGTGGACTGCAAGAAAATCTTTACCATCAACCGACTGGAGAATAAAGAGGGACGTTCGTTCTTCCGTGAGGTCTTTATCCGCCGTGGCACTACCAGCGGTGTGTATGGTGTGGAGGAACCGCATGAGTGTTACATGACCTATACCACGGAACGGGCCGAGAAAGAAGCCTTGAAGCTCTACAAGGCTGAACTGCAATGCAGCCACAAGGAAGCCATCGAGCGTTATTGTGCAGACTGGGATGCTTCCGGAATAAGCAAGTCCCTGCCGTTTGCCCAAAAGGTGAACGCTGCCGGGAAAGTTTTGAATCTTCATCAACCAAAGACAAAACAACAATGAAACGATTCGCTCTCATAATAATGACAATAGCCACGATTTTCGCCCAACAAGTTCATGCCCAGTATTACAGCGTGAACTTCGATGCGAAAACCGTGGCCGCTATGGTTGCCGCCTACGGTACTGGAACCGTTGCAGAAGCGTATTATGACGAGCAGGTGCAGAATATACTGAAACACTACAAGGCTTCGGAAGTGGCCACTGCCGGAATATTTGCCAGCAAGTTCCTGGAGAGGAAGGCACTCACTGATTTGGGCATCTGGAGCAGTGCCACCGAAAATTACTACTACCGCAGGATTTATCACTTGGTGGCGCACAAGATTATTCCGAAGACATGGATTGTCGCCAAGCTGATGCTCCGTTCTCCGCAGACCGCACTCCATTGGTGCAGTTATCTGATGAAAGTGTGCGATGACACCAAATCCCTCTGTATGCAGTTCGAGAGCGTTGTCACCAACAGCACCTTATCTTTCTCCGATATCGCCTTTCTGGAAATCAATGAGGAAATCGCCTCCATCTTAAAACTCTCCGAAATAGGTAACGTGGACTGGCAACGGCTCTTTGATGACATATCCAAAGTGCCGGGTAACTTCACCAAGGAAAACCTGAAAGCCGATTTGGACAAACTTTACCGGATGGGAGCCGGTCTTGCCACTTCGGGAATCACCAATATCGGGAACGCCTTGTTGCAACAGAACTCGTTTCACGAGCTGATGAACGGGAAAGTCAGCAAGGTCATTGACATCTACGAGCATTACAACGGACTCTTCGAGCAACTGGAGAACAATGCCGGACAGACCATACTGGGCATCGTGGGTGGTGAAGAAAATGTGGCAGGATTGTTCAAGTTCAGCGACTACAACCTCACTTCGTGGATTACCGATTATCTGGACGAAACAGCCGGGAATTACTACACCCAGCGATGGTACATCGCGAGGCGTGACCGTGGCAGTGTCTCCCTCTGCGACTATTATCCCCCGACAGATGACAAGAGCATCCTTGAAGGTGGTGAATGGACCCGCTTCAAGACAAGCGAACCGAACTTCTATCCCGACGCATCGCAAAAGGAACAGGCTCTTTCCAATTCGGAACGCTATGCTGGATGGTCAAGGAACAGGGTACAGCAGCTTAACAATGCCAATGACGGCTTCAGTTACACCATCAATTATTACCAGTCCAGCTATATCATTAAAAAAGGAAAGAAGCAAACCAAGAAGGCATACGCCTACGAAATCCACGTCACGAAAAGCTGGAACAACGAGGAAATAGTCTATGAAGACGTGTTCGATTCCTATTCGATGGATTTGAACACATTCAAGGCTCAACTTAATGCACATCTGTCTGAATTTAACGACAACGAAGACGGCTATGTCTATTATATCGCTTCCGACAGCCGGAACTATTACCAGGCAACCAATGAAGAGAAACTGAAAGGATGCGAGACGGTAACAATCAGTGTCACCTGTTCGGACGGTGCGACACTTGGGCAGGGAACAACCCAGTACAAGTGCCGGAAATGCGGAAGTACGCTCAACGCCCATTCCAAGGAGTGCGCGATGAAGACTACGGCCGAAAGCGAGGAACTGGATTTGTCTGAACTCGATGCCATGCAGCGGGAAGCGGACAACAAGGTTTACGCGCTCCAGTCACAAATATCCGCATTGGAAAAGGAAAACGAATCGCTTATCAAACAGATTGCCAATGCCAGTGTGGAGGATGCCGTTTCTCTCCGTCAGAAATACAATGAGAACAAAGCGGAGATAGACAGGTTGAAACCTGAACTTGCCGCTTGGCAGCAGAAGCAAGAGGAAATCGCACAGGCAAAAGAAGAAGCCCAAAGCGACAACGATGTGCAGACCGATGACTATTACCGGATACCGGCTATCATGCAAGACTGCAAGACTGCTTACAATATCACCTGGCAGGACAACGGTTCCTGGAACGGCTACACCTATATCCGAAAAGGCACAATCCCGAATATCAACGGCATCATCACATTCAAGGCGACACTGAAAATCGACCGAAAGCCCAAATACTTCCTTGGCATCAAGATACACAGGGCTATCCTGCAAATATCGTGGGACTTGACAACGGAGTATTCCGATACCCATGTGGTGGAAGTGATTACACTTGACCCCGATATGAGCGACAAGGAAAAGACAAAACTGGTCAATGACCGCATAGCGGAAATCGCGAAAGAATATCCGAAGTGCAAGATAACGACTGAATATGCCCGTACTGCACCGCAGGAGGACACGAAAACAAACGATATGTATCACCTGCTTTGGTCAAGCGACCGGCTGGAGATAGCCCGTGAAGTGGATTCCCGGCTCGCGAAGATTTACGCCGACTTGGTATCATTGGAAAAGATGATGCACTACAGGCGCAGTATCATTGACGTGCTGAAAGATGTTCTGCCTCCCGTTGACGATGATCAGGGGCGCAGACTTTCCCTTGTGGAGGAATGTCACGACCGTTGGATGGAAAACGCACGAAACAGAAAGACTAAGGAGGGCAAGCGATGAAAAGAGGCAGGACATATATACTCGGACTGTTGATAATGCTGCTGGCACCCCTGTCCGCAAATGCGCAATGGAGTTTTGATGTGGGGACGGTTGAAGCCTATATCAATGACCACAAGCAACAGCGAAGCCTCTTGCTGGCTCGCTCCACATTGGAACACAGCAACAAACTGTTGCATGAATACAGCCGCAAGGAAACAGTGGGTTATAAGGAGCTGAACGTGGATCTGGACAAGTACACCAGAGCTTTCGATGTAATTGACGTGATGTACCAGTCCCTGCGCACGGCATTGAATGTACATTCCACCTACAAAGGGGTCAGCGAAAGAATATCCGACTACAAGGCGATGCTTGAAGATTTCAATGAGAAGGTCATCAAGCGGAAACATATAGAGTTGGCGGACACGCTGATATTATCCATCAATGCCGGAGTCATACGGATGATAGCACAGGAAGGAGAATGCCTATATAAATCCGTGAGCGATTTGGTTCTGTACGCCACAGGTGCGGCGGCTTGTTCCACTTCGGACTTGCTGATGGTGCTGAACAGCATCAACCATTCTCTTGACAATATCAAGAAGCATTTGAACCGTGCCTATTTCGAGACCTGGCGGTACATACAGGTTCGTATCGGCTACTGGAAAGAGAAAGTCTATCGTACCAAGACCAAACGGGAACTTATTGACGATGCTTTCGGGCGGTGGAGACAATCAGGTAAACTGGATTATTGATAACTAAAAAAAAGAGAAATTATGAAATGGATTTTTACAACGATGCTGTTAGTGACAACCATTGCGGCAAACGCCCAATATGTTACCTACAACCACGATTCGCCCAAGATGAACCAAATCACGGTGGAGGAAACCGGAGCCGGTGCGCTCAAACCGGAACCTTATTACACGTTGCTGCACAACAAGTACAAGAAAACGGCAGCGGTCAAGAACAAACTCACATTCCGCACGGCGGCAGGCGTGGCTTCCTATCAGCAGGTAGATGAAGCGGAAGCCATAGATTCCGCACTCACAAGCAGAGCCAAGATTGAAGCCTTGAATGTCGCGGACCGACAAGTGGATCTGGCCTGGCTTGCGGAAAAGGACAAGGTGGAATCCCAGATGCGGCAGTTTCAGAAGAACATTGACCGCATAACGATGACAGGCGGCTCACCAAAAGAAAATGAACGGTGGAATGACTATTACCGTGTCTATCAATGCGCAATCAAGGCAACAAGGGATGCCTATATGCCCAACGCGCAGCGTAAGAAAGAGTATCTGCAAATCTATGCCGATGTCTCCCGGCAAAACGATGTACTGGTTAAATATCTCGTCCAGTTGAGCAACCGCAATGCCACGAAGAATCTCCTTTCGGCAACGGACAACCACTCGATAGACAAAAGAAGCATTATCAGCAATGCCATGAGCCGCTGGAATGAATCCCGGTCGGCAGTGCGAGGGTTGCAGAATGATGACGGAAACGAAGACGGAAATGAGAACGAGAGTGTGAACAGATAAAATTTAATGGAAAAACAGATGGCAAGCGGAGATATACTTTCAGATTTCGGCATCAATCTGCTTGAAGAAGAGATTGATGATGTGATTTTTCAGACCAACGAGTTCCTGACGGATGCCACCTTCACAGGTTCGCAAGGCCCGTTTTGGTGGATTCTCCAGATGTGTATGGCACTCGCGGCCTTGTTTGCAATCGTCATGGCAGCAGGCATGGCGTATAAGATGATGGTCAAGAACGAACCACTGGATATCATGAAGTTGTTCAAGCCATTGGCGATTTCAATTATCCTATGCTGGTGGTATCCTCCGGCAGACACGGGTATGGTAAACAGTGGGAGCAACTGGTGCGTGCTGGATTTCCTATCCTATATCCCTAACTGTATCGGCTCTTACACTCATGACCTGTACCAGGCGGAAGCCACACAGATAGAGGATAAATTTCAGGAGGTGCAGCAACTCATCTATGCAAGAGATACGATGTACACCAGCCTGCAAGCACAGGCGGATGTGGCACACAGCGGAACTTCCGACCCTAATCTGATAGAAGCCACTATGGAACAGACCGGGGTGGACGAAGTGACCAATATGGAAAAGGATGCAGCCAAACTTTGGTTCACATCACTTACTTCCGGGATTGTTGTAGAAATAGATAAAATCGTGATGCTCATAGCTTTAATTGTATTTCGCATAGGCTGGTGGGCAACGATTTACTGCCAGCAAATCCTGCTCGGAATGCTCACGATATTCGGTCCGATACAGTGGGCGTTCTCGCTATTGCCCAAGTGGGAAGGAGCCTGGGCAAAATGGCTGACAAGGTATCTGACGGTGCATTTTTATGGTGCGATGCTATACTTCGTAGGATTTTATGTCCTGCTCCTGTTCGACATCGTGCTGTGCATACAGGTCGAGAACCTGACAGCCATCACACAGAGCGAGGCGACGATGGCGGCCTACCTGCAAAACTCTTTCTTCTCGGCAGGCTACCTTATGGCTGCAAGTATCGTGGCATTGAAATGCCTGAACCTTGTTCCGGACTTGGCCGCCTGGATGATACCTGAGGGCGATACCGCATTCTCAACCCGAAACTTCGGTGAAGGTGTGGCTCAACAGGCGAAGATGACAGCGACCGGTGCAATCGGCACCATGATGCGATAACCGTAAACTCATAATCAAGAATATACAATGGTAATCAGAAATTTAGAAAACAAAATCAAGTTAGTGGGAATCATCTGCTCGTTCTTCCTTGCCGGTTGTATCATCATCAGCGTGAGCAGCATTTGGACGGCACGGACAATGGTGACAGATGCGCAGAAGAAAGTCTATGTGCTGGACGGCAACGTGCCGATATTGGTCAACCGTACGACGATGGACGAAACCCTCGATGTGGAAGCCAAGAGCCATGTGGAAATGTTCCACCACTTCTTTTTTACGCTTCCTCCCGATGACAAGTACATCAAATACACGATGGAAAAGGCGATGTACCTGGTGGACGAGACCGGACTTGCACAGTACAACACGCTCAAAGAGAAAGGCTTTTACTCCAACATCTTGGGAACGAGTGCCGTATTCTCCATTTACTGCGACAGTGTACGGTTTGACAAAAGCAATATGGAGTTCACTTATTACGGACGGCAGCGTATCGAGCGCAGAAGCAACATCCTGATGCGAGAACTGGTGACGGCAGGGCAACTCAAACGAGTGCCGAGAACCGAGAACAATCCGCACGGACTGCTTATCGTAAATTGGCGTACCCTCCTCAATAAAGACATCGAACAGAAAACAAAAGCAACCTATTAAAATTTACAGATATGAACACCAAAGGATTCCGCAGGATGCTGTTCGGCGAAAAGATGCCGGACAAGAACGATCCACAATACAAAGAGAGATACGAGCGTGATGTGAATGCCGGTCGCAAATTCGCCCAGGCGACACGTCTTGACAAACTGGCCGCCAAGATACAGGGCTTTGCCAACAGGAACAAGATACTGTTCCTTGTCATGGTATTCGGTTTCGTAATCGGCACATTCACCTTCAACATTTATCGGCTGACCAAGGCTTATCGGCATGGTCAGGAGATAAAAAGTGCCACAGAAATGCAGGACAGCCTGCTCAGAGAACGCCACAAGGAGCCGGTTGCTCCCATTGTTGAACCCACCCAAACCAGACAACGATGAAAAGGATATTCGAGAAAATCAATTTCAGGCAGCCCAAATATATGCTTCCTGCCATATTGTATATTCCGCTGTTGGGCGCATCCTATTTCATCTTTGATCTCTTCCATGCAGAAAAGGCAGAGATAGCCGACAAGACACTCCAGACCACGGAGTTCCTGAATCCCGACCTGCCCGATGCCACCATCAAGGGCGGCGACGGCATAGGAAGCAAATATGAGAACATGGCAAAGTCGTGGGGCAAGATTGCCGACTACACGGCTGTGGATAACATAGAACGAGACGAACCCAATGATGACAAGGAAAAATACGAATCGCAGTACAGCCAGGACGAAGTTGCCTTCTTGGGTGAACTGGAACAGCAGAATTTACAGGCAGAGGAAGCTGCCGATGCCAAAGCGAGAGAGCAGGAAGCCCTCAAAGAACTGGAGCGTGCCCTCGCCGAAGCACGACTAAAGGCGCAGGCACGGGTGACACCTGTTGAACCGCTTGCAGAAGACTGCCTTGAACAACATACGGAAACCGGAGTGTCCGCAAGCGGAACAATCAATGAAGACAGCCGGGCGGTAAACGCTCCTTCCGAAAACGAAGAACCGGGTGAAATGGTCAAGAAAGTAAAAGTGACCTCCGACTATTTCAACACCATTGCCCAAAACGAGCATGAGCCTAATCTGATCAAGGCGATTATAGACGAGGATGTCAAGGCCGTGGACGGAAGCCGTGTCAGGCTTCGGCTTTTGGATGATGTGGAAATCAATGAGACGGTGGTCAAAAGCGGTTCTTATCTCTATGCCATCATGAGCGGTTTTTCATCGCAGAGGGTCAAGGGAACCATTAACAGCGTACTGGTGGATGATGAAATCATCAAGGTCAGCCTTTCGCTCTATGATACCGACGGACTGGAGGGGCTGTATGTGCCGTCAAGTTCATTCAGGGAAACCGCCAAAGATGTGGCAAGCGGAGCGTTCAACAGCAACATGAACATGAATACCGGCGGTAATGGCAACAGCCTTACCCAATGGGGAATGCAGGCTATTCAGGATGCCTACCAGAAGACGAGCAACGCCATCAGCAAGAACATCAAGAAGAACAAGGTCAACCTGAAATACGGTACGTTTGTCTATATCATCAACAGCAAGGAAAAAAGAAACGCAAAGTAAATAACCATTCAAAGAATCATAGATATGAAGATTATCAAGACTATCTGTATCGGAGTAACGGCGGCATTGTCGAGCCTGCCTGCATTCGCCCAGCAGACTTACGAGGAACTG
>OLIS01002072.1_pt1 | contig 13505 bp, 9 predicted proteins | sample 1601351 | NCBI WGS metagenome assembly OLIS01 (sample SAMEA2452122, study PRJEB22498) | human gut metagenome | biome: human feces; feature: human gut; material: feces | place: Australia | collected 2012
TTCAGATAGCCAACATTATCTGTCCGGATGCAACATTGCGCCGCCGCATCAACCGTGCCATCAACATCAACGAGGTTTGTGACGTAAACCCATTCGGCGTTATCGCTCTCCAGGCAGCTTACAATGAGGGAGAAGAATGGTTGGATGAATTGAACCAATATCTCTACGAGAACTATCAGGCAGTAAAGGAATTCTTCAATACCGAATTGCCACAAGTTCGCGTTACCCGCTTGGAAGGCACCTACCTGGTATGGCTCGATATCCTGCCATTCGAACTGTCAAGCGACGAAGCTTATGAGAAGCTGATGAACGATGGAAAGGTATTCGTCAACAGTGGTACGATGTATGGCAGAAAGGCTGGTCAGGGCTACCTGCGCCTCAACATCGCCTGTCCCCGCAAGACCCTGATGCAGGGCCTGATTCGCATTGCTCGGGTTCTCAGCCAGTATATGGATGAAGAGGATTTAAGCGGATGCCCTGCATAAAAGAACGAGGAAAGAGAAAAGATTTCTAAATAAAATGTTTAAAACAAGATAAGATGGAAAATGAAGTTTTGAAAGCCATTAAGGAGAGAAGAAGTATTCGTCGCTTCAAGGCAGATCAGATTACCGACGAAGAGTTGAAGACGGTATTGGAAGCCGGCACATGGGCAGCTACAGGTCATGGAACCCAGGAGCCTTTCATCATTGCCGTTCAGAATCCTGAGATTTGCGCCCAGCTTCGCAAGATGAACGCAGACATCATGGGTGTAGAGAGCGATCCTTACTACGGAGCGCCAACCATCGTCATCGTCCTGGCTCCAGAAAGTAATGTGAACGGAGTAAAAGACGGCAGCCTCATCTTGGGCAATATGATGCTTGCAGCCCACTCTATCGGTCTTTCTTCCTGCTGGATCAACCGTGAAGACAGTATGTTCGCTTCAGAAGAAGGCAAGAAGTTGATGAAGGACTGGAATCTGCCAGAGGGATTGATGGGCGTCGGAGCCCTGGCATTGGGTTATGCTTCTGCACATCCTCACACCGTGAAGCCTCGCAAGGAGGATTACTACCGCATTATTAAATAAGACAAGCAAAAGACAAGACAAGCATGGAATGAAACAAATGGAATTCTATGCAGCACAACAAAAAAGGTCTCATGATTTTCAAAACCATGAGACCCTTTTATTTATATATAAGATACTATATATTATATAATGTAATCCTTTTATATATTATAATTCAACCTTTGCCAGAACCTTACCGGTGGCACCAGAAAGACTCGCTACGAAGGCGCCAGCCTTATCGCCAGCCTGTTTCAGGAAGGTCTCATCATTCATCAGAGAACTCATCAAACCTGAGAAGTCCTCATAGGTATTGATTTCAAAACCTCCACCCGATTTCAGCAAGCCCTGAGCCTCCTGGAACTTTTTGTTGTTTGGACCGAAGATTACCGGCATATTCCATACGGCAGCCTCCAGGGTATTATGAATACCCACACCAAATCCACCGCCGATATAAGCCACATCACCATAGTTATACATACTGCTCAGCAATCCGAAGCAATCGATAATCAGCACATCAGCCTTGGCTGCCTCCTCAGGAGTAGTCTGCGTATAGCGCACCACCTTCTTATTCTTCAGCAAGGAGAGAATCAGTTTCAGATGCTCCTCGGCAATCACATGAGGTGCAATCAGCAGTCGCCAGTCCTTATGCTCATTGAAGAAACGGATAAAGATTTCCTCATCTGGAGGCCATGAACTACCAGCCACGAAGACCTTATAGTCTGGATGAGATGCTTTCTCAGAAGACGCAGCAGAATCAGAACCAGCCACCCCACTTCTGAAAGCTTCGCAGATAGGCAAATGCTTTGCCGCCTCCTTTATCTGGAGAACACGGTCGAAACGGGTATCTCCTACCACATCCACATCAGTGATTCCGATGCTTTCAAGCAATCGCTTGCTTTCCTCATTCTGAACAAAGAAACGGGTAAAGCACTTCAACACACCAGCATAACTTCTGCCATACCACTTGAAGAACACCTGATCCTCACGGAAAATACTGCTCACACTATAGGTAGGAATATTGCGATGTTTCAGGATATGAAGGAAGTTAGACCAGAATTCATACTTGATGAAGAAAGCCATCACAGGACGTACAAGGCGGAGGAAACGAATGGCATTCAGACGGGTATCTACTGGCATATAACAGATGATGTCTGCACCCTCATAGTTCTTGCGCACCTCATAACCAGAAGGAGAATAGAAGGTAAGCAAAATCTTATACTGCGGATATTCCTTGCGGATGCGTTCCATCAAAGGACGTCCCTGTTCAAACTCACCGAGCGAAGCTGCATGAAACCAAATGTACTTAGCTGTAGGATCCACCTTCTGCTTCAATATCTTGAAAGCCTCACGTTCGCCACGCCACATCTTGCGCACCTTTTCATTAAACAAGCTGGCTATGGCTATGCCCCAAAGGACGAAATAGATTACGATATTATAGATCATGATATTTCTTTATATTGGTTACTATCTATAAATACGTGAACTCTCTGAGGAAAATGCCGCCACATGTGCAGAACATATTTCCCCAGAGAGATATTTATATCTGTGAATTAACCCAAAACTTCGATAGCCTTGCGAAGACGACGCAATGTCTCCTCCTTACCGAGGAAGGCAGAGATGTCGAACATTCCAGGGCCCTTACCCTCACCAACAAGAGTCAGGCGGAAGGCGTTCATCACATCACCGAGCTTATAGCCCTTGTCCTCTACCCATTTCATCACGATAGGCTCCTGACCCTCGATTGAGAAGTCCTCAATACCCTCGAGTACCTCAGCGAGTTCGGTCATCTGCTGTGCAGAATACTCCTTCCAGCGCTTCTTGACTGTCTTTGCATCATACTCTGTAGGAGGAATGAAGAAGAATGAGCACAATGGCCACAACTCATAGACGAAGTTCACACGGTCCTTCATCATGTGTACCACCTGCTTTACGCGGTCCAAAGTCTCCTCTACACCATTGTTTGCCACAATAGGTGCAAAGAGATTGGCAATCTCATCATCACTCTTCATGAGGATATACTCATGGTTGAACCAGATGCCCTTCTTGAAGTCAAACTTGGCACCAGCCTTAGAGCAACGGGAGATATCGAATGCCTTCACCAACTCATCAAGAGAGAAGATTTCCTGCTCTGTACCTGGATTCCAGCCTAGGAGCGCCAGGAAGTTGACTACAGCCTCTGGGAAGTAGCCACTCTCACGATAACCGGAAGAAACCTCACCCGTCTTAGGGTCATGCCACTCCAATGGGAATACAGGGAAACCAAGGCGATCGCCATCACGCTTAGAGAGCTTACCCTTACCCTCTGGCTTGAGGAGCAAAGGCAGGTGGGCGAAGCGAGGCATAGTATCCTCCCAACCGAAAGCCTGATAAAGGAGAACGTGCAATGGAGCACTAGGCAACCACTCCTCACCACGAATCACGTGAGAGATTTCCATCAGGTGGTCGTCTACGATATTTGCCAGGTGATAAGTAGGCAATTCATCAGCACTCTTATAAAGCACCTTGTCATCCAGGATATCACTCATCACCTTCACATCGCCACGAATCATATCGTTCACGTGAATCTCCTGACCCGGTTCAATCTTGAAGCGTACAGTATATTGCTTACCATCTGCGATGAGCTGATCTACCTCCTCCTTGGAAAGGGTAAGAGAGTTGCGCATCTGCATACGGGTATGAGCATCATACTGGAAGTTCTGAATCTCGGCACGCTTTGCCTCCAACTCCTCTGGAGTATCAAAAGCGATGTAAGCCTTGCCGTTGTCCAGGAGCTGCTGCACATACTTCTTATAGATGTCGCGACGCTCACTCTGGCGATAAGGACCATGCTCACCACCGAAGCTCACACCCTCGTCAAACTGGATGCCGAGCCACTTGAAAGATTCCAGGATATACTCCTCAGCTCCAGGAACGAAACGATGAGAGTCTGTATCCTCAATTCTGAACACGAGCTCACCACCATGCTGGCGAGCAAACAAATAATTATAGAGGGCGGTACGAACACCACCAATGTGCAATGCACCTGTAGGACTTGGGGCGAAACGCACCCTTACTTTTCTATCTGTCATGTCTTATTTTATAGCTTATTTCAAATTTTTCTGCAAATTTACATCTTTTTTTGCGATTATAATAGTTTTTTTTCGTATTTTCGCACTGTAAATAGAATAATTAGACGAAAATGAGCATATTCAACAACCCAGAACACAATTATTGGCGTAATTTTGCCACAAAAGCAGTTCTTATCTGCGTAACCGTTGCCATCATTGTTTGGTTCTTGCCACACAATGAAGGAAGACAGTATCGGTATGATGTAGGAAAGCCTTGGATGTACGGTTCCGTCATCGCAAAATTTGATTTTCCTATTTACAAGACAGATGAATCTATCAAGCATGAGCAAGACTCTTTGCTGAAACAGTTCCTGCCTTATTATACCGTCAATCCTAATACGGAAAATGTACAGGTGCACCGGTTCCGACACGACTTCAGCCAGGGCATTCCCGGACTGCCTAAAGAGTATGTTGAGCTCATAGCCCAGCAGCTGCACAAAATCTATCAAACCGGAATCATCAATACCCCGGAATACAACCGTATCTATAAAGACTCCACGAGCATGATTCGCATCATCAGCGGAAAGAATGTCCGTAGCGTCCCTATCGGCAGTTTCTATTCTACCATTGCTGCCTACGAGCGAATATTCTTCGACGAAAGGATAGCCGCCCAGCGCCAGATTCTGTCACGCTGCAACCTTAATAATTATATCGAGGCAAACCTCATTTACGACAAAGAACGAAGTGAAACCGAGAAGAATGATATGCTCAGCAGTATTCCGCTCGCCAGTGGCATGGTGATGAGCGGTCAGAAAATCATAGACCGTGGTGAAGTGATTACCGACAACACCTACCGTGTGCTTTGTTCTTTTGACAAAGAGATGAAGCGCCGCAGTTCTACAGCAGACGAAATCACGACAACCATCATCGGTCAGATTCTTTTCGTCTTCATCCTGGTCATCATGTTCACCAGTTACCTCAGCCTGTTCCGGAAAGACTATTTCGACAAGCCCCGCAGTATCACCATGCTCTATGCGATGATAACGCTGTTCCCTATTTTTGTTTCACTCATCATGAGTCATAACTTCTTCAGCGTTTATATCATCCCATTTGCCATGACACCAATATTCGTGCGCGTCTTCATGGATTCGCGTACGGCATTCATCACCCATGTCACGATGATACTTATCTGTGCGGCAGCCGTAAAATACCAGTACGAGTTTATCATCGTACAGTTGGCTTCCGGTCTGGTTGCCATCTATACGTTACGCGAACTGTCCAAGCGTTCCCAGATATTCATCACAGCCTTACTGGTTGCCCTTGCCAGTGGCGTGGTATACTTTGCACTTCAGCTGATGCAGGATAATCAGGTGTTCAATATCGATCGCAATATGTACACCTATTTTACAATCAACGGTATTTTCCTCCTGTTGTCTTACCCGCTGATGTATATCATCGAAAAGATGTTCGGATTCACCTCTAACGTGACGCTCTTCGAGTTGTCAAACACCAACAAGGGACTGCTCCGCAATCTGAGTGAGATAGCACCGGGTACCTTCCAGCATTCCATCACCGTAGGTAACCTGGCTGCAGAAATCGCCAACCGCATCGAGGCAAACAGCCTGCTGGTACGTACAGGAGCCCTCTATCACGATATCGGAAAAATGACCAACCCGGTTTTCTTTACCGAAAATCAGGCTGGCGTAAATCCACACGACCAGCTGAGTGACCTGGAAAGTGCACAAATCATCATCAATCACGTATACGAAGGCTTGAAGATGGCAGAGAAGGTTGGCTTACCGGGCATCATCAAAGACTTCATTACTACGCATCATGGCACGGGAATCACAAAATTCTTCTATGTCAACTATTGCAATGCCCATCCTACAGAGGTGGTTGATAAATCCCTGTTCCAGTATCCGGGTCCTAACCCTTTCACCCGTGAACAGGCGATATTGATGATGGCAGATACTGTAGAAGCAGCCTCCCGTTCAATGAATGAATATATCGAGGAAAGCATCAGCAACCTGGTGAACAAGTTGATTGATGGTCAGGTAGCTGATGGTTTCTTCAAGGAATGTCCGATTACATTCCGTGATATAGCCCTTGCCAAACAGGTTCTTATCGAACGTTTGAAGGCAATTTACCACACTCGCATCTCCTATCCTCATTTAAATGGAGATGCCAAGAGTGCAACAACAGCCAAGGCATAGAAAACGCCATGTAAGGCTTATCCCCCAAAAGGCAATTATGAGCCCATTATTTTGCGCATAAATTAACTTCTGTGCAAATTAATGGGCTTTTTGCGTTAATATACTTTAAATAAACACACTAAACGGCAGCAAAATAGAACATTCTTGTTACCTTTGCGGACGTTTTTATTTAAAATAATTAAAATGAAGAAACTAAAATTAGTTAGTCTTGCCATTGCGATGGCTTCAGCAACCCCTTCTTTTGCAGGTGGTTTGCTCACTAACACCAATCAACATGTAGCATTCAACAGAATGATGAGCCGTGAGGCTTCTATTGGTATCGACGGTGTTTATTACAATCCTGCAGGAGTTGTATTCATGGGTGAAGGAAAGCATCTTGCCATCAACTGGCAGTTGGCTTACCAGACACGTAGCATTGAGAATGATTATGCATTGTTCACCAATAATGTGAACAATCCTACTACTCCACGAGAATTCAAGGGCAAGGCTTTTGCACCTGTTATCCCTTCTTTCCAGTATGCTTATAATAAAGGTAGATGGTCTCTCCAGGCTAGCTTCGCCCTCACCGGTGGTGGCGGTAAGTGTACTTTTGATAATGGATTGGGCTCTTTCGAGAAGATTGTTGCTGAGACTGCTATTGCAGCTTGCCAGCTGGCTGGTGCCGTAGACCAGGTTGCTTCACAATATGGCGTACCTGCAGTTTTCTCTAGCGATAAGTATTTTGGAAAGGAAGGCAAGTATAGCTACAATAGTTATATGCACGGTCGTCAGTACTACTATGGCCTCTCTATAGGTGCAGCCTATAAGATAAACGAGCACCTCAGTGCATACGCTGGTGTACGTGGCGTCTATGCCTCAACAAACTACTATGGATATGTAGAAGATATCAAGGTAGGCAATATGCCTCTCTATATGGTACTCGACCCTACCAAGGAAAAGGCTGCCAACATTGAGTTGAGCTGTGACCAGAGCGGTTTGGGATTCACTCCTATGCTCGGTATCGACTTCAAGACTGGCAGATGGAACTTTGCTGCCAAATATGAATTCAAGACCCGCATTCGTTTGAAGAATAAGTCAGTAAACCAGACACCAAGTATTGGTAACCTTCCGGACAACCTCCGCAATGCCTATATCGCAGGTGGTGTGCCAGAACAGGCTGCAGATGCCATTCTGTCTAATCCTGTTATTCAGGGAGCAATGGGACAGCTGAAGACTCAGTTTGATTCAAAGCTTGAGGGAGCTATCGGCGAATACGAAGATGGCAAGAAGATTGCGGGTGATATTCCTGCTTATCTGGCTCTCGGTGTAGGCTACAGTCCAGTAAATACAGTAAGAGTAAACGTAGGTTTCCACTGGTTCGATGACAAGCACGCTACATCTTACAACAACCGACAGGAGAAGTTAAAGCGTGGTACATTGGAGTACAACGCAGGTGTCGAGGTAGACGTAAACAAGAAGATTACCTTGAGTACTGGCTGGCAAAATACCAACTATGGTTTGCCTGATGAGAACCTTGACACACCAACTTCAAAAAGATACATGGACGATAAGTCGTTCGTTGTCAGCTCCAATTCTGCTGCCATCGGTGGTGTCTACCACATCAATAAGAAGATGGATTTGAACGTGGCTTATTTCCATACCTTCTATCAGCACAAGAAGACTTCAGAGAATGTCCAGCTCACTGCCCAGAAGAGCTTCAGCTACAACTCTGACTATACTCGTAACAACAATGTGTTTGCAGTTGGTCTCGACATCAATTTCTAAAAAGAATTCACTTTCTTTTCATAAGAAAACACATAACTACAATTATAAAGGCTATCCCGCAGCAGGCAGGATAGCCTTTTCAATTATAGCGGATCTACATCATAGTAGATTTGCAAAGCTCCATATCTCGGATCTTTCAGCATCATGTTCTGGGCATACTTCAAGTATTCCCTTACCTTCATCTGGTCGATTCCATTCTCCAACTTGATGACTAACTTGCGTATATTCATGGTCTTTACCCTTGATACGGCTGGCTTATCCGGACCTAGCACACGCTCACCAAACCATCCTCTTAAGGTTTTGCCCAGTTCAAAACTAGCCTGCTGACATATCTTTTCATGCTTATGTTTCAGGAACACGTTGATAAGATGGAAGAAAGGCGGATAATGAAACATCTTTCTCTCTTCCAGGATTCCCTTGAACAATCCCTCGTAATCATTATGCACCACCTGTCCGATAACCGGCAAGGTAGGATTCTTGGTTTGCAGGATTACCAGTCCCCGCTTCCCCTTTCTTCCTGCTCTTCCACTCACCTGTGCCATCATCATAAAAGCATGCTCATAAGCACGGAAATCAGGATAGCTGAGCATCGAATCAGCATTCAGGATACCCACCACACTCACTTTATCGAAATCCAAGCCCTTCGAAATCATCTGCGTACCTATCAGAAGATTGGTCTTGCCTGATGAAAACTCAGCAATAAGTCGCTCATAGGCATTTCGGGTACGGGTGGTATCCAGGTCCATTCGGGCGATACGGGCTTCGGGGAAGATTTCTGCTAGCTGGTCTTCGATGCGTTCCGTTCCTATTCCCCTGCCCATCAACTCGGTACTGCCACAGTTCGGACATTCCGTTGGTACAGGATAGGTATAGCCGCAATAATGACAGGTCAGGAGATTGATACTCTTATGCAACGTAAGCGATACATCACAGTTCTTGCATTTAGGCACCCAGCCACACACCTTACATTCTATCATCGGGGCAAATCCTCTTCGGTTTTGGAAGAGGATGGCTTGCTCTCCATTCTTCAATGCCTGTCTTACTGCCGCCAGAAGTTGAGGAGAATAAGCTCCTGTCATCATCTTGCGATGGCGCAGATCTTTCACATCCACCACCTGTATCTCTGGCAGTTGGATGTCCTTATATCTTGTTTTCAGTTCTACCAGTCCGTATTTCCCCTGCTGCGCATTATAATAGCTCTCCATGGAAGGAGTAGCTGTTCCCAGCAGAACCTTGGCGTCAGCATACATATTAGCCAGCATGATGGCTGCACTGCGGGCATGATAGCGTGGAGCCGGATCCTGTTGCTTGAAGGATGTCTCGTGCTCTTCATCTATGATGACAAGTCCCAGCCTTTGGAAAGGCAGGAAGACGGCACTTCTCGCTCCCAATATCACGTCATAAGGCTTGTCAGACAACTGCTTTTGCCAGATTTCAACACGTTCAGCATCGCTGTATTTAGAGTGATAGATACCCAGACGGTCACCGAAAACCTTATGCAATCGTTCCATAATCTGTACGGTTAGGGCGATTTCCGGCAACAGATAAAGCACCTGTTTGTGCTCTTCGATGGCTTTTCTGATGAGATGGATGTAGATTTCCGTCTTTCCACTGGAAGTAACACCATGCAGAAGTACCACGTTTTTCTTCATCATCTGCATCAGTATCTGATTATAGGCATCCTGCTGCGCCATGGATAAGGGTTTGATCAAATCCAGATGCGCCTCACCCGAAGTATTCAATCTGCCCACTTCCAACTCGTAAGTAAAAAGAATGCCACGGTCGATAAGCGCCTTCACGACAGCCGCCGTACAGTGGGCTTCGTTCATCAGCTCTTCCTTCGTTACCTTCCTGATACCTTCCCGTGGAGTATCTCCCTCCAGACTATCCCAATGAGAAAGGGTGAGGAAGGTGGTAAGAGCCTTCGACTGCTTCAACGCACGCTGCACCATACTGAGAGCCACATGGAGCGCCTGCTCATTCCGGAATCCACTTGCCAGCTCCACATAGAGTTCCATCTTGGGCTTGAATTTCTCGGTAGATTTCATTCCCGAAGGCATGGCAGCATTATATACATCTCCCAGTGAAGACATATAGTAACTGCTGATCCATTGCCAGAGCCGGTATTGCTGCGGCAGAAGAGAAGGACATACATCCAGCACCGCATCTATCGGCTTGCAGTCGAAGTTGGGTTTCTCGGAATGAACATCCGCAACCATGGCAATATACTTCTTGCTTTTGCCTAATGGCACCAGCACTCGCATACCGGGCACGACCTTTTCTTCCATCCCTGCAGGGATAGAATAAGTAAAGGTTCCGTCGAGCGGAAGGGGTAATATCACATCTACGTATCTCATATCTTATCTTCTGAAACGATGGGATGCTCCACTTAGGAACATTCGTTTTGCAAAGTTAGCAAAAAAAAAGCAGATATCCATCATTGGATACCTGCTTTTATATATTTTAAGCACAAGAACTATTAGAACCAATAGCCCAAGGCAATTTGCCAACAATTGCTACGACTTCTCGCCTTGGCTATAGACTCCAAAACCTTGCCATAAGAGATGTCGGCCGTCTTTCCACAAGCGATATTGTAATTGGCTGACACCTGAAGATGCTTCAACAATGTGGCACCCAAACCTACGTTAATGCTGAAGTTGGAGTTCTTGAAACTGAAAAAGTTATGGTCTTCCTGACCATTAGAAAAACTTGTGTAATAATTCTTATGACCGATATTGAAGCCCCACTGTGGACCTGCAAAAAAGAACATGTTAGCCATACTTCCCAAGCCTACCGCATAACGCAAGTTTACAGGAACATTAATAGACTGCTGCTTTACTTTTGCAACACCTGATGACTTTTTATATACCACGTCTCCAGAAGGTGATTGTAAACTTCCATCAGTTGTTTTGTCCACGTACATAGTAGCTTCCGTGTACTCATACTTTACATCAGCACTCTTTTGGTCATAAAGAGCTGCTGCATCCACACTAAATCCCAAAGGCAAAGAAACCTTCACCATAGGACCAATAAAGAAACCAGTCTTGTTGGAGGCATCAAAAATGTCTTTCGTGAATGTCATGTTGGTAACATTCAAGCCACCCTTCAAACCGAACTTGATCTGGGCATTGGCATTTGCGGCAAACAGCATGGCTGCCACCAGGAATACAATTGATAAAACTTTTTTCATATTCTCTTTTTTATTTATTCTGTTAATAAAAAAACATTCTTATCCTCATTTTTAATGGCGTTCACGACGAACTGTTACACGTGCAGAACCATTAGAAGAGGAACTACTCTTCGAACGGCGAGTCTTGACAGAAGCAGACTTGGAAGCTCTCACAGAAGAACTGCCACTAGCTCTACGGTTCTTCACCTTAGCCTTTCCCTTCCCAGCATTGGCTGCATTGGCAATGCTGTCGAGTGAATCCTTCTTAGCCTGATTGCCCCATACATTCTTTTCGAAAGCAGCCAATTCTGCTTCTATGCGCTTCTGTTCCTTTGTCATTGCAGAATCATTAGGACAGTATTGCGCCAAAGTCTTACCCAACATATTATTGGTCTTGTAAATCTTTCCCTTATATTGGGTACGTATAAAATAATCATCCACGCTCATCACCGCAGCATTGTTCAGATTGCTGGTCATCATCTGCTGCTTGGCAAGGAAAGGAGCCAGATCATCATATTTCACCCAGAAGAGAGGATACTTGGTACCACCATCTCCGAAGTCGTCATCACGGGTCATGATAGGACAAAGTGCCAGCACCTTGGTATGGAAAGTAGCCGAGCGCTGGTCGTAATAGGTAGACTCCTTGATATAATAGGCTTTCACCTCACTGGAAGGAATGTCACTGTTATCCAACTTGATTCTACCATTATTCTGCTTTTCATAATAGATATGGTAGTTGTCCAGGAAAGCCAACGGCTGCACACGGTCGGCAGCAGCAAAACTCTCGTTTCCATCCATACGATACTGATAGACGTTAATCTTGCCCGTCATCATCAGTCTGAATATTGATGTAAAGAGATTCATCTGGTTACCAATTGGCTCTACCGGATAATACAATCCTGCATTGGCATCCTCATTGAGATCCAACTCACGGTAGATATCTCTTCTCCATACCACATCCTCATCCATTGGGGCTGCAGTAGGAAAGGAAATCTGCGCACGGGTAGTCATGTTGTTGGCATTAGACTGCTGAGCCTTCTGCTGTGCCTGCTGTCTGCGAGCCTGAGGCTGAGCTATAATACCCTGCGTCATTCCTAAGAGCATGATTATGAATAATATTTTTTTCATTACTTTATACTTTGAAAATTGAACTTACCTGACGATTACTTCCATCGCAGCCGGCAGGTTTCGGGTAATTCCGTCAGGACCTACAGCCTTGATATGAGAAATATAGAAGCGTCGGTTTCTTGACAGTTTTCTGAACTCTTCTCTCTGTCGTTCAGAGAAGTTGGAACCGGCTGAAGCCAGCGGGATAGCATTTCCCATGTTGTCAAAGAAAACGGTCTCGAAACCCAACACCTTGAATGGAATATCGAGAAGTCCGTCATCAATGGCAGCATGAATGGTTGTTGCACCCATCAGAGCACCTTTCGATAGGGCACCACCTTTGAATCTATCTGTTCCCATCGCAATATAGGCGGTTGGATCAGGAAGTTTTCTCACATGGAAGACGAATGGAGGCAGACTTCTCACCTGTCCCTTATCGCGGGCTGTCACATGGATGGTAACATCCTTACCCACCGCTGAAGGTGTAGCCACGAAATGACCATTGCCCTTAGCTACGAAAGAACCACCTGTCATGGTTGCAGAAATGGCATTTGCCGGAACACCAGGAACGCTGATACTGATAGGATTGGCATAGCCTGCATAGAGCACGTTCATCAGGTCGGCAGCAACGGTAGCAGTATTAGGAACTGGCAATACGGTATATTCCTGACTGAAGTTACGACGGATTTCCTCGCCATCCTTACCTTTCATCAGGATATAACCACTAAACCGGTGTTCTCCTACCCCACCAGCAGTAAAGCTATATCTACCATCAGCAGCCTGAAGCCGACTGCCATTGACATAAATTTCAGGTCGCTGGGTACTATCCACAGCCGCCATCACCACATGTGAATTGAAACGCTCACCGGCATACAGGGTTGTCTTTTCAGGAATCACGAAGGCATCCATTTCGCTTACATTCAGTTCTACGAGTTTCACATCCTTCTTCTTCTCGTCGCCCTTTCTCGGCTCATCCAGCAAACTTCTCTTCACCTTCTCCATCAACGACTTTCCCTTGACACCGAGTTCCTCTTCTGTAGGAGTATTCAGTGCCAACATAGCCATCAAGACGACATACATTAGATTGATCATCTTCTGGCGTGGTGATATCGGTCTTTTCTTTATTGCCATTTATTTTTCTTTTAAGTTTGCGGTCATCGCTG
>OLIS01002107.1_pt1 | contig 13341 bp, 14 predicted proteins | sample 1601351 | NCBI WGS metagenome assembly OLIS01 (sample SAMEA2452122, study PRJEB22498) | human gut metagenome | biome: human feces; feature: human gut; material: feces | place: Australia | collected 2012
TTTTTTTAAGAAATAGACCAGCCTCTTCTGTTCCTCAAGCTGCCGTTTCAAGCGCCGGTTCTCACGCCGGAGACGTTCCATCTCGTCAACTTCTTCGTCGGTTTTATGATGTCCGCGCCGGTCAATAAGGCCAGTTTCCCCGTCAGCGACGTATTTCCTCACCCAATCGTATACCTGACTGTAGGAAACGTCATAGTGCGCGGCGGTGTCCTTGTAGTTTTTGCCATGCGATAGACAATACCCCACAATCTTCTTGCGTTCCGAAAGCGATGTTTTCTTGCTCCTGCCATATAGACCTCCCGTTCTGCTGAATGTTTACTCTTGGCCATAAAAAAATCCCCCTAAAGCAGTTTGGTTATTTACCTTGTCTGCTTTAGGGAGATCATATCAGCTATGGGGAGTTTTTGTACCATGATGAGCATTTTGCCACACTCTATTTGTATAGAACGCTGACAATGAGTCGCTGCTCTGTTGTTTTGACAACCTCTCCCAGTCCCAGCAGAAGGTGACAATCACAACGGATCAGAAGGAAGACATCTGCCAGTAACAACTGATAAAGAGTGCCCCTTCTCTTACTAATGACTTTCCTATTCCCACAGTCCTCCCCCTTCATAGAACCTGCAATTCCAACTGAGCCAATACGCCTGACCTCTAAAATCCAGCAAATCAAAGCCTAACCAGCAAACCGTTTAATCGCATGACATAAGCAAATAGTTGATGCATTTATTTTCGCACAAGTCGGGCAAAATCTTTCACTGTATTTGTTCATTGGTCCAAATGCATAAAAGTTTTCCAGATGCGTATGTGGCATCGGCATTTACTTTTCTTTACAAAGCGAAGATTTTTTCACAATCTATAGTTGCAAACCAATCACTAAAATGCTAAAATTAAATTCAGATAGAAAGCGAGGCGAAAACTATGGATCTTTCCAACTTCAAGCCCTTCAATTTTCAAGAAGGAGTCCCGTATCTTTCCGTCACAGAAAACGGAGTCACATTCAGCAAGGCTGTCACACTAAAGATGCAAAAGCCTGAATACGTACTTTTCCTGATAGACCGGCAGGAGAAAATGGTGGCTTTGAAAGCATGTGATGAGAAAACGCCAAACGCGGTGAAATTCTTTAACACAAACCGCAACAATGCCATCTTATCCGTTCGCTGGAACAGCAGGGATCTACTGAACACATTGTCCCAACTAATGAATTGGGATTTATCCAAAGGCGGCTACCGGATTTCCGGCACTTTCTATCAGGAAGATAATATAATCCTCTTTGATTTGAAGGAACCCATTATCATCAAGTAGTTATTCAGCGGTACACCCGCTAAATAAAAAAAGGATCAATGAAGCTGGCACTTCATTGATCCCCTTGAAATAGAGAGCAAGTGTAACCTACCCTTTACTTCAACTACCATTGTTAGTATAGGACACAAAGCCCCCTGTTTCAAGTTTTGCCAAGAATTATCTGTTTTACGATGTCGATTCGTAGGTAGTTTTTGAGTTGAAAGCAGGAGGTTTTTATTATGACTTACAAGCGAAATACTCGTCGAAACAAAAGATGCCGTATCATCTACCGTGCCTCTATGAAAACCAAAAGCGGCAAAGTTATCTTCGCTGCCGATTACGGTCTCAAGGCCTTCATCATCAAAGTTTATTACTGATATCAATCGGTAGTTTTTATCAGGATTGGAGCGGAGGTTGTAGGTTCCTTCCCTTCTTATTTTCTTTATCGAAAGGATCACATACATGGCAAAAATATTCATGTCACGAATCACTCCCAAGGTGGATATCAGGTAAAATCTTCTGGTAGTTCCAAAGCCTACCGTAGAACAGAGACCCAGCGCAAAGCCATTGAAATCGGTAGAGAGCTAGCACGTAATCAGCATAGCGAACTTGTCATTCATGGCAGAGATGGAAAAATCCGTCAGAAGAACTCCTATGGCAATGACCCCTTCCCACCTAAGGGATAATTAGAAAAGCAGGCAGTACATCCTATGCGTGTACTGCCTGCTTTTCATTTGATTGCATTTGCCATGATAAGCGCACATCTGGCCATTTGCCTTAAACGCGTACATTCGTCAGCAATATTCATAGTGTCTTTCCTGCGCCTGAGCAATACTTTCAGCCCTAGAATAGATTGGGCTAGATGCGCAATAAGTGTCATCTAAAAATTCTGATAAATAAAAGTTACCTCCCCATCTTTGGCTAAAAACAAGGCAATCATAAGAAGAAACAATAATAGTGTAACTTGAATAGTGCACAACATAGGATTTCTATTCATTGGAGCGGTTCCAGTTACCCTTGAAATAACTTGTGATTTCACGATTAAGAATAAACCATCCTTTCGAATTATAATGAGCTTCATCCTGAAATACGTAGGGAATATATTCCAAAAAACTTGAGTTGATATACGGCATTTGTTCTTGTTCTTGAATTTCTGTCATCTTATTAAAGTATACTTTCCGCTTAGAATAATCCAAACCTACATAATCAAAAGCATAACCGTTAGCTGCACATAATAGCACTAAAGGTCTCCCACCTAGTTCCTTAGCAGTTTCCAAAAATAGTTGATGATAATAATAGCCGTTAGAATGTGCATAGTCGAGATCCGAATAGTGATTTTTCAACTTTGCCCAACTGTTTTTACTGCTTCCCCAAGGCCGTTTCCAATTCTCCTTATAGATATAGAAATGTGATGAATCATCAAAACAAAGTGATCGTGCCTGAGCACTATATTTCTCCTCATCATTTTCCCAGTCTATCCGATGAGTACTCGGATGAAATTTTCCTTTTTTACTCTTAAGCAATTTAAACACACGCAAATGATCTCTATAAGATAAGAACCACTTTCTACCTTTATAGTATGGCTCTAAAAGAATTCCCAAAACTCGAGCTTTTACTGACTCTGATGATTTAATTTTAGCGTGTAGCCATAATTCATTAAAGAGTGGATTCCCGCGAGTAATATGTTCAACTTCCTTAGCAACGTTAACTTTTATATCAGTAGATAGCTTAGGATTATCCATGAAATAATAGTATTGAACCTCTGAGAGATTCTTTTGCAATGCTGCATCCGGATATTTACTCCTTACAAACCAAGTCATCGAACTATCAAACATAACAGGTACTTTTTCAATTCCATCTATGGAACCATATCGGATAACATTGACTAAAGTTTCTGCCCCTGCTTGACCAACAATATCAACATCATAAGGCCAGTCCTGATTGGGATATGAATTTGTCAAACTTGTAAGAACATGATATTCTGGCATATTTTTCAACTCAGACGTCCCTAAAACAATCATGTGTTTGTTTTCAACGCTAAGCTTAAGTAAAGTAATTCCCTTATCTTTTATATCGTTACCATACAAATGCCATACACCACTTGAAGGATACCACACATAAATCTTCTTCAACATATACTGATCGGCAGCATAAAGTGATACCAGCACAATAAGTACCGGTACCACTGCACAATACATAAGCTTTTTCAGCATGATCCTTATCCTTCAATACTCTTTTCCGTAAGAGTCTTAGCAAAATTAGAAACAGAAGAAATGTTTTCCCTTGTGAAATCAGTTGGTTCCATTTTTAAGCCAAAAGAAGATTCCAGTTCAAGGATAATATTAATAACTGCCATGGAATCCATAAGGCCTGCATCAAAGAGATTCAAATCCTTATCTTCATCCAGACCATCTGCTCCTGTTACTTTTTCAAGAATTTCTACAGCAATTTTTTCATAATCCATTTCAATCATCCTCCTGAATAAAATCATTTACCGGTAAATAGATACCCGGAAAAAATAAGAAGCCCAAAAGCAAACACATGAAACGTGACAAGCCGACTGACGAAAACAAAATGTTTCTTCTTCATCTGCTTTCTATGCCATTTGGATTTAAGATATACATCAGTTGCAACCAATGCCAAACCTTGATATACCCCATATATTATATAATATAATGTAAATCCATGCCACACCCCCATAGTCGTCATAGTAACCATGTATGCCCACCGAGTAGCCGTAGATATATTGGTTGTCCACTTATGACGAACTGCTGCCAGTACAAAACGTCCAAATAAATAGTCCCCAAACCAGCGTGACAGGGAAATATGCCAGCGCTGCCAGAAATCCTTCATATCTTTAGCCAGGAATGGCTTATTGAAGTTATCTGGTGCTTTGACCCCCAGCATATAACTCATGCCTACCGCCAAAAGAGAGTAACCTGCAAAATCAAAGAAAAGGTAAAAGGTATAGACATACATATATTCAAGGGAATGTACCAGCGTAATATGAGCTGGAATCTTTTCCATCAGATATATATTAATGAGTGAAGCAATACCGAATTTATACACCAAACCATAAAAAATCTTCTCTATCCCCGGTAAGAGAAAATCATGGATATAGGTCTTTCTTTCAATCGCATGGTCAATATCCTCAAGGAACCGCCTATAACGATCAATCGGTCCGGAAGATAAGGTGGTAAAGAATGAAATAAAATACAACAGATTAAATAGATTCATTGACTTGACGTGATTATCATGAATTTCAATAATCATTTGCCAAATACGGAAACCCATGTAAGAAATCCCAAGTATTTCCAAAGGATGCCAGTGAGTGTACGGCACAAGTCTTGCATATACAAGAGGGATAAAAGACAGTAAAAACATCAGGGCGTAAAAAAAATCATTCTTCGTTCTCTTGTGGATAAAGAGATAGAGATAAAGAAGAAAAACCTCAAAAATCAGAAAACCAATAAAATAGGGCAGCTTATGAGAACCGATAAGCAGATACAAAGCAGGCAGTGAAACAAGCATGCCATAATATTTTATTTTCCTGCCCCATAGCCCTAGCAGCACGGCCGGAATCAATAAATATCCAAATAAAACAATGGAAAAAATACTTCCATATTCACTAATAACCATCAAAGTCTCTCCATTAACTTCTTTCTATCAATTTTCCCGTTAACATTGAGCGGAAACTCATCAACAAAAATTACCTTCTTAGGAACCATGTAGGATGGAATCATTAACCCCAAATCTTTCTTGACTTTAATCATCATTTTGAGTTTCGAAACATGAAGGGTCCCTCTTAGTTTAATAAAGGCTGCCAAATAATCTACAGTATTAGCAATCTTTACTGGTAAAACAACACTGTTTCGAACATAATCAAGCTTATCCAAATTTTGAGAAATATCATCCAGTTCAATCCTGTATCCATGAAGTTTAATCTGCGAGTCAATACGCCCTATATAATAAAGCAGATTTTTCTGGATATAAACTAAATCTCCTGTTTTATAACCATAGTTACCAGTTCGAGAATCAAGCCAGAACTTTTCTTTAGTTTTCTGCAGATTACGGAAATACTCTCCCCCAACACTTCTACTTACAACAGCAAGTTCGCCGGCATTTTTCCCTTCGATAACAGAAGTATTTAATAATTCATAATGCGCATCCGGTAGTAAATAGCCAATTGGCAAAGCTTCTTCACTTTCCAACATTTCCTCATCAATTTTACAAGCACTTAACAGCACAGTACACTCAGTGGGACCATAGCCATTATAAATTTGTAAATCAGGAAATCTAAACCACAACTTCTTAACTAACTTTTTTGTTAATACCTCTCCAGCAACAATACATTTTCTTAAAGCAGGTAACAACTTCTTATTAAAAGTATCTTCCATACAGCAAATTTCAGCAAATGCAGGAGTAGATACCCAAAATGAAATATGACTACTAGCTAACTGTGCATACAGCCTTTGTGGATCGGCCACTGTATATTTATCCAAGCTAAAAATGGCTATTCCTTCGGATAAATAAAGATATAACGCAAATACAGACACGTCAAATGAATAAGAGACTTGATTTAAGGCACGTGGCTGTTCAGTACAGTTAACACCATCAACAGCAAACTGTTTTGTCCACTCAACAAAGTTAACTATATTTCTTTTCCGGATAGGAACACCTTTAGGTTCGCCCGTACTTCCAGAGGTAAAAAGAATATAACAGATATCATCATCAGCTACCCAGTCCTGTGCGTTGGAGAGAAAATCTTTATATTCTTCATAAATTTCATTCAGCTGTTCTGCAGTAACGACCTGGCAACCATCTCTTGTCACTTCTATGTCCGAAAAATTGAAAAGTACCTGGGCTCCGACCTGATCCATAATCTTTTCAAGTCGTTCCAATGGATATGATGTATCTACAGGGACATAAGCCAATCCGGATTTCAAAGCACCATGCATAACAGCAATAATATCTGTTTCCTTATTGCCATAAATAACAACCGGTGTCTTGTTATCAGCCAAATGCTGGGATTTTAAGAATCCTGCAACCGCCTCTGATTCTTTCCATAATTCACCAAACGACGTCTTTTCATCGTTATGTATAACAGCCGTCTTTTTGCTGTCTCTATACTTGTACAGCGCATCTAATAACCACATGATTGTCCTTCTTTCTATTGGCATATAAAGACTACAATAAATACCTTTTTAAATATGAAACAATTTTGTTGGAAAAGATTGCGATAATACTTGCAATAATAATTCCACCCCAAACACAAAAAATTAAGTATAAGTGGTAATTATGAACCTTGGAATTTCCAAATATTTTCAAAAATCCTAGTATATTTTGCAACGCCAGATGTGTCAAATATAATTCTAAAGATCTATTCCCCAAAAACTGAAATAATTTATTTAACCCTGGATGATTAATTACATAAAAAAGAATAGCAATCCATAGTGCAAAGCACGGTCCAAGAAGTAAGCCACTAATCCGAAATAAACTAACTACAGGAAAATTATTCATAAAATAATAAATACCAAATGCACATCCAACAAAAGACACCATTAGCATATTATGAGAAATTTTTTTATCTTCGTAAACCAGTCTTCCACAATAACAGCCTAATAAGAAAACTGGAAATCTAGTGATTGCAATTTCAATTTCTTTAAACCATTCCTGAAGGAGAGGAGAGCCGAATTTTAGTAAAAAGCAAAAGGCGTAAGTACCTAAAATAATTGTTAAAATCGCCAGCAATGAATGTTTATATGACCTTCCGGCTAATGCAAACCTATAGATAAGCGGGTATAAGAAATAAAACAACAAAATGGCTCCGATAAACCAAGCAAAATGAACTCGTCCAAACCAAAATGAATATTGAGTAATGTTTTCAACAAATCGCAAATAATCATGTTTCCAGACAACGCAAACGCCAAACCAGTATGAACCCGTAATGAGGAGATATGGAACAAGAATACGAATAATCCGCTTTTTATAAAAATTTGATATAGAATCATCTTTCTTCATCGAGAAAAAAAGGCAAATCCCAGACAAAAAAAGAAATATCTCTACCCCAAAATACCCATGCTTGATAATAGGTGTAAGAAACAGAAAACTCTTACTTAATTGTGCTGGAGCAATACGAACTAGCCCATGTAAAAGCATAATCCATAAAATTGCAGCCCCATATATTTCTACCTTGTATCTACTGATTATTCCCCATGAAAGACTCATTTATTTCCCATAATCTCCTTGATTTTTTGTACCAAACGATAACAAGCTTGCCCATCATCCATGCATCCTTTATCATCCAAAAATAGCTTAACCTTATTTTTATAAGCAGCAGAATCAAATCTAAGTATGTTTTCAATGAGCTCTTGGTTATTTTGCGCAATAGAAAAGGGGGTTGCTTCCAATTTATAATAAAACCCACGTTCATTATTATATTCTGCAATGTCTGTTGCAAAAATAAATCCAGGTTTGTATGTCAATATAAAATCATAAATCCAGCTGGAATAATCTGTTATTGCGATATCAGCAAGCAGCATAATCTCCTGAATATCCGGATAATCTGTAACATCGATAACATTGTCGCTCGCTTCCAGGCTATTCTTAGAAAACCTTCTAACGTTTAAATGGTATCGAACTAAAACTCTCCATTTACCACCAAACTTACTAGATAACGCTTCTATTAAATCATCATAATTGATTCGATAACAATCGAAACGATGATTATCTCGGAAAGTAGGTGCATATAGCGCATAATGATATGATGGATCCAAATGTAAATGCTTAACCAATCGATCAGTAATACATTTTTTCTTTATCCCTTCCAAAAAAAGGATATCATTTCTCGCATGTCCATAGCGTAGTATTGGTGTATGTTCCCAATAAGTATTACGATAAACCTCATCTTCAAATGCACTATTTGATACACAGAAATCTGTTTCTTTCCCGCATAAAATAGCAGCCTTGACCCATTCTCTACCGTTAAATACGGCTTTATCGAACCTTTTTATTCCTAATGATCCATGCCATGTTTGAATGACATACTGCCCTCTTTTCTTTTTTAGCGGGTTTTTATATGGATCCACCGAATTAATCAAAAGAATTTTGCAAGAAGCCAATTCTCTATAAAATTCGTAGGTAAAGCGTGTAACAAGTTTTATGCGTGGATCTTGTGGAATCTCATAAGCTTTTTTTAATTGCTCTTGGCGAAGAGCCCACACGATTTTGCAATTAACGTTCTCTTTAAGCAATTCGAGAGTTATGAATTTCTCATTGCATGTGAAATCCCCCTGTTGAGTAAGCATTAAAATTTTATTGTTTTCAATTAATTCATTTCTAAAAATATAACTTCTTGTAATATTCCCGATTTTTTTATCAAATACTTTCTCAACTTTATTAATCGTTTTCTTTAGAAGCTTACCCTCTACCGCTGCTTTTATAGCTTTGTCCTTCAACGTATCCATAAAAAACTCCTATTGATGATTTATATCCACTTAAATCTATTGACAAATGGTCTTCATAGTTCTTGCAAACATATCTTTTAGTTCAATACCAGGCTTCCAACCAATAGATTTTAACCGACTGGTGTCAAGATCCATATTCATTGTAGGCATGTATGCACTTAATTGACCTTGCGTTCCTGCTTTTACTACAACCATAATTTCATTATTCACCAATTCCTTAGCCACCACTTCTGCCATTTCTTTAATAGAGCAATAAGTACCCTCATTGGCAGCATTAAAGGCTAAGCCAAAATGTTCTGTCGTTAATACTGCTAAAATTGCAGTTACAGCATCCGCAACATATAGGTAACTACGTTTTGTGCGGCCCTCAGTTAAAAGCACTATATTTTCTTTATTCTTCGCACATCTAATAAACTGAGCAAATACGCGATTATCATTTGCGCTAATCCCCGGGCCAAACGTTTGTGTTAGACGTAGCACATTAACTTTAACGCCATATTCCTTACAATACGATGTGCATAAACTCTCCACGAGACGTTTAGCTTCTGGATATGAATTGCGTGGAACCATAGTATCAACATAGCTCTCAGCACTTTCGGTGATTTTCCGTTCTTTAGTGGACGCTCCATAAACTTCCATAGTTGATAGGAAGCACATGCCTTGCACCTGATTCTTTCTTGCAAGTTTCAATAGCTTTTCAGAACCATTAACAATTGTTGTTATTGTTTCTACCGGATTGTCCGAAAAATATAAACTAGAAGTAGGACCGCCAGCATGGAGGATATAATCAATATGATCAGAAATCTCAGGCATATTTTCTAAGTTTCCCTCTATGAATGTTATATCACTATTAAAGTTTAATAAAACTTCTGAAAACTTTTTCTTTGCCTTATCAATATCCCGTACAAGAGAAATTATTTTAGTATTAGTCTTAAGAATAAAGTTGCGATACAACATTGAACAAATAAAATAATATCCAATCAGCCCTGTCCCGCCTGTTATGAATATTGTTTTCTGTGAAAGTTTGTCCCAGTCAATAAAGTTTTGATTATTAATGTAACTCAAATCAGACTCAAAAATTTCATTATTTATCCACATTTAAATTCCTCACAATCCAAGAATTTGGTAGCTTTCTCGAGCATCCATAATTGCACGAAATGTATAGAAGTCCGAAGGCGTTGTTATCTTAATATTATCAGCAGCTCCCTCAACCATGAATAATTTGAATCCGTAATGCTGCATTAAATCAGCTGAATCTATAAAATCCGTCTTATTATCTCTTATCGCAAGTAAATGTGCCTTATAAATATCTTTAGCCCAAAAACACTGTGGAGCCTTAGCCATCATGCATTGGGATCTACGCATTATACGCCCCACTTTATTGCTACCATCTTTTTTTTCAAATATGGTCTCAATTGCCGGAGATACGGTAATTGCATTTCCTTTTTCCTCAACTGTCTCTATACAATGAGTTATAGTTGGTTCATCAATTAATGGTCTTACTCCATCATGAATTAAAAGAATTGTATTTTCGCCAAATAATTCGCAAGACTTTTGGATTCCATGAAAAATCGAATCCTGCCCAGTCTGACCGCCCGGAACAATCGCCTTGACTTTAGTTATACCAAATTTATAAATAATCTTCTGGCAATATGGAATCCAAGACTGTAAGCAAACTACAACAATTCCATCAATCAGAGGATGATTTTGAAAATTATCTAACGTGTATATTATAACGGGTTTACCATGAATTTCTAAAAATTGCTTTGGTTTGGATTTTGTATTCATTCTTTGTCCCGTACCACCGGCAAAAATTACAGCAATATTCATCAAAATTACCTCCTATATAAAATAAGCCTTAAAGTCATGGTGAGTTATCCGCTTTTCCTTAGGAGGCAGACTCATATAATCACCATATAAATTTCTGAGATAATTCTCATAACCTTTAGGCCCCCAAAATTGTTCTCCTTCAAAAAGAAATTTCATCCTTGGTTCAAATATCTTCTTTTCAATTCTCTCACAGGCTGCTCCATGAGCACAATCTACAATAGCTCCTATATACTTAGATTCTTCATATGAAGTCCTCTGAGCATTAAGATTTATTAGCCAAATCAGCTTTTGGGTCGGAAGAGGTCTTAACAACGTAACTGCTATAAATTTCAAGGCAGTTCTGATAATCGTCTTTAACTTACTGTATCTGACTGCTAAATCATCATATTTATGGCTTTTAGTATACGTCCACGCGGATCCATGATAGAGAAAATTCAAAAATTCCTGTTCTTTATATAAAAGAAATTGCTTCCATTTAGAATCAGGAATTCCATCAATTGGAAATACATCAATGAATACTGCATTCCCTTTTTTTTTGCCTCTGATATTATCTTCCTGAAGCCATGTTCTTTGATCAAAAACTTTGGCAAATGTTCTCCAATACTGCGGATTGATTTCTATGGCATCTACTTTGTACTCATCAGTCGATTGATTATATAATGCTAAAAACTTCAGATAATCCGGTCTTGGCATACTTATATCAATATCATCATCCCAAGGGATAAAGCCCTGATGCCGAACCGCCCCAAGCAAAGTTCCTCCACCCAAGTAATACCTTATATTGTTCTTATCGCAGAACCGGGCAACATCTTTCAGAATCTCCAGCTCTACCTGTTTTAACTCTTCTTGTGTCAGCTCTCTCATTTATAAAAACTATTTCCTATTTCTCTATAAAAACATATTTTTATTATTTACATTTGCTGCTATATTACGACGTTTTAGCAATAAACTTTCTGACCGCTTCTTGAGCAATATTTTTATCTGCTTTAAGAAGAATATCCAATATTTTATCTGACTCTGATTTAGACTTTTCAATCTTTTCTTCAGCCTTGCGCTGCCTGAAGTCTGCAGCAAGTTTCTTAATTGTATTCACATCGCTAGGTAATTTCTTGCTGATCAAGAATTCTTCATATGCATCACACATCACCTTTATATTATCAGAAAACCCAATTTGCCTACCATGATCAATCCACAATATTTTATTGCATAAATCCTTTATTTGTTTGATTGAATGGGAAACCAGGATTCCTGTAACGCCGCTGTCTAGAATCTGGCGCATCTTATCGCCGCTCTTTTTCCGGAAGGCACCGTCTCCGACGCTAAGCACTTCGTCCAGGATAAGGATATCCGGATTTACGAGACAGGCGATGGAAAAGGCCAGGCGGCTTTTCATGCCGCTGGAGAGCTGCTTAAAGGGCCTATCCTGAAATTCTTCCAGTTCTGCAAAATGAATGATTTCATCATACTTTTCATCCATAAATTTCCGTGTATAGCCCAGCATGGCCCCCCGCAGATAAGTATTTTCCCTTACTGTCAGTTCCTTATCAAAGCCGCTGGCCAGCTCAAGAAGTGCAGCGATAGAACCATGAATTATCATCCTGCCGCTGGTTGGTACCATCACACCGGAAACAGCCTTCAAAAGAGTAGATTTTCCAGCTCCATTGGTACCAATGATACCCAGCATGTCACCTTTTTCCAATGAAAAACTGATATCCTTATCCGCCCAGAACTGTTTCACATGGTAATTGCCTTTCAGACGGCGCATTACATATTCTTTTAACCCGATATCTTTAAAGTCTCCTGTCATGTAGCAGATAGAAACTTTATCCGCGGTGATAATTGCCACAGAATCCTCCTAAATATAATACAGGAATTTATGGTTATCTTTCTTATAGATATAGCATCCCACCAGAAAAGCCAAAAGGGCATAGCCTAGACATAAAAGGTGCCATTCAATCGACGGTATTTCGTCTGCAATCACTATGCTGCGAAAATAAGCAATACAGCAGTAAACCGGATTCAAATAAAAGATGAACTGCAGTTTTTCCGGTACTATGCTTACATCATAAAAGATTGCCGATGCATACATGAGCAGCATGGTAAACACATTATATAAATAGCTGATATCTCGGAAGAAAACAAAAAGTGCAGATAATATAAGACCCATTCCTAAATTAAAAACCACAAGGCACGCAATGGGATAAAGAAGCATCAGAAACTTCCAGGTAAACGGAAGCCCATCGGCAAAAACAAAAGCGAAGAAAATCAAAAGAGTCAGCCCAAAATTAATCAGGGATGATACATTTTTAGAAAAAAGAAACAAATATTTAGGAACATTGATTTTACTGAAAATAGCTGCATTGCCCATCAGTGAATTCATCCCACTTGTGGTGGATTCTTTGTAATAGGCAAAGAGTAGATTCCCGCAGAATAGATAAATCGTGTAGTGCGGTATGGTCCTGCCAAAGTAAAATCCAAATACAAGCTGCAGAACGAGCAGTGTCAAAAGAGGAGATAAAATACTCCATCCCATTCCCAGAACAGTTCTCTTATACTTCTGCTTAAAATCCCTTTTTACCAGTTCCTCAAAAAGAAACTGATGCTTTTTCATTTTTAAAATAAGTGCCTGCACAGTAACCCCCAAAAAGCGCTTATCAAACCGAACCTTGTGTTATTTTACACCTTTCTTACCAAGCTTTCCAGATTTTTACACTGAAATCACGGGAATGAAAAGTGTCCGGCTTATATCAATCAATAGGCTCGT
>OLIS01002109.1_pt1 | contig 13331 bp, 9 predicted proteins | sample 1601351 | NCBI WGS metagenome assembly OLIS01 (sample SAMEA2452122, study PRJEB22498) | human gut metagenome | biome: human feces; feature: human gut; material: feces | place: Australia | collected 2012
CAGCGGGCAGATCCATTTGCAGAAAGGTCTGTAAAACAGAATGCTTAGCACCACAACCGTAATAAGGATGATGCTTTTAAAAGTAAATAGTTTGCCAAGTGCCGACCGGATAGCTGCATTGCCAAGAGAAAGTGGGATGGCACCTTCCAATACACCCTGAGGGCATATGTATTTGCAGAAGAAGGGATCGCCCATTCCAATCGAATTGGTGACCAACATTGGCAAAAGGATTACGAATACCAGAAGAATCAGGTATTTCAGATAACGCAGTGGTTTCAGCTTTTGTGTAGAGAACTTTTTGCCTGGTATCTTGTGCAGCAGATCCTGGAACCATCCGAAGGGACAGAGGAAACCGCATATAAATCGACCTAAGATTACACCAAGTAAGATGATAAATCCCGTGATGTAATAGGAAAATTTGAATTTTGAAGACCCAACCACTGCCTGAAAAGCACCGATGGGACAGGCTCCTGAAGCGGCAGGGCATGAGTAACAGTTCAAACCGGGAACACATACCGTTTTCCCATTACCCTGGTATATTTTTCCTTTGAAGAAATTCGGCAGATGTATATTTGTAAGCAATGTGGCTGCTGCCTGAACCCAGCCACGAAATCGTGCTATTTGTTTTGAGATGATACTTGTTTTCTTATCCAATTCCTATACACTCCATACATAATTTTATTGCCTTGCTAAGTACAACAGCTGCCTCGCCTCTGTATGCTCCGAATACGATCATGAGCACTCCAAGGGCAAGTAGTACAATTTGTGTGATACGTCTGTAATTCAAGATACGGATACTCCCTTCTACTGCATCAGGGCAAACGCATAAAAAATAATTACTATTATAATCATCACTTTTCAGTTATAATAAAAGAAAAGTGGGGATTTTTATGATGGAAATGAAAATGTATTTTTCAAAGTTGCCAGATAGTAGAGATAATCGTGGCTTAAAACATGAACTAGTGAATATTGTAGTTATGAGTATTTATGCTGTTTTATGTGGCTACACAGATGCAGAAAATATGGCATTTTTTATGAAGCTTCAAGAAGAATATTTTACCAAGCTGTTAGACTTAAAACATGGAGTTCCTTCGGCAGACACATTACTCCGGGTGTTTGCAATTATAGAGCCAGAAAGTTTTATGCAAATGTTTTATTGTTGGATTCGAGATGTACTGTCGGTGCTACAAAAAAATAGTGATTCAGAAGTACAACGTATTGCGATAGATGGGAAGGCAATCCGTGCGGCGGCAGAAAAAGGAGGACATATTCCATATATTATATCGGCTTATCTGGGAAATTATGGTTTGTCTATAGGTCAACTAAAAGTTGGGGAAAAGACAAATGAAATCAAGGAAATACCAAAATTATTGAAAAAACTGGACATTACAGATTGTGCCATAACAATTGATGCTATAGGGTGTCAAAAACAGATTGCAAAACAGATTATCGAACAAAAGGGACATTATTGTCTTGCGGTAAAAACAAATCAAGCAATTCTATATCAAGAAATCAAAGACTATTTTTCTTATGCGGAAAAAGAAGAACCTGAACAGATTAGCGTTTATCAAACGATTGAGAAAAATCATGGAAGAATAGAAAAACGAAAATATCTGATATCATCCGATATAGAGTATTTATCAGGGAGGGATCATTGGAAAGATTTAAAATCTATTGGGAAAGTAGAAAGTATAAGGGAAGTTGATGGGAAAAGAAGCATCGAGATGAGATACTATATACTGGATCAAAATATAAGTGCAGAAGAGATGTCACATATTGTACGAGGGCATTGGGAAATCGAAAATAATCTTCACTGGGTACTAGATGTACATTTTCGAGAAGATGCATGTAAAGTAAAAGCAAAAAAGGCAATGCAAAATTTATCATTAATTAGAAAAATCTGTTACAATCTTATAAAATTAGATAAGAGATTCGATAAAAAGAAAAGGATGACATATAAAAAGATGAGTATGTTATACAATTGTCATCTAGAATATATAGAAGATTTAATTTTCGAAAGAATTGAATTGTAAAAAATCCATCTAAAGAAGTTGCTACCCTTTAGATGGATTTTTTATGCGTTTGCCCTGTCTACTGCATAAGACTTTGTTGACCTGTTGACTTGGCTATTATACAATAGAGGGTGTAAAATTTCTGTTAAGAAACGAAAATGGAGAAAAAATATTTTGAGATTATTAATTGTGGAAGATGAAAAAGAATTATGCGACACTGTAGCAAAGAGCCTATATAGTGCCGGGTATGAGATTGATACCTGTTATGATGGTGAAGAAGCCCTGGATTATGTTCTGACGGAAGAATACGATCTGATCGTACTGGATTTGAACTTGCCGGGGATGGATGGAATGGATATTCTGAGGGAACTTCGTATGAAAAACGAGGAGACAAAGGTGCTGATTCTTTCTGCCAGAAGCCAGATTGCCGATAAGGTAGAGGGCCTGGATGCAGGTGCAAACGATTATATGGAGAAGCCTTTTCATCTCCAGGAGCTGGAAGCCAGGATTCGAAGCCTGACGAGACGAAAGTTTATACAAAAGGATGTATGTCTCAGTTGTGGAGATATCAGATTCGACACGAAGAAGAGGGAAGCCTGTGCCAATGGTGAACCTGTGTCTCTGACGCGTAAAGAAAATGGGATTCTGGAATATATGCTGCTGAATCAGGGGCGTCCCGTAAGTCAGGAAGAACTTATTGAACATGTATGGGACGCATCTGTAGACAGTTTCAGCGGTTCCATTCGGGTACATGTGTCTTCTCTGAGAAGAAAACTGAAGGCAGTACTTAGTTATGATCCCATTGTGAACAAGATCGGTGAGGGATATCGGCTGGAGAGGAAGGAAAAATGAAAAAATTGTCATTACAGTGGAGACTTACCCTGATCACAACTCTTTTTATTGCGATCATCTGCGGATGCCTTACCATGTTTGTCTACGGAAGTGGAGTATATTACATGGATTCTCTCCAGGAAGCTGTAGATGCCCAGAATACAGATGGTGACGACAACCATCAAAACGAAATCTATATCAGTATACCCGACGACAAATGGAATGACTTCGCCAATGATTTTTCTGTACAGGTATACAATAATAAAGCGGATTATAAAAAGAAAAGCCTGTTTTTTTCCATCTTTCTGGCGATTCTTGGAGGAGTTGCTACTTATTATTTCAGTGGCAGGTCTTTAAAACCACTGAAAGAGTTTTCTGAAAAAATAGAAGAAGTGGAAGCCAGAAACCTGTCAGATTCCAGAATCGAAGAAGACAAAGTGAAAGAACTGAATCAGCTTAGCATTTCTTATAATAAAATGCTGGATCGTCTTTCAGAATCCTTTGAGATGCAGCGTCAATTCACAGCCAATGCAGCCCATGAGCTGCGCACACCTCTTGCAGTGATGCAGGCACAGTTGGACCTGTATCATACAACCGGGCATCCTGTGACAGATGCCTGTACCGAGAAAACAATACAGATGGTAACGGATCAGAACGAACGTCTCAGCAAGATGGTGAAGACACTGTTGAATATGAGTGAATTGCAGACCGTGGCCAGAGATGAAAAAATTGAAGTGGATGCACTGGTTGAAGAAGTGCTGGCAGATCTTGATCCTCTTGCCGAGGAAAAAAATGTTATTCTCGAAAGTGTTTGCGATGCAGTAACGATGATGGGAAGTGATATCCTGATCTATCGGGTCGTATATAACCTGGTGGAAAATGCCATCAAGTATAACAATCCCGGCGGTAAGGTACAGGTTACGGTTTGCAGTGATAAAGAACAGATCTGTATACAGGTTATGGATAACGGAAGCGGAATTCCTGCAGATATGAAAGAACGAGTCTTTGAGCCATTTTTCCGGGTGGACAAATCCCGCAGCCGGGCTCTGGGTGGCGTAGGTCTTGGACTGGCGCTGGTCCGTGAGATCGTGAGAGTCCATGATGGAGCAATCCGTGTGCTGGATAATTCTAATGGAGGCACAACCTTTGAGATTCTCTTTCCGGATACTGTGTAGCGTATCATTTGAAATGAAATAACGTACCTGAACAGTTATGACTACTGTAAAGGTACGTTATTTGATTGGTTTGAGAATGAACGACGATTTGTGATTATGACTACAGCAGCCAATGAATCTATGATAAAAGTGCATGACCATATGCTGCTGATATTGGAAAGATGACAGATTTTTTTTATTGCCGGTTGTAACATACTGCCTTTTCTAGTACATCGTTTTCGAAATAACTATAATCATCAATATTTTTTATATGTGGCAATGAAAAGTCTGTACTGGTCAAAGGGAAAAACACTGAAGAAAATGATGTGGTGTGATGATGATAAGATTAAACTCTATTTTATACAGCTTGCTCCCAGTACCCCTTAAGATAAAAGTAGAAATAGTGCAATTTTCACATGATATTATACAAGAATTACATAGAAATATATCGTATTATTGATATAGTATTCTTGAATTGTATGCGAGGAGAAAACTATGGCAGCGGAAAGAAAAACATTAACACAGCTATCTGTGCCAATATGCTTAGAAACTTTATTTTATATGCTTTCAGGTATGGTTGATACGCTTATGCTATCATCTGTAAGTGATCAGGCTGTAGGAGCAGTGGGAACAGCAAATACATATATAAGTGTTTTTATTATTATGTTTGGAGTAATATCATCGGGTATGATAGCCGTTATGTCACAAAATATCGGAGCTGGAAGACCGGGGATAGCATATCAGGCAAGGCAACTTGGACTTATATTCAACGCATTGATAGGTATCGTAATGTCTGTCGTTCTTGCTACTTTTTCTGGTGGGATACTTAGAAGCGTAAGTATTGCTCCGGCTTTGCTTGAGCCGGCTGAAATATATCTTAGAATTGTTGGCGGCACATGTTTTTTAAATGCACTGATTCCTATTTTCTCCAGTTATTTGAGAGTGTTTGGATATACAAAACATTCTTTGATAGGAACTGTTGTTGGAAATGTTCTCAATATAATACTTAATTCAGTATTTTTATTTGCATTCAACTGGGGTGTGATGGGAGTTGCTGTTGCCACGGTTATTTCGAGAGTTGTAAATCTTATTATTGTAGCCGGCATGGGGGCTGTACTTATAAAAGCAAAGCAGAGTCCTGAGCGAATTACATCAAGAAAGATATTTGCACAGATTGTTAAGATTGGTTTTCCTTCTGCGCTTGAAACAGCACTTTACAACATCGCAATGACATTTATAGTGCGTTTTATGAATCAGATGGATGTGGATGGAATGAATGTTACAGCGCGTTCATATGCGATACAGATTGCAAATTTCTCGTATTGCGTGGGAGCTGCCCTTGCTCAGGCAAATGCAATTATGACCGGCTGGAGAATTGGAGCAAAAGAGTTTGAGGAATGTAACAGGGGGACGAGAAAAGCTGCGATATATGGTATCATCACAGCGACATGCTTTTCCGTGACCTTTGCATTTGCCGGACATTTTATCGTGCATATATTTACGGATGATATACAGATGATAAATCTTGTGGTAAAGTTGTTAATAGTAGATATATTTCTTGAACTTGGAAGGGTAACAAACCTTGTATATGGGCAGGCGTTAAAAACGAGCGGAGACGCATTTTTTCCGGTTATATTAGGTGCGATATTTATGTATTTGTTTGCAGTTGGCGGAACCTATTTTCTCGGAATACACATGGGACTTCTGGCTGTAGGAGCATATATTGCTATGGCAGGTGACGAATGTGCGAGAGCTGTGGGAATGGTACTTAGATGGAAGAGTGGAAAATGGAAGAGTAAAGGTCTTGTAGAAGTATAGGAGAGAGTATGTACTTTGAATTAAAGGAAAATAAACCACATGGTACAAAGGATGATCCGTTTAGTATATATCATATAAAAAATGAAGGACGATCATTTCAGATACCGGTTCATTGGCATGATGAACTGGAAATTATATATGTAAAAAGCGGTTTTTTGACTGTTAGTATATCAGGAGAAAATTATATTGGAACCCCCGGGGATGCTTTTGTAGTGTCGCCGGGTAATCTGCATTTTATGGGTTCACAGACTGATACAGTGGATTATTTTACTTTCCTTTTTCCGTTAAAATACATATCTTTTTGCATAAATGACATGTTGGATGATAAATTATTGGAGCCGTTAAAAAATGGTCATCTGATGATAAGTCCAAGAGTAAAAGATACAGCAAAAGAACTATGTGAGCAGTTGGTTGAAATATATGTGGCAAAAAATAAGAAAACTGAGTCCATAATAACTGCTCAGATAAAGACAAAAATAATTCTTTTACAATTTATTCTTGAAATGTGGGAGAAGGGCTTTGTAATTGAAAATGATAAAAGCGGGAGAAATACGATAGAAAAAGAAATGATTTCATATATACAGCAGAATTTTATGGAAAAGATATCATTAAAAGAATTTAGTGAGCAGTTTCATCTTTCGGAAAAATATATATCGCGATATTTTAAGGAACATTTTCATATTACCCTTTCGCAATATATAACACATTTAAGGTTACAGCATGCAAAACAGCTGTTACAAGATACGGATATTCCTGTTACAGAGATTGCAATGCAGAGTGGATATCAGAATGTAAGCTATTTTATCAGAAGCTTCAAAAAAACATATGGAGTTTCTCCGTTAAAATATAGAAAAAAATAAGCCAGGTATATGGTTAGAAAGGAGAGGATATCTCGGTAGAATCAGAAAATCTGCCGGAGAGATATCGAGAATGAGTATGGGAAATAAGAATAAATGGTGGAGAAATGCAGTTGTATATCAGATTTATCCGAAAAGCTTTCAAGATTCGGATGGGGATGGAATCGGTGATATTCCAGGAATTATCAGCAGATTGGATTATTTGAAAAAACTTGGAATAGATGCAATCTGGCTCTCACCGGTGTATCGTTCGCCACAGGATGACAATGGATACGATATTTCAGATTATCAGGATATTGAGCCGATGTTCGGAACAATGGAAGATATGGAACAGTTATTTGCGGAGGCAAAGAAACGCGGAATCCGAATTATGATGGATCTTGTGCTGAATCATACTTCAGATGAACACAGATGGTTTTTGGAGGCAAAGAAAAGCAAAGACAATCCGTATCATGATTATTATGTGTGGCGTGACGGAGAAGAAGGTATTTACCCAAATGATATGAATTCTGCGTTCGGAGGACCGGCATGGGAGTGGGTTCCAGAACTGGGACAGTATTATTTTCATCAGTTTTCAGTGAAACAGCCAGATCTGAACTGGGAGAATCCGAAAGTGAGAAGAGAGCTCTATGATATGATTCTCTGGTGGATGGAAAAAGGAGCAGGCGGATTTCGTCTGGATGTAATCGATCAGATTGCAAAAGAGCCAGATCTTAAGATCACAAATAATGGACCAAAGCTGCATGAATTTCTGCGTGAACTAAGCAGAGAAACATTTCAGAAGGGGGATATGATCACTGTTGGAGAAGCCTGGGGAGCAACACCGGAAATTGCAAAGAAATATAGTAATCCGGATGGCAGTGAATTTTCCATGGTTTTCCAGTTTGAGCACATTATGCTTGATCAGGAAGAAGGAAAAGAAAAATGGGATACGATTCCATTGAATCTGGTTAAGCTGAAAAAATGCCTTGCAAAGTGGCAGAATACTTTATATCAGACAGGATGGAACAGTCTGTTCATGAATAACCATGATCTTCCTAGAATCGTGTCGCGTTGGGGAAATGACGGAAAATACAGAAAAGAGTCGGCAACAATGCTGGCGACAATGCTTCATGGAATGCAGGGAACTCCTTACATTTACCAGGGAGAAGAGCTGGGAATGACGAATGTGCAGTTTGACAGCATTGAGGAATATGAAGATATTGAGACATTGAATATGTACAAAGAGCGTCTGGAAAAAGGATATCAGCCAGAAGAAATCATGCAGTCTATCTACGCAAGAAGCCGTGATAATGCCCGTACTCCGATGCAGTGGAGCGGGGATGAGAACGGAGGATTCACAACAGGAGAACCATGGTTTGCCGTGAATCCAAATTATACCAGAATCAATGCCAAAGAGGCACTGGAAGATGAAAATTCGGTATTTTACTATTATCAGAAGCTGATTCGTTTAAGAAAAGAAAATGCAGTATTCGTGAATGGAAAATTTGAACTTCTTCTGCCGGAAGATGAGAGAATTTTTTCCTATACGAGAACAGATGAGCATACAAAGATGCTGGTATGTACAAACTTTACGGATGAGGAAGTTAGCTGCCCATTGCTTGATGAGTGGAAAGCCGGGGAAGTCTGGATCCGGAATTATGAGGACGACAGAGAAGGAAATATATTGCGTCCTTATGAGGCGGTGATAATTGGAGTTACTATAAAATAATTGCCGTTGAAAAAGTATGGTATCAGGATGTGAGAATAAATATATAAGAGTCAATGAATATAGAAGTTCTGTCTGGTTGGCAGAACTTCTATATTTATATTATGGATGTTAGTTTATCATGTGAGAAGAAGATTGACATCTGTAGTGAATAGTAACACAGAAATAGATATTATAAATGTGTATAAAAAAACACTTGCAACAGAAAGATATTTATATGATATTATAAATATTAGTAGAACTCCTTTTGATTAATACATCTTAATTTTAATAGATTTAAAGTAGCATAGTCAGGGGGATTTTTTTTGTCATAAAACTTATAAGTATGCGATGAAGGCGTTTGGCAAAAGAAAAATTTATGTAAGGAGGAATAAAATGGCAAGTATTAAGGATGTTGCTCAAAAAGCGGGAGTGGGGGTAGGAACAGTCTCACGTGTATTGAATAACAGCGGTTATGTATCAGAAGATACCAGAGAAAAAATTGAACAAGCAATGAATGAACTGCAATATACTCCAAATGAATTGGCCAGAAATCTTTTTCATAAAAAGAGTGGAATAATTGCAATATTAGTTCCATCTGTAGAAGTTCCGTTCTTTGCAGAATTAGTGCATAATATCGAGGAAGAACTGTATAAACAAGGTTTTAAGATCATGCTTTGCAATACGGATAAAGAGCATAATGCAGAATCTGAATATTTAGATATGTTAAATCGTCATATTGTGGATGGAGTTATTACAGGGGTACATTCACTAGATGTAGAGGAATATAAAAAGATTAAGAAACCGATAGTAGCGTTAGATCGTTATCTTGGAGAAAATATTCCACTAGTGACAGTCGATCATAAAGAAGGTGGAAGAATAGCAGCTGAAACATTGATTGCCAATGGATGCAAAAAAGTGGTTCATTTCCGAGGATCGGTAGCTGTTGAATCACCATATCATGATCGACATTATGAATTTGCACATATTATGAAAGAACATAATGTGGAGTGTTATGACTATGAACTTGCATGGAACAGATTCGATTTGGAGTATTATGAAGAAGCAGTAAAAGATTTATTTCAAAAGATTGGTGATTGGGAGTTTGATGGGATTTTTGGGTGTGATCGTGTTGCGATAGAATGTATGAATGAAGTTATCCGAAGACATAGGAAAGTTCCAAAAGATGTAAAGTGTATAGCTTATGATGGAACTTATGTGACACAGATGGTGGAGCCTAGTGTGACAGCAATTGTTCAGCCGATAGAAAATTTAGCAAGAGAGTCAGCAAAATTAATTTGTGATTTGGTAAATGGAAAACCTCATAAGAATAAACAAGTGGTTTTGAATGTTTCGTTACGAAAAGGGAAAACAACTATTATATAAAACATGTAAAAACCATGGTGAAAACAAACAAAAAAACAAAAGAAAAACTATTTAAAAGTGACAAAATAACGATAAAAGTGAAAATGAGGATTGACATATGAACACTGAGGAGTTATATATTAACTATACAATCAGTTACGCGTACAATTGATTTTTTATTTTGGCAAACATGGAACGGGTTCCACAATATTTTTTGATGCGTGTGGAACGGGTTCCACATCAAAACTATTTTATCTTTATAGGAGGAGCGGAAATGAAGAAGAAAAACTTAAAAAGAATCGGATCAACAGTTTTAGTAACAACTATGGCATTGGGATTACTTGCCGGATGTGGCGGAAAATCTGGTGACAGCGCAAACTCAACCACAAAAGATGCTAATGGAGCAACAGTAATCAAATTTGGCATCCATGTTGCAAATCCAAAGGAACAAGAATCGGTAACATATAATATCGTTGAAGCTTTTAATAAAGAATATGAAGGAAAATATAAAGTTGAATTTGTGGCGGCTGATACAGAAGCCCATTCAAAGAATATGAAATTAGCAGCACAGGACGGAACATTGCCAGAAATCATACATTTAGATTCAGCAGAAGCTCCTGAATATAATGAGGCGGGATACTTATTAGATCTTTCAGATTTCTTAAAAGAGAACGCAGATATTGATGAAGCACTTAATGGTATGGAAGATGCCTTTGCCACAGATGATGTTCAGTATGGTCTTCCTTATCAGGGTAACGTACAAGGTTTCTTCTATAATAAAGAGTTGTTTGATAACGCAGGGGTAGAATATCCTACAGACGATACAACATATGAAGAATTTATTGAAATGATTGCAAAATTAAAAGAAAGTGGTGTTACACCGATTGCAATTGGAAGTAAGAATAGTGGTTACGCAATGTGGGAGTTTAATGAGTTCCTTTCAAGATATGGTTGGGAAGATAATATTGATTCGTACACAGGTGATAAAGCCAGCTATTCAAACAATGATTTAAAAGCTTGTTACGAGAAAATGAAAGGACTTGCAGATGCAGGTGCATTCCCGGATAATATGGCCACAATCGAGTATTTTGATGCAAAACAGCTTTTCAATGAAAGCAAGGCTGCAATGTTCGGAACAGGACAGTGGGATTGTGCAGAATTTGACAAAAACCTTGGTGATAAGATTGGATTCTGGTGGGGACCAACATTTGAAGATTCTTCTTATGAACAGAATATTGCAATGAAAGTTCCGGCAGCTCCGCTGGTAGTAAGTTCAGCGGTAAAAGATAATGATAAAGCAAAAGAAGCTGTGTATGCATTTTTGAAATATTATTATGGAGAAGAAGCAGCAAAGATTTCTTATGAAGGATCCATTTTCCCGGCAACTAATTACGAAGGTGTTGTAGCAAATGATTCTCAGTATGCAATGAACGCAATGATTGAAGCACTTGGAAATGGTTGGGAAACACCGGAAGCAGCTCCAGATCAGACTGTAAATTCAGCAGTTCAGAAAGCTATGTATGATGGCATGTTTGGTGTAATGCAGGGAACATATACCCCAGAAGAAGCACTTTCAAATATGGATCAGGCAGCAGCTAATTAGCAGAAGAATAGAATACTAATTAAACAAGATTATAGATTCGGAGGGTGTATCTGACACCATGTCGGATACACCATTTAAAATTGAAGGATGGTAGTATGCATTGGTTAAGTAAAAAGCGATACAAAATATGTCTAGTAGTTCCGACGTTGCTAGTATATATGGCGTTTATTATTCTTCCAATAGGAATGGCAATTGGATATAGTTTTACAAAATATTCTGGAATTGGAAAAGCTAAGTTCAATGGAATTACAAATTATATACGATTATTTAAAGACCACTTATTTTGGATATCATTTAAAAACACAATGATTATGTTTATTTTGGCGTTTTTGCTGCTGTTGACGATATCATTTCTGATTGCTTTGTTATTAAATAATAAATTAAAAGCAGTAGATTTTTCAAAGGCATTGATATTTTCACCAGCAATTATTGCTCCGATTATTGTAGGTATTATTTGGGTATATATCCTAGATCCTAATATAGGTATTATCAATAGTGTCTTGGATGCAATCGGTGCTTCGGCATTAAAACATAAATGGATTGGTGGAAGCGTCTTATCACCATATAGTATTGCTGTTATTTACTTCTGGCAGCAGTTAGGATATTTAGTAACAGTATTCATTGCTGGATTAAAAATGATCCCGGAAGAAGTAATGGAAGCAGTAAAAATTGATGGGGCGAGTTTTTGGCAGAAAACATTGTATGTAACAATTCCTATGATGAAATCGACGATTTCTACAGTTTCAGTGTTAATCATAACAGGTGTATTTAAAATTTTTGAAATTGTGCAGCAGACAACGGGCGGTGGTCCGAACCACTTATCTGAAACATTAGTAACTTATAGTTATTCAATGACTTTTAGCAGTAGTGATTATGGTTACGGAATGTCATTGGCAACATTTACATTTGTTTTATCATTGGTAATTACCGGTATTTATTCGTTACTTACAAAGGAAAGGAGTAGTTAAGATGATTCCGAAAAAGAGAAAAACAGTCATGTATATAGTGATGGCATTGATTACTGTAATCGTTGTATTTCCACTCCTTTGGATGGTTTTACTTTCGTTTAAAACCAGCTCTGAAATCATGTCTAATCCGCTGGCGTGGCCAACAGCATTTAACCTGGATAACTTTAAAAATGCACTAAACACATTGGATTTTCCGAGGTTGTATGCAAACACTTTTGAAGTTTGTATAGTATCGTTGGCACTTGAATTGATTATTACATTTTGCAGTTCATTTGTAATTGCACGTATGGAATTTAAACATCCGAAATTAAAACAATTATTATACGGTTTCCTGATTATGGGATTAGCTGTATCACCATTTATCTTATTATTCCCAGTATATAGGATTAATGCCTTTATGGGACTTAGAGGAAAATGGGCATTAGTATTTCCATATGTAGCAAGTTCTATTTCATTTAATACATTGTTATTGACTGCATATTTAAAACAGCTTCCGGTAGAAATTGATGAAGCAGCAGTAATTGATGGGTGTAACCTATGGGATTTAATAACAAAAGTTGTACTTCCAATGGCAAAACCCGTTATTGCAACAGTTGTGATATTTAATGCACTTTATATATGGAATGAATATCCGTATGCATCTGTAATGCTTCGGGATGTATCAGATTATACATTATCTATGGGAGCCTCATTCTTTAAAGGAAATTATACGGTAGATTATGGCGGAATTGTAGCATCAAGTCTTATGATTATTATTCCAGAGTTAATTTTCTATGGAATTTTCCAAAAGAATATTGTAGAAGGTATGACTGCAGGTGCGGTTAAAGGTTAAAAATAAAATTTAAAAATCAGTAGAAAAGGAGAAACAATTATGAGTAACGTATCAGGATTATTTAAGGATTTGACAACAATTAAAAAGGCAAGAAATGGTAGATTGGCAAGTTGGGATCAAAGAGGTAAAAATCAAGATTATTGGGAAATACCAGCTAGTGAAACGATTTCTTTAGGAGAAATAGAAGGACCTGGATGTATCACA
>OLIS01002110.1_pt1 | contig 13330 bp, 10 predicted proteins | sample 1601351 | NCBI WGS metagenome assembly OLIS01 (sample SAMEA2452122, study PRJEB22498) | human gut metagenome | biome: human feces; feature: human gut; material: feces | place: Australia | collected 2012
ATATTGCTTCCCTTCGTGTGTTTATGGCAACACTTCGTAAAAAAATCGAGAAAGACCCAAACTCTCCACAATATATCCAAACACACATTGGCGTGGGGTATCGGATGCTGAAAGTTGATTGAACTTCACAACATTTATTATAATCAGTGAGGTGGCGGATATTTTTTCAAATAATAATGAATAGAATACATCACTCTGTAAAAGAAGTTATAAGGTAAGCTAACAGATCGGCATAGCTTGTTAAAAATATATCAAAATCACATTGTTATTTTCATTAAGGTGTGCTATAGTATATTTTAGTTGTGAATCGAAAAAATTAGGAGGAAAAAACAATGAACTTAAGAGAAAAATACGGTGAGTGGGGTATCATCCTTGGAGCAACAGAAGGCGTTGGAAAAGCATTTGCAGAGAAAATCGCATCTGAGGGAATGAGTGTTGTTCTGGTAGGAAGAAGAGAAGAGAAACTTCAGGAGCTTGGAAAGAGTATCAGCGAAACATATGGTGTGGATCACATGGTTATTCGTGCAGATTTTGCACAGTCCGACTGTACTGACAAGATTTTTGAAGCAACAAAAGACCTTGATATGGGATTCATGAGTTATGTTGCATGTTTCCATACATTTGGAAAATTGCAGGATACTCCATGGGAGAAGCATGAGCAGATGATCAATGTTAATGTTATGACATTCTTGAAATGCTTCTATCATTACATGGGAATCTTTGCAAAGCAGGATCGTGGAGCTGTAATTAATGTATCTTCTTTGACAGCAATCAGTAGTTCACCATATAACGCACAGTATGGTGCAGGAAAATCTTACATTAAGAAACTGACAGAAGCTGTGGCAGCAGAATGTGAGAGTACAAATGTAGACGTTGAGGTTATCACGTTAGGAACAACAATTACACCAAGTTTGTTAAGCAATCTTCCAGGCGGTCCAGCAGGAGAAGCTGTTATGAAGACAGCTATGACACCGGAAGCTTGTGTAGAGGAAGCATTTGACAATCTTGGCAAATCTCTTTCTGTTATTGCAGGTGAGCATAATAAAGCAAATGTTCATAATTGGCAGGCAAATAAAACAGATGATGAATATATCCGTTATATGGGTTCATTCTATTCTAACAACTAAAAAATCAGATTTTAGATGAATCATCTTTCAGTGATTATAGTAGCTGTTTCTCTGAGTGGGGGAAGCAGCTATTTTTTATCTATTTTGGACTCCCAAAGGTTGGATTGTCTATATCCGCGGAAGTATGCGGAGCTGTGGGATTAGAGCTTTTGGGTGGAAGCTACATGGCAGAGAGTTTTCGAAGCGAGCTTGAGGCAGTGCCGGTGCTGCAAATGGAATCGGCACTGGCATTGGGAATGAACCGTTTGCAGATGTTTCGGTCTGTGATTCTTCCACAGGCATTTTCTATCAGTGTACCGGCGATTGTTGCAAATATCATCTTCTTATTAAAAGAAACCAGTGTGTTTTCAGCAATCAGCCTGATATCAGTTGTTCTCAGTATGGCATTCGGAATTTTACTTGGAATGATTAAATGAAAACTATTATAAAATAAGTCTGGCTTTTTTTAATAGAATGTGATAATATAGTAATGTTTGATAGAGGCGCGGTGATATGAGTATCCGCTGACGAGAGTCTTGGGAAGACTGTCAGTGAGAGAAAGGAGAAGCCGCCGAAGGAATGATATTCCCAGATATGATTCCTGGGCCGGATGTAGAAGATACGCCGGACTGTCACAGGTGTGGAGAGCTATCGATGACGCTAGAATTATTATGCCATGGGTGACTCACCAGCAGAGAGTGCCTATGGCATTTTTTGCGTTTAGAGAATCCCAGGCAAAACCCACTATGCTTACACACAAACTTAACAAACATAAGTTTACAGGAAAGGAAAAAAAGGAAATGAGAAACAAAAGAAAAATGGGGTATGTGTTTCTGATGTCTCTGCTCATTCTGTGCTGTAGTTCAACAACAGTATTTGCCGCAGATACATCTGCCGAGTATGTACCTCAGCTCTATGCAACAATCTGGTCTTTGGTGCCGCCGGTCGTTGCAATCGTACTGGCACTTATTACAAAGGAAGTTTATAGCTCCTTATTTGTTGGAATTTTGATCGGAGGTGTATTTTGGTCAGGATTTAAACCGGAAGCTACAATTTTACATGTATTTCAGGATGGAGTAGTGGGAGTACTTACAGATTCTTACAATATGGGTATTCTAGTATTTCTGGTAATTCTTGGTGTTATGGTATGTATGATGAATAAAGCCGGTGGTTCCGCAGCATTCGGACGCTGGGCGAAAGAGCATATCAAGACAAGAGCGGGTGCACAGCTTGCAACAATCGTACTTGGAGTGCTGATTTTTATTGATGATTATTTTAACTGCCTTACAGTTGGGAGCGTTATGCGTCCTGTAACAGACAGCCACAATGTATCCCGTGCGAAACTTGCATATCTGATCGATGCTACGGCAGCGCCAATCTGCATTATTGCACCGATTTCTTCCTGGGCAGCAGCAGTAACAGGATTTGTTAAAGGGGAGGATGGATTTTCAATCTTTATCCGTGCAATCCCATATAACTATTATGCAATCCTTACAATTATAATGATGGTAACACTGGTTCTTGCAAAAGAAGATTATGGCCCGATGAAGGCGCATGAGAAAAATGCGATTGAAGGGGATCTTTTTACAACAGGAGACAGACCATTTGAAAATACATCCGAAAATGCGATTTACAATAAAGGAAAAGTAATTGATCTTGTATTCCCGATTCTGTCACTTATTGTATGCTGTGTCATTGGTATGATTTATTCAGGTGGGTTCTTCTCAGGAACAGGCTTTGTAGAGGCTTTCTCCGGAAGTGATGCATCGGTTGGACTGATGCTTGGAAGTTTCTTTGCAATGGTAATTACAATTGTTTTTTATGCAGTAAGAAAAGTTCTTCGTTTTTCGGATTCTATGGCTTGCATTCCGGAAGGATTTAAGGCAATGGTTCCGGCTATCCTGATTCTTACATTCGCATGGACTCTGAAAGCAATGACAGACAGTCTCGGAGCAGCTCCATTCGTAGCTTCTGTAATGAATTCAGCAGCAGGCGGATTGATGAACCTTCTCCCAGCAATCATCTTCCTTGTAGGATGTTTCCTTGCATTTGCAACAGGTACTTCCTGGGGAACATTCGGAATTCTGATTCCAATCGTAGTTGCAGTATTCCAGGGTACGAACGAGACAATGATGATCATCTCAATCTCAGCTTGTATGGCCGGAGCAGTTTGCGGAGATCATTGTTCACCTATTTCAGATACAACAATCATGGCATCCGCAGGAGCGCAGTGTAATCATGTAAATCATGTATCCACGCAGCTTCCATATGCAATGACTGTAGCAGCAGTTTCCTGTATTACATATGTGATCGCAGGTATCTTGCAGAATGCAGTCATCTGTCTCGTGATCGGAATTGCTCTGCAGATTGGAGTTCTGCTTGCAATCAAAGCAATCACAAAAGATCACACAGGTAGGGTGAAAACAACAAACTAAAAACCAGAGAGAAAGCGAGGAGTTGATCCTCGTTTTCTTTTTACAGAAATGTAGTAAAAAAGGACGAAATGAAAAGCTTGTTAAGCGGTTCATTTCGTCCCTGTTTGTTTTATGAAATCTTATTTATCCAGATCTTTTCCTGTCAGCATCTTATATGCCTGAAGGTATTTCTCAATCGTCTTATCTACAATTTCCTGTGGAAGTGTCCAGTCGTTGTCTGGATTTGCTTTCAGCCAGTCACGGGCAAACTGTTTGTCAAAAGATGGCTGTCCATGTCCGGCTTCATAACCATCAGCAGGCCAGAAACGGGAACTGTCAGGAGTGAGCATCTCATCTCCAATTACCATATTTCCATTTTCATCAAGTCCGAACTCAAATTTTGTATCTGCAATAATGATACCTTTGCTCAGAGCATATTCGGCACATTTCTTATAGAGAGCAATTGTGTTGTCGCGAAGTTTCTCAGCGAGTTCACGTCCTCTTCCAGGGTAATATTTTTCAAGGTGATCAACGCTCTGCTCGAATGAAATGTTCTCATCGTGATCTCCGATTTCAGCCTTTGTGGAAGGTGTATAGATTGGTTCAGGAAGTTTGTCAGATTCCTTTAATCCTTCCGGAAGTGTGATTCCACAAACAGTTCCGTTTTCTTTATAGCTTTCCCAGCCACTTCCAGTGATATAACCACGAACGATACACTCGATCGGAAGCATTTCGAGTTTCTTACACATCATAGATTTTCCATCATATTTTTCCTGCTGGAAGAACTCCGGCATATCTTTTACATCAACAGAGAGCATGTGGTTAGGAAGAATGTCTTCTGTCAGATCAAACCAGAATTTGGACATCTGAGTCAGGACAGTTCCTTTCTTTGTAACTTCATTGTTGAGAATCACGTCAAAGCAGCTGATGCGGTCTGTAGCAACCATGATTAAGCTGTCTCCATTATCATAAATTTCACGAACTTTACCTTCTTTGATTGGTTTTAATTCCTGCATTTTTTCACCTCATAGAATTTTCTTAGAATTTACAACGTAACCGTACACTTTTTAGGGGAAACTGTCAAGCGGACTGAAAACGAGGAAAGAAAGGTGTAAAAAATCATTGAAGAAGGAAAAATGTGGAAAATTGTGTTTTTTGTATAAAAACAACGGAAAAATAAAGAGAGTGATTGTGGAATACGTTGAGTGAAAAGTGAAAAAAACAGAATGTTTTTGAGGTATCATAAACAAATCAGATATTATTTAATAAGAAATTATTATAGTAGAAAAGGCAGTTACACAGAAGGTGAAAGAGAATAGTAAAAAAGAAATATTGACATCTATGACATATTGTAATTAAATTAGTATGTCTATTTATTATAGAAGAAACGAGGGAATAGAATGATGCAGAATCATAATCAACAGAAAAAAATTGCGCTGATCAATGACTTTACAGGATTTGGCAGATGCTCAATTGCGGTACAGATGCCGATTATTTCAATGCTGAAAGTGCAGTGTTGTGCAGTGCCTACCTCGATTTTTTCAAATCATACCGCATATGAAGATTATTATTTTACAGATTATACATCAAATATGGAAGCATATATTGAACAATGGAAGAAACTGGATTTGAAGTTCGAAGGAATTTGTACTGGTTTTTTGGGATCAGCAGAACAGATTCGGATTGTCAGTGAGTTTATCCAGTATTTTAGAGACGAGAATACAGTGGCTGTGATCGATCCGGTGATGGGGGACAATGGGGAGGCATATTCGACTTATACGGAAGAAATGTGCAGACAGATGATTCAATTAGTCCGCTATGCGGATGTAGTTGTTCCAAATGTGACAGAGGCATGTATCCTGACAGGAACACCGTATAAGGAACGGTGGACAACGAGAGAGCTGGCAAAGATGGCAGAACAGATTGTGCAGACCGGACCAGAAAAAGTTGTGATTACAGGAATTCCACAGAAAACGTATGTATCCAACTTGTGCTATGAAAAAGGCAAAGGATACGAGATGATCCGTACACATAAAGTAGGACATTCCAGATGTGGTACGGGAGATATTTTCTCTGCAATCATTGCAGCAGATGCAGTTAATGGAGTGGAGTTTACAAAATCTGTCCGAAAGGCATCCGCATTTATAAAGAAGTGCATACAAAAGTCAATTGAAATGGAAATCCCGTTGACGGATGGTGTCTGTTTTGAAGAATTAATGGGACTATTGAAATAAAAGAAAATTAAGGAGTAAACAAAAATGAATTTAGAAGAATGCTATGAAGCAATAGATAGTGACTATGATGATGTGATGAGAAGACTTGGAAGTGAAACACTGGTCCGTAAATTTGTATTGAAGTTTTTGGATGATACAAGTTTCCAGGGATTAAAAGAAGGACTTGAAAATCAGGATGCAGAACTCGCATTCCGAGGTGCACATACATTGAAAGGCGTGTGCATGAATCTTGGATTTACAAAGTTATTCGAGGTCAGCTCAGCATTAACAGAAGAGCTTCGAGACAAAGAAATCAAAGAAAACACTACAGAGATGTTTGAAGAAGTAGAACGAGAATATACCCGAACAATAGAAGCAATTAAAGGATTATGTTAAGGAGATTGGAATGGGAACTGCTCCCCGTCAAGTAGACAATTGAAAAAATATAAATTTTTCCTGCCAGTAGAAATTTATCTGCTGGCAGTTTTTATAGTTGCACCACTTGCAGCGTATACTCCTTCAGCAAGGCTTGTATCAACGGAAACAACAGGTTTTTTATATGTTTTCATGATAAATTCCTTCAATGCTTTCGTGTATTACATACTATCTAACCACATTATGGAAAAAATGTATAGAAATCAAAAAAAATCCTTATAAAGTGAATGACAATTCATCCAAGCAGGGTGTAGAATAGTAAAATAATGGCTGAATAGTGATTGGAAAAGGAGAGAAGGCATGCTTCAGATACAACATATTTGCAAGGAATATCGAACAGGTAATCTGATACAGAAAGCATTGGATGATGTCAGTCTGAATCTCAGAGATAATGAATTTGTTGCTATTTTGGGACCGAGTGGTTCGGGAAAGACAACGCTTCTGAATATCATTGGCGGTTTGGATCGGTATGACAGCGGAGACCTGATCATCAATGGAATATCAACGAAGAAATATAAAGACAGAGACTGGGATTCTTATCGTAATCATACGATAGGATTTGTTTTCCAGAGTTATAATCTGATTCCGCATCAGACTGTTCTGGCAAATGTTGAACTGGCACTTACGATTTCAGGGATTGGCAAGTCCGAGAGAAGGAAACGTGCGACAGAAGCGCTTGAAAAGGTTGGACTAGGTGCGCAGCTTCACAAGCGCCCAAGTCAGATGTCCGGAGGACAGATGCAGCGTGTTGCGATTGCCCGGGCATTAGTGAATGATCCGGATATCCTGCTTGCAGATGAACCGACAGGTGCACTGGACAGTGATACAAGTGTGCAGGTCATGGATCTTCTTCAGGAAGTAGCGAAAGATCGCCTGGTTGTTATGGTTACACATAATCCGGAGCTTGCAGAGCAGTATGCGACAAGAATCGTTACATTAAAAGATGGTGTGATCCGTTCAGATACAGATCCGTTTGAAGTAGATGAAACGACGATGGGAGTGGCAGAACACAGGAATATGGGAAAATCCTCGATGTCATTTCTGACAGCATTAGCTTTGAGCTTTAACAATCTGAAGACAAAGAAGGCACGAACGCTTCTGACTTCATTTGCAGGTTCAATCGGAATTATCGGAATTGCATTAATTCTGTCTCTATCTACAGGTGTGAATCAATATATTCAGAACGTAGAGGAAGAGACGCTTTCAGAATATCCGCTGCAGATACAAAGTACAGGCTTTGATTTGACATCCATGATGGTCGGGATGGACAGTGCTTCTGCGGACGATAAAAAAACAGACAAAGAGAAGTCAGATACAAAGAAAAAGTCAAAGGATCAGGTTAAAGTAATTCAGATGGTGACGAATATGTTTTCCACAATGGATTCAAACGACCTTGGTGCTTTGAAGAAGTATCTTGATACTGGCAAGAGTGGAGTGGAACAATATACGAATGCTATAGAATATAAGTACAGCGTTTCTCCGCAGATTTATAAAGAAAATAAAGACAGTATCCGTCAGGTGAATCCAGATCAATCCTTTTCAGCTATGGGATTGGGTTCTTCTATAAGTACGAACAGTATGATGTCATCTATGATGAGTACAGATGTTTTTTATGAGATGCCGGAGAGCAGTAAACTCTATGAAAATCAGTATGAAGTGGAAAAGGGTCATTGGCCAGAGAGATATAATGAATGTGTTGTGGTTCTGACTTCGAATGGCGGAATGAGTGATTTTATGCTTTATACATTGGGACTTCGTGATCCGTTGGAGCTTGATGAGATGATCCAGTCTTTTATGAAAGAGGAAAATGTTACTACACCGGATGATCTGGGAACTTATTCTTATGATGATATTATCGGAACAAAGTTCAAGCTTGTGAACAGTTCTGATTATTATGAGTATGACAGTCAGTATCAGGTCTGGAAAGATAAGACGGATAATGAAGATTATATGAAATCACTTGTAGCGAATGGGGAAGATCTTACCGTGGTTGGTATTGTGAAACCCGCTGAAGATGCGAAAGCCTCATCTCTGAGTCCGGGAATTGCATATCCGACATCATTGACGAAACATGTGGCAGAACAGGCAGCAAAAAGTGAGATTGTGAAACAGCAGCTGGCAAATCCGGATGTTAACGTATTTACAAATAAAAAATTCGGAGAGAAAGACAGTGAAAATGGATTCTCCATGGATTCTTTATTTACGGTTGACGAAGCAGCACTGCAGAAAGCATTTGGATTTGACGCAAGTGCGATGAACAATTTGGGAAATTCTCTGGATTTCGGGAATTCGTTAAATCTCAGTGAGTCTATGGATCTGTCAAGAGCATTTCAGACAGGAAGTAATACACTGGATCTGTCGGGACTTGTGAATCCAGATTCTCTGAACTTAGATCTTTCCGGAATGCCGCAGATGAATCTGGGAGAGATTGTTTCGAATCTGGATCTGAAGGTATCACCGGATGGTATGAAACAGATGGCTTGTGGACTGCTGACGGGATATCAGGAGTATGCAAAGACACATCCAGAGGCAGATTATTCAGGTCTTGGAGAGGATTTTACAGCATTTCTTAAGACAGATGCAGCAAAAAAGATTATTTCCGATAATATAAAAGATATCATGAAATCAAGCGGAACTGTGACGATTACAACCGAGAAAATACAGGAATTGATCAAAAATATTATGGCCGGATACGAACAGTATATTACGGAAAAAGGATATACAGATCCAGATCAATTCGATGAATATTTGATGGAATATCTTCAGACGGATGAAGCGAAGAAAATAATTTCAGATTGGATGTCAGAAGTTATGCCGGAAGATCCGGAGATTGAGATAACACCGGAACAGCTTGAGAAACTATCAGATGATCTTGTGAAAGGTTATTTGGCATATGCTTCAGAGAATGGTCTTCCGGATCCGTCTAAGATGGGAGAACATTTCATGGCTTATCTGCAAACAGATGATGGAAAGAAGCAGTTTCAGGAGGGTCTGTCAGCAATGATCGATATGGATCAGTTGGAGAGCCAGGTGTCAAAAATCATCGGAAACTATATGAATCAGGCAATGGGGACTATGGGAAATGCGATAGGTCAGGCACTTGAGACACAGGTGTCCACTGCAATGACACAGATTATCAGTCAGATGACAACAGGGCTTGAATCTGCAATGAAACAGATGATGACCAACGTAGGAACGCAGCTTCAGAACAGCCTCGGAAATGCAATGCAGATTGATCCGACAGCATTTGCAGACGCATTCCAGATGAATATGACGGAAGATGATCTGGCAGAGCTTATGATGTCGATGAGTGGGAAAGGCTTGTCTTCTTATGATAGTAATCTGCAGAAACTGGGATATGTAGATTTTGCAGTCCCGTCTGCTATTAACATTTATCCAAAGGATTTTGAAGGAAAGGAACAAGTAGTAAAAATTCTGGACGATTATAATAGCAGGATGGAGGCAGAAGGGAAGGATGAGCAGGTCATTACTTATACCGATGTAGTTGGAACTTTAATGTCCTCTGTCACAACAATCGTAGATACGATAAGTTATGTGCTGATTGCATTTGTAGCAATTTCTCTTGTGGTATCTTCCATTATGATTGGTGTTATTACCTATATCAGTGTGCTTGAGCGGAAGAAGGAAATTGGAATATTAAGAGCAATCGGTGCGTCAAAGCGAAATGTATCACAGGTATTTAATGCAGAGACATTTATTATCGGACTTTGTGCAGGAGTGATCGGAATCGGACTGACTTTATTACTTCTGATTCCGGGAAATGCGATTATTCACAGTGTGGCGGATAATGCGAAGGTAAATGCAGTTCTGCCGATTGTTCCGGCAATCATACTGATTTTATTAAGTGTTGTCCTTACATTACTTGGGGGACTGATCCCATCAAAGAAAGCAGCAAAGAGTGATCCTGTGACAGCGCTTCGTACAGAGTAGGAGACTGGTGAGAAGAATGGAAAATTTAGTTTTTAGTCTGAATGCAACCGTACCGATCTTTTTGATGATGGTACTGGGAATGCTGTTCAGAAAGCTTGGCTGGATGGATGAAGAGTTTGCAGCAAAGATGAATAAATTTGTCTTTTTGATTCCATTGCCGGTATTGTTGTTTGGTGACCTGGCAAAGGTTGATTTTGAAGAAGTGTGGAATATCAAATTTGTGATTTTCTGTTTTGTAGTAACATTTATCTGTATTACAATTGCTGCACTGGTATCTTGCATTTGGAAAGACCGTTCAATCCAGGGAGAATTTATACAGGCTTCTTACCGGAGCAGCGCAGCACTTCTTGGAATTGCATTTATCCAGAATATTTATGGAAATGCAGGGATGGCGCCACTTATGATCATTGGAAGTGTACCACTTTATAATGTAATGGCAGTTATCGTGTTGTCCTTTTTTCATCCGGAACGAAAGGCAATTGATAAAGCTGTATGGATGAAAACGTTAAAGGGAATCGTAACCAATCCAATCATCATTGGAATCGTGGCTGGTCTGATCTGGTCAGCCTGCAAGATCCCAATGCCGGTAATTCTTAATAAAACGGTGACAAGTATTGGAGGAATGTCCACACCAATGGGGCTGATGGCAATGGGAGCTACCTTTGATTTTAGGAAAGCACTTGGAAGGATCAAACCGGCTGTGACAGCAACAATTATGAAGTTGATCGTATTTGTGGCAATTTTTCTTCCGATTGCTGTGAAACTGGGATTCCGTCAGGAAGAACTGATTGCAATCCTTGTAATGCTTGGATCTGCAACAACAGTAAGCAGTTTTGTTATGGCAAAGAATATGGGACATGAAGGAGTTTTATCATCAAGTGTAGTGATGCTGACAACATTGTTCAGTGCATTCACGTTGACAGGATGGCTGTATGTGCTGAAAGCGTTTCAGCTGGTATAGGAATAGGAAATTCACATCTTGTTGCGTAGGAGGATAAAAATGGCTGTTGGTCGCACATAGTACGAACAATAACAAAAAATGTTGGAAAATGGGGATGTTGTGGGAAAAAGTTCTTGCAACGTCCCTTGTTTTATGCTATACTACGAACGTTGCTAAAAAACACGTATGTGGATTCCTTCCAAGGTGCCTAAGTCGAGACAGGAGTTTCGTCCGGTTGCGAAGGAGAGTAAAACATACGGAAGAAAAAAACCAAATGGAGGAGAATAACATGAGCGTTATTTCAATGAAGCAGTTATTGGAAGCAGGTGTTCATTTTGGACATCAGACAAGAAGATGGAACCCTAAGATGGCTCCATACATCTACACAGAGAGAAATGGTATCTACATCATCGACCTGCAGAAATCTGTAGGAATGGTTGACGATGCATATAAGGCTGTTTCTGACATCGCTGCAGAAGGCGGTACAGTTCTTTTCGTAGGAACAAAGAAACAGGCACAGGATGCAATCAAAGCTGAGGCTGAGCGTTGCGGAATGTATTATGTAAACGAGAGATGGCTTGGAGGAATGCTTACAAACTTCAAGACAATCCAGAGCCGTATCAAACGTCTGAAAGACATCGAGAGAATGGCAGAAGATGGAACATTCGAAGTACTTCCGAAGAAAGAAGTTATCGAAATCAAAAAAGAGTGGACAAAGCTTGAGAAGAACCTTGGCGGAATCAAAGACATGAAGAAACTGCCAGACGCTATCTTCATCGTAGATCCTAAGAAAGAAAGAATCTGTGTACAGGAAGCACACACACTCGGAATTCCGCTGATCGGTATCTGTGATACAAACTGTGATCCAGAAGAACTGGATTACGTAATCCCAGGTAATGATGATGCAATCAGAGCTGTAAAACTGATCGTTTCTAAGATGGCAGACGCTGTTATCGAAGCAAACCAGGGTGCAGCTGAGGATGAGTATTACGAGGAGGCTGCAGAAGCAGCTGAAGCTGAAGAGGCTGTAGAAGAGTAATATCAGTTCTTGATATGAAAGAAAATGCTTCAGCCTGATTATCAGGTTGAAGCATTTTACTTTATAGAAATAGTTCTATAGAGAAAAGCATATGTTACTGCTTACAGTGACATACACATTATGAATAATGGAGGAAAATTATCATGGCAATCACAGCAGGAATGGTAAAAGAGTTAAGAGAAATGACAGGCGCTGGAATGATGGACTGTAAAAAAGCGCTTTCTGAGACAAACGGAGATATGGACGCAGCTGTAGAGTTCCTTAGAAAGAACGGACAGGCTAAAGCTGAGAAAAAAGCTGGAAGAATCGCTGCAGAAGGTATCGTTAAGACAGTTGTTAAAGATGACAAAGTTGCTGCAATCGTAGAAGTAAACTCTGAGACAGACTTCGTTGCAAAGAACGACGAGTTCCAGGGATTCGTAGAAGCAGTTGCTAACCAGGTAGTAGATTCAGAAGCAGCTGATCTTGATGCATTTATGGCAGAGGCTTGGGAAGCTGATACAACAAAGACTGTAAAAGATGCTCTCGTAGAGAAGATCGCAGTTATCGGAGAGAACCTGAACATCAGAAGATTCGAGAAAGTTGCAGCAGACAACGGTGTGGTTGTTCCTTACATCCACGGTGGCGGACGTATCGGTGTTCTTGTTGTTGCTGATACAGATGTTGTTAACGACGAGATCAAAGCAGCACTGAAGAACGTAGCTATGCAGGTAGCAGCTCTGAACCCGAAATATACAAACAGAAACGAAGTAAGCGAAGAGTACATCGCTCACGAAAAAGAAATCCTGATGGCTCAGATCCAGAACGACCCGAAAGAGTCCCAGAAACCGGAAAAAGTTATCCAGGGAATGATCCAGGGCCGTATCAACAAAGAGCTCAAAGAGATCTGCCTGTTAGAGCAGGAGTATGTAAAAGCTGAGAACAAAGAGACAGTTGCTAAGTATCTTGAGATGGTATCCAAAGAAGTTGGAACACCTGTAGAGCTTAAGAGATTCGTTCGTTTCGAGACTGGTGAAGGTCTTGAGAAAAAGAATGAGGACTTTGCAGCAGAAGTTGCAGCTCAGATGAACGCATAATCTTACAGTTCGCATAAGAATTTGAACCGTAATTTTATCATGTAAATCAATGAAAAACCTTGAATTTCCTATGAAAATGGGATGATTCAAGGTTTTTTGCGTTTAGTTTTTATGACATTATAGATTTCATAACCTATTTCTTATTTTTCGGTATTC
>OLIS01002114.1_pt1 | contig 13284 bp, 5 predicted proteins | sample 1601351 | NCBI WGS metagenome assembly OLIS01 (sample SAMEA2452122, study PRJEB22498) | human gut metagenome | biome: human feces; feature: human gut; material: feces | place: Australia | collected 2012
TGGTGTTTGAAATCGTATCACAGCTTGTGAAAGCGATTGAAAAACCAGTGACGGTTAAGATTCGAAAAGGTTTTGATGATGATCATATAAATGCGGTGGAAATCGCGAAGATTGCAGAGGAAGCTGGGGCATCAGCGGTTGCAGTTCATGGAAGAACAAGAGAACAGTATTATTCCGGCGAGGCGGATTGGGATATTATCCGTCAGGTGAAAGAAGCGGTGAAGATTCCTGTGATCGGGAATGGCGATATCCTGACACCGGAGGATGTGATCCGGATGAAGGAACAGACAAATTGTGATGCCTTTATGATCGGAAGAGGTGCGCGTGGCAATCCATGGATCTTTCATGAATTAAAGACATACTTTGAGACCGGAGAGATTCCGGCAAGACCGGATAAGCAGCAGGTGAAGGAGACGATGCTCCGCCATGCCAGACTGATGATTGATTTTAAAGGGGAATTTACAGGAATCCATGAGATGCGGAAGCATGTGGCATGGTATTCGGCAGGTATGTATGATTCTTCCAGACTTCGGAATCTGATCAATCAGGTAGAGAGCTATGACGAGATGGTGGAACTGCTTGATGCATGGACCGATGGCTCCCTGTTTGAAGCAGGTGCAAAAGAGGATATGTAATAATTTTAGATGCATTTCTGATACAGTTTTGAAAATGTTTTAAAATATATCCAGCGGGTATTGCGAAAAACAGAGATGATTTCGAAATATTTACAGCTATATGCGTATATATTTCTGAATTGTTTCTGTTTTTTTTAAGAAAAATTGCAGTTTTGATACTAAAAATTAAGAAATTCCCTTCGTGGAAGTGTCCAATGTGCTAAGTTGTTGCATAATTGTTAAGATGTTAAAATGTATAATATGCACAAATGATTAATATGTAAATTGGTTATAAATACCACAAAATGATGATGATAGATTTTGTAGCCACGACATAATTAATAAAAATAGCTGGTTTGCTTGACCTTTTGATTGTCAGGCATTATAATAACGATACAAACAAGAGTTAATCTTTTTGTAACAATTTCGAAACCGAAAAGAAATTAAGGAGAGAATATTATGAAGAAATTTTCAAGCTCCAGCCAGATGTTTTCTGAGAATCTTAAGAAATATCTGAAAAGAGCAGGTATTGCTGTAGTATCCACTTCCCTTGGAGTTGCATCTGTGATCGCATTTGCATCCGATGAATCAAAACTCCATTCCGATGCAAAAATGATAGCTGTATCCCAGCTTGAATCTACAGCAATTGAAGATACTAAGGTTGAATATTCTAAGATTGAATACACAGATTTACAGAAGTCAATCAAGGACGCTGAGTTATCAGCTAAGATTGAGAAGACCGGAAAAGTAACAGAAGCAGTTGCATTGGCAAAGAAAGAAGAAGTACCGACAGAGGATGCCACAATAGCTACAGAAGCAGAGCTTGCTTTTGCTGAGAAAGAAGATACAACAAGTGCAAACCTCGTAGAGGATGTTACAGAAGAGACTGCTGAAGAACCAACAGAGGAAGCATCCTCCGCAGATATCACTGCAGAAGATATTACAACTGAGCTGGTAACAACAGAGGACACAGAAGTAACAACTACAGAAGAAACAGAATTAGCAAAGTCAAACGGTAAGAAATCAAAGAAGAATACAACAGAAGCTACAGATAAAAAGCAGCAGACAGGAATCGAAGCTACAGAAGCTACAGAGGAAGCAACAGCAGGTGCAATCCTTGTAGAAGATGACAGCTATCAGCCGGGAACTTATCTTGGTACATTCACAACAACAGCTTACTGCGGATGTTCATACTGTTGTGGTAAGTCCGATGGAATTACAGCCAGCGGTACATATGCTACAGAAGGAAGAACAATTGCGGCACCAAGTAATTTTGCGTTTGGTACAGAACTTATCATTGATGGTCACACATATGTCGTAGAGGACAGAGGTGGTGCAATTCGTGGTAACAGAATCGATATTTTCTTCTCAAGCCATCAGGCAGCTTTAAACTACGGAAGAAGAACTGTTGACGTATATGTCAAATAATTCAGTATAGACAGAGTGGGACAGAACCCTTTGGGTTCTGTCCTTTCTCGTTGTGTGGCAACGATAAAGCCCATGTATGGTAACAGCTTTCTATGATCGGTTATGACCCATTTCGTTTCTATTCGATACACTCGCCTATTTGTCAGCAGTCGCCCTAACTCACCCTATGGGTTCGGACAAGGGCTTGGTGCTGACAGTTAGAGTGTATCTCATTACGAAACTACATGAATGTCATTCCCGATCATAGAAGACTGTTACTACACATGGGCTTTATCTGTTATACATATCATGCAGAAATTGTACTTGCATGAATTCCTATATGACGACCGATGTTCATCGAGCCGACAGATGAGATGTCATTGTTTATTATATGAGTAGTCCGGCAGTCAGGACCTTATGTCTGTTTATAGAATAAGATCAGATTAAAATGAACAAAATACCCAGTAATATTTGTAAGGATGGATAGTGGATTTTCATTGTGGGATCCGGGAGTTATTGGTATAATTAGTTTAACTGCGAATAAGAAGGATTGTTTCAGTGAGATCATGGCATGAGGGGATGGTATTGCTGGAACGGCTTTTGAGAAAAAGGAAGGAGAAGGTATGAGCAGACAAAGGGACAAATGGGTTACAAGGGTCATAGCATGGATGCTGTCATTTGCAATGGCAGTAAGCCTTGTAGTGATTCCTTCAGACAAGACAGAGGCAGCGGGGGAGACGATTGCGCTGTCTTACAGTACGGATCAGGTGACAGCAAGTGGAAATGTGGATAATCAGGTCAGCCTTGATCTTGGAAATGGCGGATACAGCGATCTGTCGGAGCTTAAGAGTGCGGGGCTTACCAAGCTTCGTGTCAGCTTCGAGGTATCATCAGTCAATGGAACGGGAAATATTGGCGGACAGGCATTTGTAAATGCGAAAGGAACATGGAAGGGTGAATGGATCAATGTGAATGCAGGCTCCGGCACTCAGACCGTAGAACTGGACCTGACACAATTCTATAGCAAATTCGGTCAGTTATATAATTTCGGTTTTCAGTTTGAAAATGTAACAAGTATTACATACAAGATTAAAGAGGCGGTTCTGGTAAACTCAGGCAGCAGTTCAGGTGGAGATTCCGGCAGCGGTTCCGATTTTTCTGATTTTGGAACAGAGAGAGAGTATTCATCAGGTGTGACAGCAACCGTGAAGAATCAGGGAACACCAAGCAATGACTGGTCAGGCTTTGAAATGGCGATCAGCAATAATACGGGAGCATCGATCTGTGACTGGATCGTAGTATTACAGGTACCATCCGGTACAGCTTCGGCATTTAAGTGTTGGAATGCAACCTTTGTGGCAGATGGTGATACGATCTATATGTATCCGATGCAGAGTGGGGGAAATGCAGTCCTTGCGGCAGGAACAATGCAGAATGATATACCAGGTGGTGGATTCGCAGCAAAATATGTAGATGCATCCAGTATTCAGGTAAAGGGAGTTTATTATAACAAAGGAACTTCATCTTCTGTAGATTATTCCCAGGGAGATACCAATGATAATACAGGCGGTTCCGGCGGTTCCGGTGGAACCTCATCCGGTGATACCACAACGAATAAAGATCTGGATGTAGAATTCAACTATGCAAAGGCATTGCAGGAAAGTCTGTATTTCTATGACGCAAATATGTGTGGTTATCTGGAAGACACCTGTGCACTTTCCTGGCGTGGAAACTGCCATACCTATGATAAAAATGTAACATATACAAAGAATGGAAAAACCTACAATGTAGATGCTTCCGGTGGTTTCCATGATGCAGGCGATCATGTGAAATTCGGACTTCCACAAGGATATGCAGCATCTATGCTTGGAATGAGCTATTATCAGTTCAAGGATGCATTTGACGAGCTTGGTCAGAAGGAACATCTGAAGAAGATCACGGATTATTTCTGCGATTACTTTAAGCGGTGTACAGTGTATGAGGGAGATCAGGTTATCGCATTCTGCTATCAGGTAGGTGACGGTAATACAGATCATGGTGTATGGACAGCACCGGAGGGACAGACGATCAGTCGTCCGGCATTCTTTGCAGATGCGAGCAATCCGGCTACAGATGAAGTGAGTGTTGCGATCGCAGCGCTGGCATTGAACTATATTAACTTTGGAAATAATGAGGATTTAAAGACAGCAAAGGATCTTTTTACATTTGTAGAGAAAAATAATAAAGCATGTGCAACCGAGGGCGCATCATCATTTTATGCGTCTACGTCATATGGTGATGACTATGCACTTGCAGCAAGTGCGCTTGCTGTTGCTACAGGCAATACCTCTTATAATTCAGTTTATAATACATACAAAGATAATTCCGGTAATGGTGTGAATCAGTACTGGGTGATCGACTGGGCAAATACCGGAGCACTGGCATGCATGCTGCAGAAGGATACTGCAAAGATTGCAAGCATTACAGATGTATGCAAAGGCAAGAGTGCCATCGATGGAGTATTTAACTGTGTTAGTGACTGGGGCTCCTGCAGATACAGTGCAGCAGAGCAGTTTACCGGTCTGGTATATGATAAGCTGACAGGAAAAACAACATATGCAGACTGGGCAACCAGTCAGATGAACTATATGTTAGGAGATAATCCGAATAAACGATGCTATATCGTAGGCTATAATGAGAACTCCAGTAAATATCCGCATCACAGAGCGGCATCCAGATCGACAGATTCGAAGATCATAAATAGTGATCATTATACGCTGCTTGGAGCATTGGTAGGCGGACCCGGGGCGGATGGAACCTATAAAGACGATCAGGGAGATTATTATTGCAATGAAGTAGCACTTGATTATAATGCCGGACTGGTTGGTGCGGCAGCAGGACTTTATCTGGTTCACAAGAATGATAAGACAGTAAAGTTATCTTATGCAAAGAAGAATGCAACGAATTATAGTACAAAGACAGCCTCTGCGGCAGAACTTGCTGCTGTAGGCGTGAAGACTTATTATGGAACAAATTCCGGTGATGCTACAGAGGAAGAAGTAAAGGCAACAGCCATCAAACTGGATAGCCTGATCGTTGAATTAACAGAAGGACTTGATACTACGATCCGCGCAACGGTTACTCCAAAGACTGCAGAACAGAAGGTGACATGGAAATCTGAAAACAAGAAGGTAGCGACTGTTTCGGAAACAGGAAAGGTAACTGCGGTCGGAGCAGGTGAGACAACTGTGACAGCTACAACGACAGATGGAACAAATCTCACAGCAAGCTGCAGGGTGACAGTAAAGGCTGCACCAAAGGCAGAATTTGTTACAGATCGGACAGCTTTAACCTGTGCTCCTGTTATTTATGGATATGAAGCAGGATCGACAGCGTCACTGGTATTAGAGAATAAGGGAAATGATACAGGATCTGTAACGATACAGTTAGAAAAAAGCACAGACAGTCCATTTGAAATATCCGGTGATACATCCATAAAGGTTGCAGCGTCAGATAAGACAACTGTGGTTGTGGCATTAAAGACAGGTAAGGATACAGGCTCTTACAGTGATAATCTGCTGGTAGAGGCAGATAACGGACAGTCCTATCAGATTCCGGTATCTGCAACGGTTGAGAAATGTCCGGTAACGGGTATTACATTCCCGACAGCAGGAATGATCGTAACGGGTCAGACGCTTTCCGAGTCGAAGTTATCTGGTGGAGATGAGACCTATGGAACATTTGCATGGGCAGATGCAGCAGCGAAACCGGAACGAGGAACGTATCAGGGACAGGTGGTATTAACCCTTCGTTCCGATGCAAAGAAGAATTATGCATTTGATCAGATCACAGGGTATGATGCAGCAGCAGGAACGATCACACAGAATGTGACGGTAACAGTCAGCAGAGCAGGACTTCCGGCTATCACATTCCCGGAGGCTTCCGAGCTGGTATATGGACAGAAGCTTTCTGATTCTACTCTTGCAGGCGGTTCAACCGAGTATGGAACATTTGCATGGAGCACCCCGGATGTAACAATGGGCGAACAGGAAGTAGCAAATGGTGTCAATCAGTATGAGGTTGTATTTACATGGAGTGATACAAGCAAAAAACAGTATCAGATCGAGGACTCTGATGAAGATGCTGTTTATAAAAAGATGGTTTCTGTAAAAGTACGAAAGGCAGAACAGACAGCAGTTCCGGATGCTGTGACACTTCTTGCAAGAACAAAGGATACGATCCGGATCTCCGGTCAGGCGGGTGTCCGGTATTCAGTGGATGGAACAACGTGGAAGCAGGCAGCTTCCAATGGAGAGACAATTGAATTTGCCGGATTACGAAGCTTTACAAAGTATACAGTTTCAGGAAGATATGCAGAAACTGCAACTGCATATGCAGGAAAAACAGTGGAATTGCTTACGGTATATACACTTGTTCAGGATTCATATACGATCGATATAGCAAAGATTGCGGACAAAGAATATCAGGATGCATTACGGACAGATGATGGCAGAACAACAGTCAGCTATACGGAACCGGTTCTCACACTTACGGAAGATGGCAGGGACTATGTGATTACAGGAAAGAACAAGGAGCTTGTTATTAAGGCAGGTAGAGCAACAAAGATCACATTGGATCAGGCGGAGGTTGGAGCCGTTGCGATCATCGGAAATGCAGATGGTAAGACGGAGATCGTAAGAAAAGGAACGGTAACGATCGCAGGTAATGTCGAGACGGATGGCGGACTTGTGATCAGCGGAAATGGATCCCTTACAGTATCCGGTAAGATATCTGCAGCAGGAGATATAACGATTAAAGGCGGAAAGGTATCGGTTGATGATGGTATCTCAGCAGGTGGTACAGTTCTGATCCGGGATGCAGAGCTTGCTGCAGGAACAGATGAGACAGGAACGGCGATCAAAGCAGATACTGTACGAATCGAGGATTCCAAGGTAACGGTCGGAGCAGATCAGGTTACGAAGGATCCACCAATCAAATCAGACAATATTATTCTGGTTGGAGACAATACAGTAGCATCCTCTTCAGGTTCAAAGGATATCTTTTCATCGAAACCAAAGGATGAAAATGGAGATGAGATCCTGGATACGATCCTGATCGAGAAAATCACGTTAAACAAGACCAGCGTGGTATTAAATATTGGTGATACAGAACGGATCGCAGTAGCGGCCGTTATACCGGCAAATGCAACACGGAAGACATTTGACTGGAAGAGCAGCAACGAGAAAGTGGCAAGTGTATCGCAGACCGGTGAAGTGAAGGGCGTAAGTGCCGGAACTGCAGTTGTTACGGTAACAGCAAAGGATGGAAGTGGTGTTACAGGATCCTGCACCGTTACGGTAAAGAAGAAAGAAACAGTAACACCGAAACCAACACCGAATCCGGAAAAGCCGACGACCGAGGAACCAACGACCGAAAAGCCGACGACCGATGAACCAACAACAGAAGCACCAAAGAAGACGGTCAAACCGGCAAAGGTCAAGATCCAGGCAGCAACTAAAAAAATCGCTCCGGGAAAGAAGCTGACTTTGAAAGCAACCGTTACACCTAAGAAAGCGACAAATAAGAAGGTAAAATGGACGATCCGTAAATCGGATAAGAAATATGCATCTATTAACAGCAAGGGTGTGCTGACAGTGAAGAAAGCTGCTAAGGGAAAGACGATCAAGGTAACAGCAACAGCGGTTGGCAACAGCAAGGTGAAAGCAACCTATACGGTTAAGGTTATGAAAAAGGCAGTTAAGAAGGTTACGATCACATCGAAGAAAAAGGCAGTAAAGAAAGTAACGATCAAGAAGAAACAGTCTATAACCTTAAAAGCAAAGCTGACTCCGACAAAGGGAATCAGTAAAGAAGTGACATGGACCTCCAGCAATCCGAAGGTTGCAAAGGTAACAGCCAAGGGTAAGGTAACCGGAAAGAAGAAGGGAACGGTTAAGATCACTGCAAAAGCAAAAGATGGAAGTGGTAAGAAAGCAACCATCACCATTAAGGTAAAATAATTTATTCCATTTGTAACAGATGGAAGAAGACAATACAGATGGCGGAAGATCGATCAATTCTATAAAATATAAAAAACAGATTTGAGAGATGCTTCCGCCATCTTGTGTTTTGAAAATGGGTATGCTATAATGTGGACGCTTGCAGGTTGATTTCAGTATATCTGGATGAAAGCATCAGAAAAGGAAAGCCTGCATAAGTCAAAAGAGTAAATAAAATAGAAGGAGAGTGCCATATGGAATTGATATACAGAAGTACAAGAAATGCAAATGAAACAGCAACCGCATCAGAAGCAATCTTAAAAGGTCTTGCAAATGAAGGAGGGTTATTTGTTCCTGACAGTATTCCTGCTCTTGATGTCAGCCTTACAGATCTGGCGCAGATGAACTATCAGCAGGTTGCTTATGAAGTAATGAAGCTGATGTTTACGGATTTTACAGAAGAAGAGTTAAAGCATTGTATCAATTCAGCATATGACAAGAAATTTGATACACCGGAGATCGCACCACTCGTACATAAAGCAGGTGCATATTATCTGGAATTATTCCACGGCGCAACCATTGCTTTTAAGGATATGGCATTATCTATTCTGCCACATTTACTGACAACTTCTGCAAAAAAGAACAACGTACATAATGAAATCGTGATTTTGACAGCCACCAGTGGAGATACCGGTAAGGCTGCTCTGGCTGGTTTTGCTGATGTAAAAGGCACCAGAATCATTGTCTTTTATCCAAAGCATGGTGTAAGTCCTATTCAGGAGAAACAGATGGTTACTCAGAAGGGTGATAATACTTTTGTAGTAGGAATCACAGGTAACTTTGATGATGCACAGACAGGTGTAAAGAAGTTATTCGGGGATAAGGAGCTTGCACAGACAATGGATCAGGCAGGTTTCCAGTTCTCTTCCGCTAATTCTATCAACATTGGTCGTCTGGTTCCACAGATCGTTTACTATGTATATGCATATGCACAGCTTTTGAAGGAAGGACAGATCAAGGAGAATGAAGTGATCAATGTTGTAGTACCTACGGGTAACTTTGGTAACATCCTTGCTGCTTACTTTGCCAAGAATATGGGTATTCCTATCGGTAAGCTGATCTGTGCTTCCAATGACAACAAGGTTCTGTATGATTTCTTCCGCACAGGAACTTATGACAGAAAGCGTGACTTTATCCTTACAACCTCACCATCCATGGATATTCTGATCTCCAGCAATCTGGAACGTCTGATCTACCGTATCGCAGGCGGTGATGCAAAAAAATGTGCAGAGCTGATGCAGTCTCTTACTGCTGGCGGCGAGTATACCATCACAGAAGACATGAAGGCACAGCTTGCAGACTTCTATGGCAATTACTGTACAGAAGACGAAACAGCAAAAACAATCGCAGAAATCTTCAAAGACAGTCATTATGTGATAGATACCCATACTGCAGTTGCAGCAGGTGTTTATGACAAATATGTAAAAGATACCAATGATACCACACCAACTGTCATTGCATCCACAGCAAGCCCATATAAATTTACAAGAAGTGTAATGGAAGCACTTGGAGCAGATACAGACGGTAAGGATGATTTTGCACTGGCTGATGAACTGAGTGCGCTTTCCGGAGTGAAACTTCCACAGGCAGTTGAGACGATCCGCACAGCACCAGTGCTTCATAACCGGGTGGTAGATGCGCCGGATATGCCAAAGGCAGTAAAAGATATCCTTGGAATCCGATAATCTCCATATTATAAAAAATATAATTAATTCTACATTTTATGTTGAAAAAGAACATATACTGGAGTATAATAAGAATCAGTTAAAAACAGTGAATATCCTGAAATGTACGAGGCCCCTTCTTTTTTTGAACCTACATCGACTTTAACGGGAACCCAACATCGCAGGCCGGATGTCAGGCCGTCATTATGCAGCGGAAGACAGAAGGTCTGTTGAGGATACCCACCTAGCTGCGGCTAGGCGTCAATGGGAAGGGAACGGCATTTCGGGAACTGTAAAAATGAGCCGTAGAGAGGCTCTTTTTTATTATCTTTTGGATTTAATATTATTTTATGATACGGGAGGTTGGAAACAATGAGTGTTTCTGAAAGAAAGTTCGGTGTATTACAGACTGGGGAAACAGTAAAAATTTTTCATCTGGAAAACAAATCCGGGGCATATGCGGAAGTGACAGATTTTGGAGCAATCCTGGTTAAGGTCTGCGTACCTGATAAAGATGGTACTTTAACAGACGTAGTACTTGGATATGATGATCTGGCATCTTATGAAGTAAATGGATGCTTTTTCGGTTCAACCATCGGCAGAAACGGAAACCGCATCGGCGGTGCGAAATTCTCTGTCAATGGCAAAGAAGTAGTTCTTGCTCAGAATGAGAATGACAATAATCTTCACAGCGGTCCTGACGGATTTGAAAAAAAGCTCTGGAAAGTGGCTGAGATTTCCGATGATAAAAACAGTGTTATATTTAACCGTATAAGTCCGGATGGCGAGAATGGTTTCCCGGGAGAATTTGATGTGTCTGTAAAATATGAGTTTACGGAAGACAACGAACTGAGGATCCATTATCAGGGAATCTGCGATGAGCCGACAGTTGCCAATATGACAAATCATTCTTATTTCAATCTGAATGGTGAGGGAAGCGGAACCGCCATGGATCAGTATCTTACAATCCATGCAAAATATTATACACCTGTAGCCGACAGTCATTCCATTCCTACAGGAGTGTATGAGGAAGTTGCAGGGACTCCCATGGATTTCAGAACTGCCAAACAGATCGGGCAGGATATTGAAGCAGAATTTGACCAGCTGAAATTCACAGGCGGATATGACCACAATTATGTGACAGACAACTATGCAAAAGGAAACAGAAGACTGATCGCAACCGCATACAGTGATAAAACCGAAATTGCCATGGATGTCACTTCCGACTGTCCATGTGTACAGTTTTACGCAGCAAATTTTGTCGAAAATGAACATGGTAAAAATGGTCATACTTACAATAAGCGGGATGCTTTCTGTCTGGAAACGCAGGTTGAACCGAATGCGGTCAATGTTGAAGATTTCCACTCCCCGATTCTTAATGCAGGTGAACAGTATGATTCTGTGACTGCTTATCATTTCTACATCAGAAAGTAAAAATCTGACCATAAAACTAATTACATATTGATCCGGTTTTTTTCATATCTACAGCGTTCCAGCATGAAAAGAACCGGATTTTATTATCCATAATTCATGTTTGTCATAACGGCAGTTTCATGGTATGATAGTAAACAGAGATATTCGAAACAGTTATCTTTATAATTACAGCAATCACCATAAATGCATTATCAGAAATGACTGCTGTAAAATAACAGAATGGAGACATATATGAAAAAGAAAAATAAAACCCGGTCTGTTACAGGGCTTTTATTCGGGTTTATGGAACGTGTATCCGGAGATCACGTAGGAGCTTATGCGACACAGGCAGCGTATTTTCTGATCATGTCTTTTATTCCCTGTATTCTGTTTCTGACTACACTGGTACGGTATACACCTCTGACCTATAATGTAGTCAGGGATGCGATCGTTGCTTTTATTCCGGAGAATCTGCAGAGTTTTGTTCTGGGGATCGTGGTAGATGTATACAAAAGAAGTACTGCAATTGTCCCTTTGTCAGCAATTGTGGCACTATGGTCTGCCGGAAAAGGAATGCAGTCTATCATCAATGGATTAAATACCATTTATCACGTAAAAGAAACCCGTAACTGGCTGTTAACCAGAATTTATGCAGTATTCTATACTTTATCACTGGTGATTGCGGTGATCGTGTCTCTGCTTATGCTTGTACTCGGAAACGAAATACAGAAAGCTGTATCAAGATATATTCCTTTTCTTGGAAGAGTTCTGGGAAAAATACTGGGGGCAAGAGCACTGTTGGTATTTGGTGTGTTGTTTCTGGTTTTTCTTATGTTGTATAAGGTTCTTCCGAACAGAAAAGCCACATTCAAAAGCCAGATTCCCGGAGCCTTGATCATAGCAGTTGCATGGTCGATATTTTCATACGGATTCTCTTTTTATTTTGAGATTTTTCCGGGATTCAGTAATATGTACGGAAACCTTGCGACGATCATCATGGTCATGGTATGGTTGTATATCTGTATGAATCTTCTGTTATACGGTGCAGAGATCAATGCTTATTTTGAAAAAGAATTCCGGATTGCACATAAATCGGTACAGGAACTGCTGGCACATGAAAAAGAAAAAAAGCAGCAGGAAAATGAATGAATTTTGGCTACGTTGTGAACATGACAGTCAGGGGGCTTTTTATTGTAAAGCCTTTCTGAGTGTGCTATAATAAACCATAATTTTGGAGAAACAAAAAGGAATCAGTTCTATGATCGTTGTATATTTGATATTTTTGGCTGTCATTCAGGCTGTGACGGAATTTCTTCCTGTCAGCAGCCTGGGACATTTATGCATATTGGAACAATATATGGGAATCGGTCACGAAACCGGATTGCTGTCAGAAACGATGCTCCATCTTGGAAGTGCGGCAGCAATTATATTTTTGTTCCGCAAAGATTTAAAAAAAATCGGACTGGGACTTCTGGGGATGTTTATGGATATGATCGGTAATCTGAATCTATATATCCATAACAAGAAGACAGGGGAAAGTTTGGGCTATGCCAGAATAGTCACCGGAACATATCGGAAAACAGGTGCACTTCTTGTGATTTCCATGATCCCAACAGCACTTCTGGGACTTACAGGAAAACGGCTGGCTCTTCTGGCCGCGGACTCTCAGATTGTTCCGGGAATCGGATTTTTACTTACAGGCGTATTTCTTCTGGTAACAGATCTGAATAAATCCGGTGGAAAAAAGGGACCGAGAGAGGCTTCTTATGACAGCGCCATGTGGATTGGAATTTGTCAGGGGATTGCTGTCTTTCCGGGGATTTCCAGAATGGGATTTACGTTATGTGCTGCACTGTTATGCGGATATAACCGCAAATTTGCGGTTCGTTTTTCTGTTTTTATGAGTCTGCCTGCTATCATAGGTGCTTTTTTTACGGAAATCGGAAATTTTGGTGCTTCTGAAATGACGGCAGGACTTGGGTTTACCTATGTATTTGCAATGATCATCGCCGGTTTTGCGGGATGTCTTGTTATCCGAAATACAATAGCCATGACTCAGAATGTAAAATTACGCTATTTTGCATATTATTCATTTATAGTCGGTATTATTACACTGGGGTCGTTTTTTCCTTCTGATGGGGGCGTTTA
>OLIS01002115.1_pt1 | contig 13281 bp, 9 predicted proteins | sample 1601351 | NCBI WGS metagenome assembly OLIS01 (sample SAMEA2452122, study PRJEB22498) | human gut metagenome | biome: human feces; feature: human gut; material: feces | place: Australia | collected 2012
TGGCAATTCTTTCAGCTTGATTTTTACAGATGATAAACAGATCGTACATGACCGTGAACAAGGTTGGCATCCGTTGCACGGAGAGGATTCTTATTTGCAACGCAGAATGGCCGCTATTTTTGCCGAGACAGTGCGGAAGATTTTCTTGTTTTAGATAGAAAGGAGATGTTTGTGATAAATAGTTTTGGTTGGAGGAGTACTCCTCGAGGTGTGAAAATTACTTTTTGATCCGTGAGGACAGTAGAACAGACTGAGACAAGTGCCGCTAAATACGGTAGATGGAACGTAAGTTTGTTTCTGCAAATTATGTATTGGAAGTCACTTCAGGAAGTAGAAAACTTGCATTCTCCGAAATGTATGGAGTGATTTTTTCCGTTCTATTGGTTTCAATAGGCCAACTATATGCAGTCAGATTCTGTCCTTCCGGAGAACATTTAAGCAATATTGTGTGATATTCAGACCTTTGTTGATACCATTTCAAACTTCGGTAGAGGTGGCAAAAGAAATGCTTAAGTTTTTTTGACCAGTATCAGTAGATTTGATGAGTTCTAATGATTGAATTATTTTTTAGATAGCAGGAATATATATTCGGTTTCATATCGTGTTCTTGTTGTTGTATGGATACAGACTTGCCTTTACTCAAGAGGACAATAGTATTAATTCTTTTTTGTTAGAAAGTTCTAGACAGGTGGAAATATTCTTTGTCTTTAGATTAAAGATATGTATATTTGATTTGAAGATGTTGTCAAAACAGAAATAAACCTTAAAAGCTTTTGTTAAACTTTTAAGGTTCACTTCAGTTGTTAAATAGTTTCTCTTTTTTTGAAACAATTAATTTATTCTGTTAAGCTTTAGGTGTGTATGTTAGAATGCGATACCGATACGTAAGCCTAAGTTGTTCACACCGTCTACACTGTAAGTGAAGAGGTCGCCTTTGTTGGTGCCGTAGCTATAATAGGCCGCGAAGTGCAGCCCCGGACCGTAAGCCCACGGATAGACGTTGAAGCCGATTTCGGGGGATACGTAGAAGCCCCATGTATCTTTGTTGGTTTCGAACGCGTTGAAAGTGGACTTCAACTGCGCATATTGTGCGCCGAGTTTGACGCCTACATACGGCTGGAATGCACCGCCGCGGTTCCATGCGTAACGCGTGGCAAGACCGAAAGGCAACTGGAATACAGTGTGCTGCTGGTCGGTGTTCAAGCTACCGCTTTCGCCAACCGGCAAGGTCTGACGGCTGAAATATTCATGATTGCTATGATAAGCAAGGAAGCCTCCTAAAGCAAAATTGGACGTCAGGAAGTAACCGCCTTCAAAGTTCATACCCCATCCGCTGGCTTTATCAGCGAAGTGGTTGCTCAGGGGGAAGTTGAATTGCCAATCGATGTTGGCATAACCGTTATCGGTCATCTGTGCCTTTGCCGGCATGGCGAAGACAAGGGCGAGGGCTGCAATGGCGAATGCCCTCAAAGATATATATTTCAATGTTTTCATACTTGTTCTTGTTTTATAAATTCAACAATAGCTTGCTATCGGGATAGAAGAAGCTGGCTGCTTATCTCGGTTGAGCACTCATTCTGTTCAGATAGGCAGATTGTGTAAAGGATTGGTTTACGCCTTCTACGGCCATCTTGGTGTTGAAAGAAGTCGAACCGCTCAATAATCCGCTCATGTAGCTGGTCCACAGAACAGGGAGTTTCTCTTTCTCGCCTTGAGGAGCGTCGAGGTTCAGCAATTCGGTGATGAAGGAACCGGTGCTATAAGCATAGTTTACGGCATACGGATAGTACCATCCGCCCCAGTTACCCCAGTAGCTGGGTCCCCAGTAGCCGGGATATCCCCACCACCATTCAGGTTGTGTGTAGCCAGTGAAATAATAAGTACTTGCGATGTAGCTTACCTGAATACCAAGATCGGCACTTTCTTTATCGGCAGCCGGTTGATAACCTTTTGCTTCCATATTTTCTGTGTAAGCAGCCAGAATTTGCTCAGCGCCTTCTCCTTCGAGATATTCCGGTTCTTTGCTGTCAGAGATAACCAAGATTTTGTCAGCCAGATAGAATGTGCTGAAGTCTTTGAAGTTGGCTTGCTTGTCGTAGTTAGTGTATACCAGATAGTTGTCATCCAGCTTACCCATGTCCGGGTCTTTTTCGCAAGAAGCGAGTGCAAAGACCGCCAATAAAATAGGAATTAATTTCTTCATATCTTTTATAATGTTTAGGTTATATAAAAATCACGCCCTGGTACCTTGGGGCTTTTGTTACAAACAACAAGAAATGTGTAAAAAGGTTCGTGCAAATGATTATCTTTGCGAGAAAATTAACACTCAAATGCTTATGAAACACATTCGGATACCTCTTTTCGTATGGTTCTCAATCGTGCTGCTGATCGCAGTTGTGCCCGTCTCATTGTCGGCGCAGGAATCGTTTATTCAGAAGATCGAAAAAAATAATTCCGTCAGCGGAATAAAGTCGCTCGACACCAGCCGCTTCCCGGAAAAGTATGTAATGTACCTGACTCAGCCGCTGGATCATCGACATCCCGAAAAGGGAAGTTTCCGCCAGCGGGTGATTGTGGGACACGTCGGTTATGACCGTCCCACAGTGATTGTTACCGAAGGATATGGGGCAGGGTATGCTTTGCGCCCCACTTATCGGGAAGAACTTTCTGAATTGTTCGATGCCAATATGATCTTTGTGGAGCACCGCTACTTTCTCGAATCCACTCCCGAACCGTGCGACTGGCAATACTTGACCGCAGAGAATTCTGCCGAGGATTTGCATGCCGTGACAACCGCTTTCAAGACTTTATATCCTGGCAAATGGATCAGTACGGGGATCAGCAAGGGTGGGCAGACCTCCTTATTATACCGTGTTTTCTTCCCCGACGATGTGGATGTTTCCGTGCCTTATGTTGCTCCTCTTTGTTATGCGCGTGAAGACGGTCGGCACGAACCTTTCCTCCGCCGGGTAGGTACGGAAGCCGATAGGAAAAAAATAGAAGATTTCCAGTTGGAAGTATTGAAGCGAAAGGCTCGTTTGTTGCCCCGTTTTGAAAAAATGTGTACTGAAAAGAACTATACATTCCGCGCTCCTCTGGAAGAAATATACGATTTCTGTGTGCTGGAATACTCTTTCTCTATCTGGCAATGGGGAACGGATATCCGTAGTATACCGGAAACCTCGGCTTCTGACGATACACTGCTGGATCATTTGCTGGCAATCAGCGGACCTTCTTATTTTATAGTAGACAGCCCGACTCTTTCTTTCTTCGTGCAGGCTGCCCGCGAATTGGGGTATTATGGATACGATATCGCTCCTTTTAAACCTTACCTTTCTATAAAGACCAGCAAGGATTATCTGAGAAGACTGATGTTGCCGGAAGATATGCGGAAGATGAAATTCGATAAGACATTGAGCAATAAGATTGTGCGGTTCTTGAAGAAGAACGATCCGAAGATGATTTTTATCTATGGTCAGAATGATCCCTGGACAGCTGCCGGAGTAACATGGCTGAAGAATAAAAAGAATATTCATGTTTTTGTAGAGCCGGGAGGCAGTCATCTTGCACGCATCGGTACAATGTCCGAAGATCAGAAGCAGAAAGTGATGTCTCTTCTTAGAGGGTGGCTTGAAGAATGACGAAACGAGAAACGGTGAACAACCTGTAATATATGAACAGGCGGTTCACCGTTTTATTCTTCTGCAAGCCGATATTACATGTATCGGGCTGCTTGATTTAGGAATCTACCGATTCGAATAGCGGTTTCAGTAATTCCGGTATTTCCACTTTTTCAAGTGCTAATTGTCGGACTAGTTTTTTACCGCTCTGACTGAGATGGAACTGCATCAGTCTCCGGTCCTCTTCTCCGAGTGTTCTGACAATCAGTTCTTTTTCTTCCAGAATCCGGAGCATCTTTGAAGCGTGCGAGGGTGTCAGCTCCGTTCGTTTGGACAGGCTCGTGGCCGTCATATTATTGGGCGAGGCTTCTTGCAGGGCACATAATATCATCGCTTCATTTAATGATACCTGATACACTTTTTCAAATGCATCTTCAAATCTTGCCATTGCTTTGAATACATCGCGCATTACACATATTGTCTTCATATGCTACTTGTTTTTTTGTTTGTTCTTTTTCTATATAAACAGGTTGATATTTGCATTATCCGCCCGTTCCATGTATGTTGCTACTCCGCCTATTGTCACTTCGTCCAGAAGTTCTTCCTGTTTCACTCCCATGACGTCCATGGACATTTGGCAGGCGATAAATTCCACACCGTTCTCCAGAGCTTGTTGGCGTAAGGACTCCAGAGAGTCGATTCCTTTCCGGTTCATGATGTACCGCATCATTTTTCCTCCTATTCCTCCCATGCTCATTTTAGAGAGTTTCAACTTTCGGGAGCTGGAAGGGAGCATCATGCCGAACATTTTTCCAAAGATATCTTTTTCGACGTTCGGCTTATGCAGCTTCTTGATAACGTTCAGTCCCCAGAAGGTGAAAAAGATCGTTACCTTTTGTCCGGTGGCAGCTGCGCCATTAGCGAGCACAAAGGTAGCTAAAGCTTTGTCTAAATCATCACTGAACATGATGAAAGTTTTTCCTTTGCCTTCACAGGAGGTAACAATATTGCAGGATTTAGGTTCGCCCTTTTCGATCACTACTACAGATTTTCCTCCTGCTGTTTCTTTGGAAATCAACTGATTTCCTGTCGAGTTGCACCATGCGGCAGCATCACGCGGGAATCCCGGATCGGTTGAGGTAATTTCTACCCGGTCGCCGGAAACCAGCGAATCCATTGTCTTTTTCATTTTCAGAATCGGCCCCGGACATTGCAGTCCGCAAGCGTCTACACGGATTGTCTTCACTGCTTCAACTGGTGAAACTGTCTTTTGAGGTTGCGCATCTGCCGGCTGTTGTATGTTTGCGTTCGGTTGTGCGGGTACTTCGTTCTCACTTTCTTCTCTCAGTATGATGGGTGCTGCGGCAGCGTGGTATGTTTTCAATCCTCCGGAAAGGTTGCGTACCTTTTCAAATCCATGCTGTACCAGAATGCGATAAGCAAGGTAGCCTCTGAGGCCGACGGCACAGAATGTATAGATCATCTTGTCTTTCGGCAGTTCATCCAGCCGGTCACGCAGTTCGTCCAGCGGAATGTTCACTGCACCCGGCAGTGTATTGAGCGAGAATTCGTCAGGAGTACGTACATCCAGCAGGAAATTGTTTTCCATCTCGATATCCCTCAACTGTCTCCAATAGACGGGTTGTACTTTCCCTGTTATGATGTTTTCGGCTACGTATCCTGCAACGGCTACCGGATCTTTAGCTGAAGAGAACGGAGGGGCGTAAGCCTGCTCCACTTTCATCAGATCATAGATCGTACCTTCATGCTTGATGACAAGCGCGATTTCGTCAATTCGTTTGTCTACACCGTCATAGCCGACGATCTGTCCGCCGTACAGTTTACCTGTCTTCGGGTCGAAAGTGATTTTAATACTCATCGGCATGGCATCCGGGTAATATCCTGCGTGAGAGGACGGATGGATGGTCGAAGACATATAATTGATTTCTGCCTGCCGCAATCGTTTGCCGGGTAATCCGGTAGAAGCAACAGTCATGTCGAATACTTTTGCAATGGAAGTTCCGATGGCTCCTTCATAAGGGATGTGTGCTCCCTGAATGTTGTCTGCGACAATTCGTCCCTGACGATTGGCGGGACCAGCAAGGTAATTGAGCCACGGCTTTCCGGTGATCGGGTGGCGGAATTCGATAGCGTCACCGATGGCGTAAATCGATTCGTCCGACGTTTGCAGGTAGTCGTTGACGGCGATTCCTCCGGCTTCGCCGATCTTCAGTTCTGCGGCACGTGCCAATGTCGTTTCCGGACGTACGCCGATGGAAAGTATAACGATGTCTGCAGAGATGGACTGTCCGTTCTTGAAGATGACTTTCAATCCTTTTCCGTCTCTTTCAAAAGAGGCTACTGCCTGCTCCAGATACAGGTTCACTCCTTTGTCCATCAAATGCTGGTGTACAAGGGATGCCATGGAGAAGTCGATGGGAGCCATCACTTGATTGCCCATTTCCACAATAGAAACTTTAGCTCCTTGTGCGTGCAGGTTCTCTGCCATTTCCAGCCCGATAAATCCGGCTCCGATGACAACAGCCTTTCGGGGAGCATGACTGTTGATATATTCTTTGATTCGGTCTGTGTCGGCTACATTCCTGAGTGTGAAGATTCCGTTCAGGTCGATTCCCGGCAGGGGAGGACGTACAGGGGAGGCTCCGGTCGATATCAGTAATTTGTCGTAGCTTTCCTCGTAAGTGTCTCCGCTACTTTGTCTTACCGTTACTGTTTTTCTCTTCCGGTCGATGAAGATTACTTCATTTTCAGTTCGTACGTCTACACGAAAGCGCGTAGAAAATGCTTCGGGCGTCTGTACAAACAGTTTTTCCCGTTCTTTGATCACGCCTCCGATGTAATACGGCAGTCCGCAATTGGCATAAGAGATATACTTTCCTTTTTCTAAAAGGATGATTTCAGCTGCTTCGTTTGTGCGTCTGATCCGGGCAGCAGTGGTAGCTCCTCCGGCAACGCCTCCAATAATAATGATCTTCATAAGTTTGTTGCGTAAATAGTTTCCTGTGGAAATAACAATAAAGTAGGGAGAATTGTTCTCGGATCATAGAAAAAAGACTTATATTTGCGCACCCTGTTTGTCTTTCTTCATTTTTTATAAATTAATTATGAGTAAAATTCTTATCATTGACGATGAGGTTCAGATTCGTAGCCTGTTGGCTCGTATGCTCGGACTGGAGGGTTATGAGGTGTGTCAGGCGGGTGATTGCAAGGCAGCTATCAGGCAGTTGGAAATTCAACAGCCGGATGTGGCTTTGTGTGATGTCTTTCTTCCCGATGGAAACGGGGTCGATCTGGTGTTGAACATTAAAAAGACAGCTCCGAATGTGGAAGTCATTCTTCTTACCGCTCACGGTAATATACCCGACGGAGTGCAGGCAATCAAGAACGGTGCATTTGATTATATAACCAAAGGGGACGATAATAATAAGATTATCCCTCTGATCAGTCGTGCCGTTGAGAAGGCTAAGATGAATGTCCGGTTAGAGAAACTGGAAAAGAAAGTCAGTCAGCTATATTCTTTTGATTCCATTTTGGGAGAATCGAAAGTGCTGAAAGAAGCTGTTATGCTGGCACAGAAGGTTTCGGTGACTGATGTTCCGGTGTTGTTGACCGGAGAAACGGGGACCGGAAAAGAAGTATTTGCACAAGCCATACATTATAATAGTAAGCGGAGCAAACAGAGCTTTGTTGCCGTGAACTGTTCGTCTTTCAGTAAGGAACTGCTGGAGAGTGAAATGTTCGGGCATAAAGCCGGGTCCTTCACCGGAGCTTTGAAGGACAAGAAAGGACTCTTCGAAGAAGCCAACAACGGTACGATCTTTTTGGATGAAATCGGAGAAATGGCTTTTGAACTACAGGCCAAATTGCTGCGTATTCTCGAAACAGGCGAATATATAAAGATAGGAGATACGAAACCGACGCACGTGAATGTTCGTATTATTGCTGCTACCAACCGCAATCTGACAGAGGAAATCAAAGCGGGACGTTTCCGTGAAGACCTGTTTTATCGTCTTTCGGTATTTCAGGTACATCTGCCGGCACTTCGCGAACGTACCGGTGATATCAGAATTCTTGCCACTGCCTTTGCAAAGAGCTTTTCCGAGAAACTTTCGTATACGGTCAATGAGATGACTCCTGCTTTTCTTCATGCGTTGGAACAGCAACCCTGGAAAGGAAATATCCGTGAATTGCGGAATGTGATAGAACGGAGTCTGATTGTCTGCGAAGGCGGGCATCTGGATGTGTGCGATCTTCCGTTGGAGATTCAGAATACTCATTATGAATGTTCGGATGATAATATCGGTAGTTTTGAACTGGCTGCTATGGAACGAAGGCATATTGCCCGCGTCCTGGAATATACGAAAGGCAACAAGACGGAAACTGCCCGCTTGCTGAAGATCGGTCTTACCACTTTGTACAGGAAGATAGAGGAATACAAAATATAATAATATGACTATCTGATTTCTTTTTTAGGGGTATATGAGCGATTAATCGTTCATATACTGATCTGTAATGTGAAAAAGAAATAGAAGATATGAATATTTGGAAGACTACACTGTTACTTGTTTTATTATTTACTGGTATCACCGTTCATGCACAAAAAGTAAAAATTTCATTGAATAGTGATGGAAATCTGACGATATGGAAAGTGAAAGCTCAGGCAGAAATTGAGCATCCTTCTGATATGATGACTACCCGATATGACACGAGGGATTGGGTCAAAGCAACTGTGCCGGGAACGGTGTTTGGTTCGTATGTATTAGAAGGACTGGAGCCTGATCCGAATTTTGCTGATAATGCGTATAAAGTCGATAAAGCAAAATATGACCGTAACTTCTGGTATCGTACAGAGTTTAATTCGCCGGAGGTGGAAAACGGAGAAAGGGTATGGCTAAATTTTGAAGGGGTTAACCGTAAAGGAGAAATATTTTTTAATGGGACGCGTCTCGGGTTGCTTGATGGATTTATGCATCGGGGGAATTTCGATATAACTGATTTGCTGTCAAAAGACGGCAAGAATGTGCTTGTCGTCCTTGTGCATTGGGTAGGCACTCCGGTTCCCAATTATGCAAGTCCTACTTATATGTCATGTGCCGGCTGGGATTGGATGCCTTATGTTCCTGGTCTTTTGACTGGTATTACTGACGATGTCTATTTGACAAAAACCGGCGAAGTGTCTATCGTCGATCCTTGGATACGTTCGAAAGTTCCTTCTAAAAACAAAGCGGTTTTAAGCTTGCAGTTGGAACTACGGAATCATACAGATATAGAGCAGAAAGGAGTGTTGAAAGGTATCATTCAGCCGGGCAACATTGAATTTACCGAAGATTTGGTAATTGAGGCAGGCAAACAGCGGACTTTTCTTCTGGATGATAGCAAGTTCAGTCAATTTATAATTCAGAATCCTGCTTTGTGGTGGCCTAATGGTTACGGACAGCCAAATCTTTATACCTGCGAACTGACTTATATGGTGAATGGTAAGGCTTCTGATAAACAGAATATTACATTTGGTATTCGTGAATACGGTTCCGAGCTGGTTGACGGTGTGCTTCATCTTAAAATAAATGGTGAACCTGTTTATGTAAAAGGTGGAAACTGGGGAATGAGCGAATATATGTTGCGTTGTCGGGGTGAAGAATATGATCTTAAATTGAAACTTCACAATGAGATGCATTTTAATATGATACGCAATTGGATCGGTTCGGTTACGGATGATGAGTTTTATGAAGCTTGCGATAAATACGGCATTATGGTGTGGGACGACTTCTGGTTAAATTCAAATTCGAATCTTCCGGATGATGTTTTTGCTTTCAATATGAATGCAGTGGAAAAGATCAAGCGTTTGCGTAATCATGCTTGTATTGCAGTGTGGTGTGGTGATAATGAGGGGTATCCGTTACCGCCTCTTAATAAGTGGCTGGAGGAAGACGTTAGAACATACGATGGGGGTGATCGGGCCTATCATGCCAATTCCCATAGTGACGGCCTTTCCGGGAGTGGACCTTGGACTAACTCTCATCCTAACTGGTATTTTACCAAAGCCCCTTATGGATATGGTGCCAATATAACCAAAGGATGGGGATTCCGTACAGAAATAGGTACAGCTGTCTTTACTACTTTCGATAGCTTTAAGAAATTTATGCCCGAAAAAGATTGGTGGCCACGTAATGAAATGTGGGACAAGCATTTCTTTGGCAATTCGGCGGGGAACGCCAGTCCCGACAAATATTTCTCTACCGTAGAGTTCAATTATGGTAAAGCGAAAGGTATTGAAGATTTTTGCCGGAAAGCTCAATTAGTGAATGTTGAGGTGAATAAAGCGATGTACGAAGGCTTTCAACATCATATTTGGGAAGATGCTTCCGGCATATTGACTTGGATGGGGCAGTCGGCTTATCCTTCATTGGTATGGCAAACCTATGATTATTATTATGACTTGACCGGGGCTTACTGGGGAATCAGAAAGGCGTGTGAACCGGTTCATATTCAGTGGAGTTATGCTGATAATAGTGTAAAAGTGATCAATACTACTTTGAAAGAGCAGAAAGGACTTACGGCTACAGGTAAAGTCTATAATCTGGATGGGAAAGAAATGGGGCGTTATAGCCAGTCTGTAGTTTTGGATGCCGCCGCTAATAAGGATTCCTATTGTTTCCATCTGAATTTTACAACAGACAACCTTGCTTTCGGTAAGAAAGCGGTTGCTTCCTCCATTTCGGCAGATGCCGGAGAACCAAGTGCCGCGATTGATGCCAGTGATGGCAGTCGTTGGGCGAGTGAACCCCGTGATGAAGAATGGATTTATGTTGATCTGGGTGAACCTACTGAAATAGCCTCTGTCATATTGAACTGGGAAGCTGCTCATGCAAAAGCTTATAAACTGTTGATTTCGGATGATGCAATAAACTGGAAAGAAATTTATATCAATGAGGACTCTAAAGGTGGTGTCGAAGAGATTAAGATAAAACCTGTTTGTACTCGTTATGTGAAAATGCAAGGGTTGAAACAGGCTACTATGTGGGGATATTCACTTTATGAATTTGAATTATATGGTAGAAAAAAGAAGCCAACGGATTTGACTCCTGTGCATTTCATCAAGTTGGAACTGAACGATGAAAACGGGCAACTGCTTTCTGATAACTTTTATTGGCGTTCCAATAAACCGGGAGACTATAAAGCATTGAATAATTTGCCGAAAGCCAAATTGCGCACAACATCAAGCTTAGTGGATAGTAATGGTAAGAAAGTGATTAAAGCAAAGATCGAAAATGTGGGATCATCAGTCGCTTTTGCTGTTCACGTACAGGCTATTCGCTCTTCTGATGGTGAGCGTATATTACCTGCTTTGATGAACGATAATTATTTCACATTGTTGAAAGGAGAGTCTAAAGATATTGAAATAGAATTTGATTCGGATTTGTTGCCTGATGGTAATTATAGTTTAAGTGTGATTCCTTATAATAAATAATATCGGGCGGACATTTCTTTAAATGAGGTAAACACGGTTGTAGCAACATCGGTTTTATGACTTGGTTTTACCAGTCTTAGTGTTTGTCTATGATTTTTCAAATGTAGTCGTGATTCATCATAAACTTTAAGAAAAGTTTACTGATGAATCCACTACATTAAAATGCCTCATAGAATTGTGCGGATGCCGACAGCATCAGGAGTAAACTATGATAATGCCGCAATGCCTGTCCCTATCAGGTTTGCGTTATTCATACTTTTTATATCCACTTCAATATCTTCCAGGCCGAATAAATGAAGTAGTTCTCTCAGTTTTTCCATAACGAGAATGTTATAGTTTTTATCCTTCCTGTTTTCACTCCAGAAAAGACTGCCTTCGGCTACCAGGCAAACTTTTCGTATATCCTTATTATAGGATTTCAGTAACATGATAAGCCCGGTCAGTGAGGCGGCAACCAATTGTGCGGATCTGCCATAAATCCATTGTGCTACCTGTACATATACATCCTTGTAGATGTCCGGGTAATTCATAATGGAAGTCAGTTTCTGTGCGTCGAATTTCTCTTCAAACTCTTCCAGCGGAAAGGCTGTTTTCAGTATGTCTCCCAGATACATACCGGATACCGCTTTCTCAAAACGTTGCTTTCCCGGATTACCGGAAATAGCGTCAACGGTATCATCTACCGCAGTCAGAAAGGGCGGATGGAAATTGCCTGATTCCAGATTGACAGGAATCAATCCATGTGCATTGCATGACTGATCCAGTTTTTCAATTTTATCGGCAGGGATAAAAGTTGCCATATTGGTTCCTGTCCCTACGATGAGGCCGATATATGCATCATAACTATTGTCTGTGAGACCGGCGAATAAACTGGCTATAGTATCGTTTACTACCTTGATGCCTGTAAACTTAATTTTGTTTCTTTCATTCAGATAGTCGAGTAAAGGTTTTCCGATAAATTCTCCAACCATTTCTTTAATATCTACTCCTTTTGTCCAGCGTAACAGTTTGGCGTCTCCACCCGGTACGGACTCGGCCGGATAAGAAAAACAATAACCGATAGGCATTTCTTCCTCACGTTTGATTCCTATAATCATATCGGCCAATTCTTTGAATAACTCTTCGCGGGTATATCCGACGGACTTCATAATTGACATGTCTTTTTTCCAGCCATTGTTCGGGTGAACGGTTGGTGTTGCTTTGTCGAAATCTACGATTGCCACCCGATAATTGGTTCCTCCCAGGTCAAGTACCAGTGACTTTCCTTTAATATGGGTTGTTTTTGGAGCAATGAAAGTAGGAATGCATTGTATCTCTGCATTTTCCGTTTTTAACCCTTCTTCTGTTTTATCCCGAAATGAGCATACAATCGCTTTGAGCTGTTCATTATCTAACTTAAAAATGTTTTTTTCCATGACATTGACTTTTTATAGTATAAAATATCCTTGTCTTTGAATAACAACTGAAGGTGGATTTTGCTCGGGAATGCCCAATCTTTATTTGCCTGTATCTGATAATTATGTATTTGTTTTTTCAATTAATAAAAACTATATTTGTTTGAAAAATAATTTGATACATGAAAGAGCGGTCTCCAGTTAAAAAGAATATGCTAAAATTGATTCCTTTTATAGAGATTATTGCAGGAATCATTTTTCTCTGTTTGGAGATTCATGACTATCGTACTTTGTATTCCATGGCCGAAGCTGATGCAATGTATGGGGGACTTGCTGATTTTTGTAAGTACAAAGAGAATGTATTTTGTCCGGCATTTTTCTGGATAATTGTTATACTGACAGGAATCAGTTATTGGAAAAATAAAAAGTTATATTGGATTTTAACGCAGGCATTGGTGTTTATGGTCTTTTTTAGAGCTATGTTTCCGTTTTATGCCATTTTTATAGAGTTAAATCCAGTAGTCTTTTATATTCTTCCACTTTTGTACTCTACAGTATTCTTTGTGGTAGAAAGAAAATTATTCAAAATCAAGCAAATAGATTCTGTTGATATTACAGTTAAAACAAAAATCATGGGGATCGGAATAGGTATCTTATGTACTATCATTTATTTCCTGCTCTTTTTGACCGTTTTTTGCTTAATATGATAGCCGTCTATATTTATTTCTCCACAGTAATTCAACGCGACTTTTGCTCTCATGCCCTAACAGATTGTCTG
>OLIS01002125.1_pt1 | contig 13254 bp, 8 predicted proteins | sample 1601351 | NCBI WGS metagenome assembly OLIS01 (sample SAMEA2452122, study PRJEB22498) | human gut metagenome | biome: human feces; feature: human gut; material: feces | place: Australia | collected 2012
GTTGATCCCCATACGTCAATATAGATATATTTCCCCTTGAAATCCGTTAATTTCACTTCCTTTCCTTCCACATCCCGAAATTCTATTTCCGGTACTTTTCTCCCCTTAGCTATTTTCTCCCAACGAGCATATAAATCATCAAATGCTTTTCGATAATGCTCCGATTTTACCCAACGTTCATAAACAGGGGAAATTTCAAAGAAATAATCGATTCCTTTCTCTCCCACGTAAGCCATGACCAATTGATAAACAAAAAATTCACCGACTTTATCATCTTTCAAATGCTTATCAATCCACTCCAACTGAGTTTTAGTCATCAACAATACATCAAACGGGTCCACATTCTGAGTACTTAGCGTTTTCACCAACAAAGCCATGGCATCTCGATATTCCTGCAAATTCAAAAGAGTTGAATCTTCTCGAATAACACCAAGTAAATAAGTAAGATATTCCTCCGAAGGCTTATAATTGTCAACCTGATAACGATGCATCATCAAATAATAACATAATGCCAATTCATGAAGTGCATACAGGCGTTGCCGTTCTATCCGCACAAAACGAGCATCCAGATGCAACGAATCCAAGAACCGATAACGCTCTTCCAAATAATTATTTTCCCACTGTATAAAAGCTTGTTCATCCAACTGATCGGCACGTTTCGGAACCCGAACCCGAGAATCATTCAAATAACGGTTCTCTCCCGCTAAATTACCATCAAAATGCAAAGACTTTACAGGATTTTTCATATCAAAAGAAAGTTTCAACTCTCCACCTTCATGGATATACACCGGTATTTGCGTGTAACCACATTTCACAACACCATATCCACTTCCATATCGATCCAATAAAATCACACATTTACCTGTTGAATCTAAAGTAAGTTCATTCCTGATCGTGTCAAAGTCCAAGTACACATTTTCTTCTATCGGATAATTTAAAAGTGTAATTCCGAATTTCGTGGTCGTTGATTTACAACCCATTAAGATTACAAACCAACAAATACATGTTATAATGCTATATCTCATCATCTTCCCCTTCTATGGAACCATAAACACAAATAAACGACCAATAACAAGAGAGAAAATCCCCAGAAGGCATAACGTGTAATCTTCATTCCATCTACACCCACGTAAAGATCATTATCTGGAGTTGCCGGACGACGTACATCTATCGGAAATTCACCATCTGTCATCCAATTAAATATACTGAGAATAAACATCCCGTTGCCTGCATTCACTTTATCACGATTTGCCTTCATTTCGGCATTACTCATACAATCCGCATCCCCCAAGATCACAATTTTTTGCTGTTTTCCCGCAATCTCCCTAGATAAAGCTAAAGCCAACGGATAAGCTTGTTCTACCTCCCCGGCCTTTACATTCAACTCGGCCTTCTCATCTATAAAATTCATTGTTTCCACCTCATTCCAACACCCCTGTGTTTCACTCATCAAAAGAGGAATTATTGTAAATCCTGGCTTTTGTTCATATTCCAATCCCACACACCCCGGCATCGTGATCACTCGTTCCACCAATGCATCAAACATATAAGACAAATTTCCGAGATCCTTTTGCGGTTTGGCAAAAACCAAATCCATCATAAAATCTTTATTCTGCTGTACGATCTGTCCTGTCATAAATTGAACTCCAAAAGATGCAATGATCGGATTCATCACGGGAGCTCGCCCTACATCTCCCGCTACAATCAAATTGCCACCTCGGGCGATATATTTTTCCAAAGCTTCCATCTCTTCCTGAGAAAGTGCTGTTTGCATATCCGCAACAACAAGAATATTTACCTGCTCCGGGATTTCATCTTCCAAATTAACATTCTCAATAGCAAATCCTTGATTAATCAATGCCCGACGATAAACCCGTTCTTGAACAAAATAACGATAATCCCGATCCCCAGCCTTTTCACTATTCCGCACGCCATGACCAGTTAAAAAACCCACAACAGGAAGATCATCATCTACTAATTGTCGAATAGCCGCGGTAACTTCCGCCTCACCCGGATAAATCCACATATCACGAAACATACGAAGAAAAACTTTCCGTCCGTTCTCCCGTTCCAACACACGCACTACATGGTTATCTTCCGATGACAAGTCTATGACTTGCTTTATCTCCTCCGGTCTCAAGTACATATTCGTGTCAAGCCCTTGGGCCACACTCAATTTAATCATAATTTCCCGATCAGTAAGTCCTTGATTCAAAGAATAAAGTCTTTCATTTTGACTCTTATCATAGAAATACACGTATTTCATTTTTATCTCCGGCTTAAAACGAGTATATTGTTCAAATCGTCTCTGATCATATAACCTGTTTGCCGGCTCCCCTGTCCAACTAAACTCGTCCAGACAATTCACATAAGTCGTCATTGTTAATCCGCCCGTGGCCCTACTCAAAATTTTCTGACTATTCTCAGTCAGAGTCTGTTGCTTGGTCCGGGTAGCATCATAAAAACATTTTAATGAAGGACGGGCACTGAAATAGCCGATAACCACGGCAAATATCACAACTGCAGCATATTTACCTAGAGAAATCTTCCAAGGAGTCTTTTGACGAATGGCTTTCAATCGCAAAATAGAAAGAGTCAGGAAAAGAACGATCACAATCAAAAAATAAAGTAAATCTTCACTACAAATCATACCTCGCACGAACTCGTTACAACGACCGTTAATCGACAGCCAATAAGTAATTTCCCGTACAAAGTCAATATTTTGTCCGATTCCCTTGATCACATTCAACAAAGCAAATATAGCTAATGTACCCATGGCTGCCACCACCTGATAAGAGGTAATACTCGACATGAATAAACCAATCGCGGCATAAGCGCAAATCAACAGATAAATTCCCAACAAGCCGGTCAACACCATGGAGACATCCAGTTGTTTTACGACAAAAGCGGAATAAATCACGTACACGCAAATGATCCCGATCAACACCAAGCCATACACTAGCATGGACAAATATTTTCCCAAAATAATTTGTGAATTACGAACTGGAGAAGAGTACAACAATTTTATCGATCCGCTACTTAATTCTCCACTCATTAACCCCATCGTCAATAAAGGAATATACAAATATAAATACTCTTGTAACGTTTTGAAAAAACCATGCATTCCCGCATAAATATCAAGCGTAAGATTACCGACACCATACCCCATGGCTTTTCGTACCACATTTGCATCCACAACTCCCGTGAATGCAAAAGAACACTGTATCGTAAACACGATAAGAATCAACCAAGCTACCGGAGAATAAAATAGAGACTGTAATTCCGCTAAAGCTATTCTATATATAATTTTCATAGATCCCTAATTTTTAAATGACTATTTCTTTTTTGATAATTCGGCAAATATGGCATCTAAAGATTTCTTTTCAATCCCAACTTCCACCAACTGCCATTTTCTCTCCACGCTTGTTTCCACCAAGCGTTCCACCACTCCATTCACATCTTTAAAACTTAACCGGAAACGATGATCCCCCATTTCTTCCCCATCAACAATTCCTTCCAGTTGTAACAACTCATTCAAAGGGGGAGCCTGTTTCAAAGTAACTAATAAACTATTAGGGACGATATAATTATTAAATTCGTCTACGGTACCGGAGAAAACCAGATGCCCTTCTTCAATCATTCGAATATGATTGCAAATAGCTTGAACTTCAGTCAACATATGTGTGGACAAAATCACAGTTCGTTCTTCTGCGATCTCTTTTATCAAATGCCGAATCTCGATAATTTGGTTCGGGTCCAATCCATTAGTCGGTTCATCCAACACGACAAGAACCGGTTTATGAATAATAGCCTGAGCAATACCAACCCGTTGCTGGTATCCACCAGACAAATTCCTGATCAAACGTTTTCTGAAATGGGTTATTTTACATTTTTCCATTGTCTCTTCCACTGCACTCTTCACCTCTACAGATGGAATCCAACGCAAATAAGCGCAATATGTCAGATATTCCTCCACGGTCAGATCGATTCGTAGAGGTGGATGCTGGGGTAAAAAACCAATAAACCGTTTCGCTTCCACGGGATTATCTTTCGTATTCATCCCGTTAATATAAACATCCCCATCCGTCTGTCTCAACACCCCACACATAATATTCATCAAAGTCGATTTACCTGCCCCGTTAGAGCCCAATAATCCCTGAATTCCATTTTTTTGGACATCAAAACTAATTCCCTGAATCGCCCATTGCACACTATAACGATGGGACAAATTCACCACTTTTACAATAGCTTCTTCCATACAATTTAATTAAAATCTTTCATACAACTTTTACATACATCTTTCAAACGCACGCTCCCCCCTAAGCATCTTGATTCCTATCAAAACACTTCTCATAATCAATAACTTCAAAAACTAGAAATACAACTAGGTAAACAAGAGAACTGGGGTTCCCAGTTCTCCAAGCACACTACTCTATCGACGTTGCATCACGTACACATCGAATACCTAACAAATTATTTTTCGTCATACTATTCCGTACAACTTTTGAAGAATTATAAATAATCTGTCTATAATAAACCGTATTACCTCCCGGCTTGGACTCATCAACCGTTGCCGTCCAGTAAAAACCATACACACTTTCGAAAGAGTACACCTCCATAACCCGATCATCCGGTATCAGATAGCCGGATAATTGTAGATTAATTCCGGTTCCGTCAACTCCTTGTTGCAACAATTCACCTTGGACATTTCCCCGTTCCCCGGATTGTTTCAAGTCGCTAATACTCATACCTAAAGCCTTTTCCAAATTCAGCCAATCATCATCCGTAGGTAATCTCCATCCCTCCGGAACCGCAGCAAGCGCTGCCTCGTAATCATACAATCCACCAAATTTTTTATAATATTCAGCATTTTTCTTATCATTATAATATCCTCCCGGTAACGGGGTCAGATCAGGTGCGAAAACACCCTTGTCCGGAATAAACCTCAAGTTTTCTGTCATCCACTCCAAACCGGCATAACGAACCCAATGATATTCGTTTCCATCCCGCACATCTGTATAACTCCCGGTCGCCTCCGGTTGTATATTAATTTCATTATCCGAATCATCACAAGCAACACATCCAAAGAATATTGCAAGTAATAATAACATATATTGTTTCATAGGCTTCATCTGTTTATTAATTAAAAATCACACCTAAATCCTCAATAATCCTTTTCAAGATCCGATATTTTTTGATCACGATAGGATAGTTTGCATTTTCATTCATAAAATCCTCTTCCGGCTTATCAAATAGCGCATTCGTATAGTCTTCCAAATCATAATTTTTAGCCTTGAAATTCACGATATAAGTATAACCGTTAAATCCATAACCATAAGTACTCAAAAGCCCCAAATCTTTCTCCGTTGGATGTTTCGCTATAAATTCTTTTACCGGCACCTCTCCTAAAATATAAGTGCTGTAATATTGCGCGCAGAAAGAATAAAATTCATCAAATATACTTTGATCTAACGTCGCTATTTTATTGGAAACCATACTTTTCAATAAAGACGACTTATAACTTCTCTGCTCCTCATCCGTCATTTCACTTATTCCTTCAACCGCAATAGCCGTACAACGCCAACCTGCATACACATCGGGGTTCTGCAACACATAACCTTTATAATTATAAACATATTGATCTATCCGGTCAACCAGCAACACGGAATAAGGACGTAAGCCTCCCCCTAATGAAGGCAAAACCAGTTCCTTGATAAATTCAACGGCTTCTTTTTTCTCCGCATCCGATTTTATATATTGATATTCAAATATATTCATATTACTGGTAGACGTATTCAAACCATAACTTATATCCACCAAATGAAAAGAATAGACCGCATTACCTTCCGGATCATTTCCCAAATACTCTCTTTTCAAGGTATCATTAAAAAGAAGATAGACCTTTTCTTGAGCGTAAAACTCTTTTTGCAGGGAGGCATCAACTTCCGAAACCCCGTAAGGTTCCAAAAAATAATCCACTTCCGATTCATTCGGAGTCAGATCATCCTCCGTACAACTGAAACACAACGCCATCCCTATTAGATAATATAATAATCGTTTCATAGCATTTAATAATTAATAGTTTCTACAACCGGACGAACTCCCCGTTCATTATTTTTCATCCCCGTATTATATTCCAACACTTCTTTAGGGATCGGTAACGTATAAGCAGCATCATTTTCTTCCAGCTGGTACACCACGGTTTGAACAGGAACATTTCTCCAAGACACGTATTCAAATGTCGTGTAACTCTTCCGTATCGTTTTCGTGTAAGGTTGTTTCTCACACACCATATACCTTCTCAGATCAAACCAACGATGTCCCTCCAGACACAATTCTCGCTCTCTTTCTTCCCGGATCAACTCTATTAACTCCGCCCCACTCTCTTCAGAATTAGTATATTGTTCCGTTACCAAACGTTTCACTCTCAAATCATTTAACGCTTTACGAGCTTCATCTTCCTTCCCTTGATAAGCCGTAGCTTCTGCTAGATTCAAATAAGCTTCTGCCGTACGGAACAAGAAATTAGCAGATAATGATGTTCGGGAAAAATCAGCAGGGGCACCACCTTTCACGTATTCCACGTATCCTTCGGACTCATTATATTTTACAAAATAACTCTTTCGTAAATCATTATCTTTATACAAAGCATACAGTTCATCTGAAACTCCCAGATCTTTTGGTAAACCTGAAATAGTATACCTTATTCCCCCCATTCCCATCGTAAATATCACCTCCGGTAAAGTAGAATCCAAAAAGAACGGAACCCCTTCCATCGCATTCAAATCGCGTAAATCATCTTGTTTTGCAAGCACCTTTCTCGCGTAAGATTCTGCCATCTCCCAATTTTGCATATACAAATGAACCCGGCTCAGTAACAAGTAAGTTGCCGTTATATCGGCTCGGTAAATTGATTTATGGACCATTTTTTCCAAATATTTCTCAGCCTCTCCTAAATCTGCCAACACTTGCGTATATACCTCTTCCACGGTATTTCGATCATACACTTTATCTTCTATATATTCCGTATTCTTAATCGGTACCCCCAAATCATTTTTTGCCCCGGCCTTCGTGTAAGGTTTACCATACAAGTTTACCAAAGTAAAATAATAAGCACCACGTAAGAAATAAGCCTCTCCCTTAATTCTCATCACTTCAAGTTTATCTTGCTCTTTGGAAGCACTTTGCTCGTCAATAGAAGCAAGTATCATATTGGCAATGTTGATATGCTTATAAATTCTATTCCAATCCGAGGATTCTTTTCGAATAGAAGTTCCTAACGCATCAATTCCTACTTGTTGCTGCCATGTATAATAACCGAAATAGCGTTCCCTGGCATCCCATGAAGCTCCGCTACCGGATCTGATATTTTCTTGTACCTCATCCGTCATCAAATGGATATAAGGATAATACCAACCGTCCGTTCCATAAGTGTACCCCATGTGCTCCGGGGCATTAGTAGGCATATACACGCTCCCCAACAATAATTCATCTAAATCTTCATATCCCCTCACGTATGCCGTATCTTGAGAATGCTCCTCTAAAAAATCGGAACAAGAAGCGAACATGAAACTCAATATACTAATAATGATATATACTCTTTTCATAATTCAAACTTTAAAATGATACACTTACACCTACCGTATAAGTCGGTCTATCTGTTAATTGAATCTTGGCAAAACCACTCTGCTGAGGAGCCTGTCCTTTTAACTTATTGGAACAAATTGTAAAGAGATTCGTAGCCGAAAAATTTAAAGCGAACCGGGACAATTTTATTCTCTCTAGCTTCTCCATCGGGAACTCATACGTCACACTCATTGTCGAACACTTCAAATAATTGCCACTCACCACCCGAATATCGCTATAGTTATACATATCTAGCGAATTATTGGCTATCGTCGGAATCTTTTCTCCGGAAGAAGAATAATGCGTCCAATAACAATTCGGTGTTGGAATAATCGTATTCTTTTCATCCCCCGTTTTCCTCCACCTCTTAACAAACTCTCTTCTTACATTATTTTCCGGAAGGAACGTGTTAGAGTCAAATAACTTAAACAATCGAACTTTTGAACCTAAACTATAAGCTAGATTCATATTCAAACGCCAATTTTTATACCTAAACGTGTTATTAATGTTTCCGGACATCGTCGGTTCCCGGTTTCCTGTCGCTTTCAAAACACGAGTATACACGTCATATTTTGTCAACCCTTCCAACTCCTCCTGACGTTCTTGCATATCGTCAAATATCGGATAACCATTCGTCGGATTCAAACCCACGAATTTATAAGAATAAAACGTTCCTACCGGTTTTCCCTTTACCAAGGCAGTTCCATTTAAAAAGTTACTCAATTCAAACTGTTCTGCCCCGGGCAGCGTTTCCACCTTGTTAAAAACATTCGAAAAAGAAGTTGCCAAAATCCAGTTAAAATCACGTGTTTCCACGGGGATAATCGTCGCTGCAATACTATATCCCGAATTCTTAACATTCCCGGAATTCACCACGTACTCTTCCAAACCATTTACCAGGAAAGCATCTTTCGTACGCTTGTAATACACGGAAGTTTCCATTTGTAATCTCCTCTTAAATAAAGAGAAAGTCAAACCGCCATTGAAAGAACTCGTTTTTTCCCATTTCAAATTCGGGTTCGGATACACGGAAAGCTCCGCAACCAATTCATTATAAAGCGGATCTGTCGGTAATTGTTTAATAATCATCGTTGGCGATTGCCCTTCCAACATATTCCCTTGATACCCGAAAGATGCCTTTAACATGATATAATCAATCCAGCTTCTTTGCAACCACTCATGTTCGGAAATCGTGTAATTCCCTGATAAAGACCAAATAGGTAATAACTTATCGTTACTCTGATCACCAAACTTGTTTGAACCATCAAAACGCACGTTACCATTCAAAGTAAAAAAACTTTGATAACTGTAAGAAACCGTGGCATAAGCAGAAAGCAAGTTCGTCAGATTATCCGAGATCGTCGGGTAAGCATTAGCCTCCAGCCAAGTCTTAAAAGCCGGATAATCATTTAAAGTGGTTATGGAGAACTGTTTCCCTCTATCTTTATAATAACCCCTCATGGTACTACTATTTCCCTTGTACTTTGTAGAACTCACTTCATATCCCACGCTAGCATTGACATTATGCTTATCTTGTCCAAAATACTTGTCCAGATTCAATTGAACCCGTAACATATAATTTCTATTCCGAGTACTATTCGTGGTCAATTCTCCACCGAAAGGCAACGCGGACCTCGAATCGTCTCCTTTTGCCGGGGCATCACCATACTCGGACTGGCGCAACAAGGCGACATGATGACTCTTCTCTCCCCACCACCCCTCAATATCGGTATTTGAAGTTGAATAAGACCCAACGGCACTTGCATTCAGATAATCCGTGAATTTCACGTTCAACGTCATATTAAAAGATATGGAAGACCCTTCTTGATCATAGGAACTATTGTCAAGTTCATTCAAAATATTATAACGAAAAGAATTTGCCGTTCCTCCTGAACTCTGATAATAATAATAATCTCCGTTCTCATCAAAAGCCGGAATCGCACGACTGGTATTATACGCGTAATCCAAAGGGGCAATCTCGTCTTGCGAATACTCTCTGGATGTCACATTCCCATTAATTCCCAGTGAAGTTGAAATACGGGGAGATAAATCCGCATTCAAATTCAACGCGACAGTATAACGTTCATTATTATTACCTTTAATCACATCATTATCTTTTGCATATCCCACAGACGAGTAATAACGCACCGATTCCATTCCCCCGGAAATACTTACCGTATGTTGATGTGAAAAAGCATCTTCTGTCAACAAATCAAACCAATCCGTATTCAGACACTCCAGATATTGTACTTGCTTTGTAAACTCGTCATAAGTTAAAGCTCCCCGATAAAGTTGATTAACAAGTCCTTCATAACCGACCATATTCATCCCTCCCGGAAACTTGTACCCGGACTCCACTAGATCTTTAGAAAATTCCATCCGTTCTTTCGAGTTCATCAAATCAATCTGACGATCCGTGTAACGAGGACGACGCTTATAGGACACGTTCATATCATAACTGATAATCGGCTTACCGATATGCCCTTTTTTCGTGGTAATCACAATCACCCCGTTAGCAGCTTTTGCACCATACAGAGCCGTAGCTGCCGCATCTTTTAATATATCCAAACGTTCAATATCCTGTGGATTTAACCCGGCAATAGCATTACCGATCCGGTTCACGTAGTCAGGATTATTCAATTCCTCCGGACTGATGTTTACCGGATCTTGCAACACGATTCCATCCACTACCCACAAAGGCTCCCTGTTTCCAATCAATGTTGAAGTTCCCCTGATTCTGATTTTAGGAACAACACCCACTTCACCAGAATTACTCATAAACATCATATCTGGAATTTGCCCTTCTAGCATCTGATCTATGGATAATACACCCGGACGCATGATCTTATCTGCCTCTACAGATGTAATAGCCCCCGTTGATCTTTTGCGACTAATTGTTTGATAACCGGTTACTACCACCTCCTGCATTTCCTCTACATCATATTCCATGCGGATCCTATACGAATCCTTATCCGGTAGTAATTTCACGTATTGAGTCTTCATTCCTACAAAAGTCACGACTAAAGAATCTACACTTCCGGTCACTTCCAGTACAAACTCCCCCTTCATGTCAGATGCCGTACCAACACTCGTTCCTTTCAGTAGTACTGTCACCCCGGGAAGTGGTTCATTCGCTTTATCCGTGATAACTCCTCGAATTACCCTACTCGTTTTTCCCGTTGTTACAGCTTCAACCTTTCGAATAATAATCGACTTCATTTCAAACTTATACGTGAACGGTTTTCCTTCAAACAACCTCTTTAACGCAACATCAACCGTCACATCCTTTACGTCCAAAGAAACCATTCCAATCTCATTCAACTGCATAGCACTATACACGAAATCCAATCCCGTCTGCTTATTAATTTCCTTAAAGACATCTTGAATCTTCACCTGTTTCAAGTGAATAGTTACCTTTTGTTCCTGAGCCATTACTTCCCATGGAATCAACAACATCATTTGCAATAGAAATACCTGCAAAGTTTTACACTTCACATTTTTTAGGTATAAAATACCCCTTAAGTAAAACCATCTTCGTTTTTTTTCCATAAATTTGTCATTTACTATTAAACACTGGATGTAAACTTACATCCTATTGTATACCGAGAGTTGCCCCACAACTTTCGGTTTTTATTTCACAGTAACAATATTTCCTTGAACACGGAACTCCACGGCGGCTGTCTCTTCCATCAGATGAAGTACATCCGATATATCTGCAAAACGAGTGATAATTCCTGTAAATGTATGTTTCTTAATACGTTCATTTGCATAAAATACTTTCACATCATACCAGCGACTCAATCGCTCCATGATCTCCTCTATCGGTTCTTCTTCAAAAACGAACTTACCATCCTTCCAAGCTATCGCCCCGTATGGATCCACATTTTCCACCTCTACGGATTGAGTGGACTTCGTGAATAACGCCACCTGATTAGGCGAAAGCCTCACTTCTTCTCCCGTGGCACTCACACGAATCCCAACTTTACCATGCACCAGCGTAGTTCTTACCGTTCCTTTTCGATAGGTATCTACATTAAACTCCGTCCCGTACACTTTAACTTCCATACCTTCATCCGTGGCAACAATAAAAGGATGTACCGAATCCCGTGTCACCTCAAAATAGGCCTCCCCCGTCAAATACACCTTCCGCTCTTCTCCGGTAAAAGTTACCGGAAAACGAAGTTGCGTAAGCGAATTCAGCCAAACCTTTGTTCCATCGGCCAATTTCAATTGATAAAATCCTCCCACTGGAATTTGCATCGTATTATACACGATCTCTTCACCCATTTCTTCCCCTTGAATCTTTGCACCCACGTAATTCAATCCTGCCAAGGAATCATTTCGAATGCCGCATTCCTTCATTCCTTCTATAAATTCACTCCTTTGCGCTAAACACACCCGTTCCCCCGTACTTAAAATCAACTCGGCTTTCACTCCCGGTACAATCCGTTCTGTCTTCGCCAACATCCTCATCTCATCCAAATCACGCCATTCATCAACCGCACGTCCCACGAACAAACCGACCAACAAAATAACAGAAGCTGCCACCGACCAACGCAACGTCATCCGTCGACTCTTTCTTTCTTGAATCGTGTTTTCCAACCGGGCAAATTCCTCCTTTTTATCCCGATTAAAATCTATATTCATCCGCTGCTGATAAACCGTGGCAAATTCCTTCAGTAACATCACGTGCCCCGAATCCTTCATCCACTCCACCACCTTCGCGTCATCCAAATTCTCCCGATCCGTCAGTATCAAATTAGCAAATTCAATATCTTCATCCGTGTATCTCATAGATTGTCATTTTACATCTATCACACGTACCCTTCAAAAAAGGGTGACAAAAAAAGATATTTTTTTACCTAAAATTAAAAATTAAAAGATAATCACCTACTACACAACACGAAAAGCAGAATCGATTCGTCTTGCAGCTCATCCCGCAAGAACTTCAATGCCCGAGACATATGCTTCTTGATCGTGTTAATGCTCACATCTAGTTCATCTGCAACCTCCTGATATTTTTTCTCCTCCACCACACATTTCAAGAAAACCTCTCGTTGTTTATCCGGCAACAAAGCCAATTTTTCTTCCACACGAGCAAAACGCTCATCATACTCGGCCAATTCATCTGAAGCCGCCTCCAACAACTGGCTCACCTCCCGTTCGTTCATCTCCACCACTCGCAGATGCCTCAAATAATTCAACGCATAATTCTGTGCTAACGTGAATAAATAAGATTTCGCAGAATAAGATAAATCCAACCGTTTCCGGTTATTCCAAAACGTCAGAAAAGTATCGTGAACAATATCTTTAGCCACTTCCTCATCCCTCACGTAGCCATACACAAATCCCACAAGATTCCCATAATGCAAATCAAATAATTCCTCAAAAGCCCTATGCTCCAAAAAATCTTTCGACATATTACCTTTATTCACGACATCTTACCTGCAAAAATAAACTATTTATCGTGTTATGCAATAACCTCGAAAACATTTAATAAAAAAGAGGCTACCCTGAAAGGATAACCTCTATAAACATTCATTTAAACACAATTCGTTACTTGTCAAACAACTCTATCAACTTCGTATCCAACCATCCCCCCGCGAACATTGGTCAAGATAATCTTAC
>OLIS01002141.1_pt1 | contig 13166 bp, 10 predicted proteins | sample 1601351 | NCBI WGS metagenome assembly OLIS01 (sample SAMEA2452122, study PRJEB22498) | human gut metagenome | biome: human feces; feature: human gut; material: feces | place: Australia | collected 2012
ACAATGCCTGCAGCGCGGTTCGCCATATAAACAGCATCAGACAGCGAAAGCTTGCCGGCAACACCTGCCAGAAGCGTAGCCGCCACCGTATCACCAGCACCGGAAACATCAAACACCTCAATGGCGGTAGCAGGGCTGTGCAGCACCCGCTCAGCATTAACCAGGCTCATGCCGCGCTCACTGCGGGTAACAACAACATTCTTTATATGAAATTTTTCACGCGCAGCCTGCGCCATACTGACAACAGCTTCGTCAGAGTTTTCACGCTGACAGCCTGCAGCCTCACACATTTCCTTTAAATTAGGCGTAATAAAATCACAGCCATCATATTTGGACCAGTCTGCTCCCTTAGGATCAATCAACACCGGTATATCATAGGCCTTGCCCTGAGCAATCACCCATTGGCAAAAATCATCCGAGCAGACACCCTTGGCATAATCGGAAACAATAATACCATCCAAGCCTTCATCAAGCATTCCTGCCAACCAATGACGCAGCTCAATAATTTCTTCGGAGAACAAATCGCCGGTTTCTTCAAAATCAAGTCGCAGCATCTGCTGATTGCCACCCAAAACACGCAGCTTGGTAATAGTCTTGCGGCGTTTGCTTTTCACCAGTCCCTGATGATTGATGCCTGCATCATCCATCAGCTTTTCCAGCAGCAGACGGTTTTCATCATCACCTGTCACACCGCCCATAAAAACCTGACATTCCAGATGTGCCAGATTGGCAGCAACGTTTGCCGCACCGCCCAACACAGAATTTATCTTTGTAATACGTGTTACCGGTACAGGTGCTTCCGGAGAAATGCGTTTAACCTCACCCTGAAAATATCTGTCCAGCATCACATCGCCAATAACAGCAATGCGTACATTCTTAATTTGTTCTGCTAAAAAAGTTGTTACAGCTAAATCAGCCAAATTATTCACCATCCACCAGCTCACATAAAATGTGGCCTATCAAAATATGTATTTCCTGCGCACGGGCAGTAACCTTCACCGGCACAGCGATGCACTCGTCGCACAGCAGCTTCATTTTACCGCCGCCCTCAGCCGTCATGCCTACGCAGAAAACACCCATGCTCTTGGCCAGCTCAACAGCTTCCACAACATTAGCGCTGTTGCCGCTTGTGGAAATGCCTACCAGCACATCGCCCGGACGTGCGAGTGCCTGCACCTGACGTACGAAAACCTTATCATAGCCGTAATCGTTGCCGACAGCAGTCAGAATGGAGGTATCTACCGTCAGTGCGATAGCAGGCAGACCTGCACGTTCCTTTTGGAAGCGGCCGACAAATTCAGCAGCCAGATGCTGGCTGTCAGCGGCACTGCCGCCGTTGCCGCAGAACAAAACCTTGTTGCCATTGGCCAGCGCCTTTTTTACTTCTACAGCAATACGCTCAATCTGTGCCAGGATATCGCTGTTCATCACAGCATTTGCCACCTGCAGATGGTCCAGAAAGCGTTGCTTAATAATCTCTCTCATTTTCTACCTCATTACCAGTTTACAAAATCAAACTTAGCTTCAAATGCACTGTCTTTATCATTTGTATCTCTATGCTTGTAAATCAAGGAAAGCTGCCAGCAGCAGAACTTATGCGTCCAGCTGTATCTTGTTTCATAGTTTTCCTTTTGGTCTAAATCATAACGGTTGACAATGGTAAAGCTGTTCTTGTCATCCATAATGTATTGCAGACCATTACGCAGCTCTTTTGCCATATCAGGCTGATCGTAGGTAAATACATCTGTCGTAAAATCTTCACGATAATAGCCAACCCAGGTATTCCACTTCGGGCTGATTTTCTGACCTAAGGTTGCATAATAAACATTGGTAGACTGCAAAGTATCCTCTGCACTCTCACGTGTCCATTTCTTACCGATTGTCAAATCCAAAGAGGTATTTTTGCTGTTGAACAGATAAATGCGGTCATGGTTAAGGAAGGCACCGTATTCTGTATGCCAGCTCTTACGTCCGCTATCATCATTCTTCCACAAACCTCGTTCAAAGTAAGCACTGTATGATAAGGGAAGACCTGGTGCAATATGATGATTTTTATAGTCAAAGCAGATATTGTTCTGCTTCTCTACCCATTCATCATCATCCTCATACCAGCCGTTTTCATAGGTAACTTTAAAGTTACGCTCGTTATGCTCCAAGCCGTAAACAGGCTTATAGCCGACCTTGCTGTAATAATTCAAATCGGCATAAATTGTGTCCTTATCTCCTAACGGACGTTCATACGAAAGATTGACATAAGTACCCTTGTCGCTGTCCTTAAAGCCGATATGCGGCAGAATACGCTCCTTGGATTTTTCCGTCAGGCTGTTTTCCCAATAATCACGGGAATAGATATGCTTGCCGCGTACATAAACTTTGACATCACGGGCTACCATTTTATCATGAGGATAAATTTCAAAGGTTTTTGCCTTGATTTCAAGACATTTGGGATGTTTTACTGCCGGACAACGGCTCGTAGAACCTCCCTCATCAAGAACCATCTTATCAGGATAAATTTCGGCATGATGCGCAGCAAAGAAATCTTTGCCGTTCTTACCGGTCAATTGTTTCATTTCACCGGTTTTATTGTTAAAGTTATAATGGCCCCAGGCAGCCTGTGTTTCGCTGGCACCCTCTACCAGCTTGCCCCCCTCCAGCAGCCAGATATCGCCGGTTTTCATATTGCCCTTGACCTGCGTTGTATAAATATCCTGACCGTTCTGCGATACCTTGATATTGCCCTCGGCATGAAAATCACCGCTGACAGTATCATATTCGGCATGTTCACCGGTCAGACGAATCGGCAGCACCTGCTGCTTTTCTGTATCCAGCTTTTCACGATGCTGTACCGCTGTATTAGGTTCATCAACAGTTACCGGGCTTAGCATACTGTCACTATTGCTGTTGCTGAACTGTTCCGCATAAACAGGCAGAGACATGCCAAGTGCCAAAGCTGTAGCTATAAAAGTCTTATGCATATAAAAAAACTCCTTTTTCTATACTGATGAAGAAAAAATTTCATAATAATCCACTTAACATTATACCATAAAAAAAGCAAAAGCTCACTCGAAAGAGTGAGCTTTTCACGTATAATTTTCGATTTTATTCCTGATATACAACGCCTTGCAGAGAAGTATCTTCAGCAGTCTGGACAAAGGTTTCGCAACCAACCGGAATAGTTACGCTGTTGCCCTTGACAAAAGCACCGCCAATCAGGCCCACAGGACCAAGGATAATCATACCGCCGATAGCAGCTCCGGCTGCACCGGCAATGCTTTCAGCCTTTTGTTTAGCAAGCTCGCCTACAGTAACGGGAATCTTGGTTCCGTCCACACCATAGATACAGGTAAAGTCAATATCGATGCGGCCATCCTTACCGAAAATACCGGGCTGAACAACCTTCTTAACCTCACCAACACCGGTTGCACCCTTCGGCAGTACCAGTACGTCGTTTACATACAGGTTATCCGCTGCCTTAAAATGAACTACATCACCCTTACGGCTCATTTTAGTGCTCAGCTCAGAGGTAAAAGCAATTTTAAAAACAGAATCCTTCGGAAGCACAACCTGCTGTACAGGCACATTGCCATCAGTATAAGAAGCGAGCTTCAGCAGACTTTCCAGACGACCGCTCAAAGAACCTGTCTGGTTCTGACCATAAAGCAGCTTTTCCGTGGCTTCAATACGGTTTTTGGCAGCACCGCCGGACATGCTTTCGTTCATTTTCCATTCTACAACATTCAGCTTAGTAGCAAAGGAAGCTTCACCGTTATCAGGAGTACCCTCAAGATAATCGTACATATTATCAACGCGGTTTAGAATAGCATCGCTGGTAATAGTTCCGTAAACATCATCTTCCAGACTATCCATACGTTGCAGCAAGGAACCGCTTTGCTCCGTGCCATAGAGCATTTTTTCCATAGCGCCGATTTTATCTGCCATCGGGACAGCAGAATCAGCAGCAAACCCTGGAATTACTGTAGTAAAGCAAAAGATAAAGGTCAACAATAAAGTTGCAAGCTGTTTTTTCAATTTTCTTACCTCCAATCAGAGCTATATATTTTCATTATAGCATGTTTTACCTAAAAAAAACAGAGGTTCTATTCTGAACCTCTGCTTTATCCAATGTAAAATTTGTACAGATTGTTACTATAAATAATATTGCAGACAGCTTTTGTGCCTATATTACAAACCAAACAAGTAATATTTTATTTTATTTTTTATAGCTGTCAACAGCAGCCTTAACAGCAGCCTTCATTTCATCCATTTTAGCAAAGCGACGACGGTGCTGTGCTCTTTTTGACGGCTTCAGCTCCTCCATAGATTTGCGGTGTTCCGCGGTCGGCATAATGTAGAAGCGGCGGTCTGAGCAGATAACACCCTCACACTCCTGCCAGAAGGCACCGAAATCAGTCTTTAGCTTACGGTCTACACGTACATGGTTCATCGCGTAATAGCCGTCATTAGTAACAGCGAAAATATTTTCAACGCCTATAGCCTTAGCAAAGCAGCGTAAGCCATAAAACATCAGATTTTTGGTGCGATAGCCGAAGAAAGCCTTCGTCATGCCCTTAATCAGCTCATTACCGTTCTGCGGTCCCTGTAGGGCACCTATATAAATAACATTCTTGCCGTCTGTTTTATTTTTTGCCAGCCAGAACATGATCTGGTATAAAGGCTCGCCTTCATAGAATAAAGCCAAAGACATGCAGCCTTCCTTACGTTGGCCGGCATGAAACCACAGCTGCAGCGTCAGAGGTCTGTCATCGTAGGAATCCTCCCACAGCTGTACCATCTCACCCTTGCTGTATAATCTATCCATAAGCTCCGGCTTAAACAGCTCTTCCATAATCAGCAGATGATTTTGCACCAGCTCTACACGTTCGTCCCAAGTTGAGCCTTTGTAAAAAAATGCTCTGGTAGTCTGTTCCAAAAGCGCAGGTGCTCCCTGCAGCCACGCCTGACGCTTGCTATTTGCAGCAAAAAACTGCAGCAGTTCGTCAACCTTGCTGCTATGCATAGCACAACGCGCACGGAAAACAACATAGCGCTTCATTTCCTTCAAAATATGTGTCTTATATAAGCTTTTTCCGACATATTCTAAAATATTCTTTTCCATCAGTTACCTCTAGAAATATTATAATTATCTATATTATAGCATAGTTCAGAATGATAAGCATCAAGCATTCTTGATAAAAATATGTTTATGTGTTAAAATCTTTACGACAACCGTTTTACAGGGTGGTATTGCCTTCATTCAATTAAGAATGGAGGTGATGTCTATGGTATATTTTACATTCCTGGATCTTATGATTTTCGGTATGTTTATACTGGCATTACTGACGTTCATTTTTCAGAACAAAAAGTAATTTGCTCATAGAAAAACCGCCTCTGTAATTTACCAGATTCCGAGGCGGCTTTTCAAGTCAATTCAACTGGCAACCCACCTTGTGGGCGGTTGTCATTTTCTATATTTAATATATCACATTCATACTATTTTTTCAAGTAATGACTTAATGCTTTCTCATATGCTCTTCCAGGTACTGACCGACAATTTTAACTGCACAGTAATCACCGCACATGGAGCAAGCTTCGTCATCAGATTTGTTCTTGCGGCAACGATATTCCTTCGCCTTTACCGGGTCAATAGCCAGATCAAGCTGCGCCGGCCAATCAAGAACCTTACGTGCTCTTGCCATCTTCAGGTCCCACTCCCACGCCTGCTTGTTGCCGTTAGCCAAATCAGCGGCATGCGCAGCAATACGGGTAGCAATTACGCCCTCGCGTACGTCATTTAAATCAGGCAGGCCCAAATGCTCGGCCGGAGTTACGTAGCACAGGAAGTTAGCACCGCTGACAGCAGCAAGAGTACCGCCGATAGCACTGGTAATATGGTCGTAGCCTGGAGCAACGTCTGTTACGAGAGGTCCGAGCACATAGAACGGTGCACCGTGGCACAAGCGTTTTTGCAGCTGCATGTTCGCAGCAATCTGGTTGTAGGGCACGTGGCCGGGGCCTTCCACCATAACCTGTACGCCCTTATCCCAAGCGCGCTGTGTTAATTCACCCAGGTTCAGCAGCTCCTGAATCTGCGCTCTGTCGGTAGCATCAGCAATGCAACCGGGACGCAGGCCATCGCCAAGGCTGATGGTTACATCATATTCAGCACAGATATCAAGAATTTCATCATAGTATTCGTACAGAGGATTCTCTGCGTCATTGTGCAGCATCCAGCCGGTGATAAAGCTGCCGCCGCGGCTAACAACGTCCATAACGCGGCCTTCGTCAATGAGTGCTTTCAGCACATTTTTGTTAATGCCGCAATGAATGGTCATGAAGTCGGCGCCATCTGCAGCCTGCTGGCGGATAACGTCGAAAATATCTTCCTTAGTCATCTCAACCACTGCGCCACGCTTCTTAATGGTTTCTACAGTTACCTGATACATCGGCACAGTGCCAACCATTACGGTAGATGCAGCAATAATTGCCTGACGGGAAGCACTGATATTGTTGCCGGTGGAAAGGTCCATAACAGAATCCGCACCTGCGTCAATAGCAGCCTGCAGCTTTGCCAGCTCCGGTTCCGGATCAGGATAGCTGCTGGAGGTGCCGATGTTAGCGTTAACCTTTACGGTAAGACCGGTGCCTACACCGCGCGGAATAATATTTTTATGATTAATGTTGCAGGGAATAGCGATAGTACCGTTTGCTACGCCTTCGCGAATAAACTCCGCAGTTACATGCTCCTGCTCTGCTACAATTTTCATTGCTTCGGTAATCACACCTTGGCGTGCTAATTGCATTTGTGTTGCCATATTTTTGCCTCCTTATAATTAAAAGACCGCTTTCCTGTCGGAAAGCGGTTGAATTGTCTTTTTGCAGAAATCTTCTCGCTTTCCTACGCTGGTTTTAACCAGATTCAGGTTCAAAGGGTCGGACATCAGTCCTCTCAGCAAATTGCGCCCCTAGCGGTTACGTTATTTTGTTTACATGCTTACTTTAACATGAACAGCGAAAATACGCAAGTCAAATATGCACAACTTGCAAAAAAAACGGCAGTGTGCTATATTATAGATGAAAAGTGACAACTGCCTAAGCGGTTCGTGCCAATCCAATCGGCTTACGCCTCTTGGGGCACTATCGCATGGCGTGCATGAACCAATCAGCATCGTCCTACGGACTAGCTTCTTGGATGCACCCACAACAAGGTGGGTTGCCTTTAGTAGTTTTTGTGGATTGAAAGCCACCCCGCTACCGGCAAGTTTTGGGGTGGTTTTCTTATGTCTGGATTATTTGTTAAACTGAAATATAAATGTCAGCAACGCCAGAATAAATACGCCAAAAGCCATAAGATCTTTAAAATCGTACTTTTTCATAAGCATCACCTCCATTCTGTAAAAGAAATGGAAGGCAATCCCACCCTGCAAGTGATTTGCACCAAATCAATCGGTGCTATCACCTGGAGTGCATTAGCCAATCAGCTTTATCCTTCGGACTTGCTTCTTGAATGTGCTCGCAACCCGGTTGTCAAAGTCATTCTATCACATAAACAAATTTTTAGCAACTTTTCTGTAATCTACGTTACAAATTCACTAAAAAAATTGTATACATAAAAAATATTTACAAAAATACTTGACTCTAAAAACAGGCGTGCTATAATCATCTACAAATCACATTACGCAACGCAATGATGGAGAAGCAATGTGCAGGTCTTTTCAGAAAGCTGGCGGTTGATGCAAGGCAGCAGCGAAGCACACTAGTTCCGCTCCGAAGCGGCAAATGACGAATTTGACGGGTGCGCCCGATACAGCGTTCAAAGTTGGCCATAGGCAAATTGGGTGGCACCGCGAGCAGTCCTCGTCCCAAGATAGGGATGATGGGCTTATTTTTTTAGGTGAAGCAATTATGCAATGGCAATTTGGGTGGTACCGCGAGATAAAGGCAAGCTCGTCCCAAAGGGATGTGCTTGCCTTATTTATTTTCAGGAAGAAGGAAAGAGCAAATGAAAAGAGCATATAACTTTAACGCCGGTCCTTCCGCTATGCCGCTCGAGGTACTGTTGGAAGCGCAGGAGGAGTTCTTAAACTATCAAAACACCGGCATGAGCATCATTGAAATGAGCCATCGCAGTAGTGAATACGCTGCCATGCATGCAGAAACAAAGCAGCTGCTGCGCGAGCTGATGGAAATCCCCGAGGATTACGAGATTATGTTTATCCAAGGCGGCGGCAGCACTCAGTTTTTGATGACAGCTGCTAATTTCCACACTAAAAAATACGCCGCTTATGTCAACACCGGCGTCTGGGCCAAAAAGGCTATGGCAGAAGGAAAATTCTACGGCGAGGTTTATGAGGCCGCTAGCAGCGCTGATAAGAACCACAGCTACATTCCGCAGGAGTTCACACTCCGCCCCGATACTTCTTATGTACACCTCACTGCCAACAACACGATTTACGGCACCGAATACAAGGATTTCCCCAAGTTTGATGTTCCCGTTATCTGCGATATGTCCAGCGACATTCTTTCGCGCAAGGTGAACGTCAAGGATTTTGACCTTATCTACGCAGGAGCGCAAAAGAATCTTGGTCCTGCCGGCGTAGTCATCGTCATTGCTAAGAAAAGCTTTTTGGCTACAGCACGCGAGGACCTGCCTACAATGCTGAAATACAGCACCTTTGCTAATAACGATTCTTTGTACAATACACCGCCTGTCTTTGCCATTTATATGGTTAACAAAACTCTGCACTGGATTAAAAAGCAGGGTGGCGTAAACGCTATTGCCAAGAATAATGCAGCAAAGGCTAAGCTCATTTATGACGTTATCGACAACAGCGACGGCTTTTACAAGGGCCACGCCGCTCACGAGGCCCGCAGCAATATGAATATCACCTTCAATCTGGCTACACCGGAAATGGAGAAGGATTTCGTCGCTAAGGGCAAGGCTGCAGGCTTTGTCGGCATCGGCGGTCATCGTCTTGTCGGCGGCTGTCGCGCCAGTGCCTATAATGCAGTGCCGCTGGAGGCCTGCAAGGCGTTGGCAGAGTTTATGGAAGAATATATGAAGGAAAACAAAACTAGTAAATAATTTTCAATTCATAATCTATCAGATATACACAACCCTTCCGTCTGCTCACTTCGTTCGCAGCCACCTTCCCTTTCAGGGAAGATATAAACTTCTTGCCCAATATTGATCGCGTATCTGTTATATGCTCCCTGAAAGGGAGCTGGCATCGCCAAAGGCGATGACTGAGGGTTGTTCAATAACCTACAAATTATACATAAAGGAGATAATCACCATGAAAATTTTTGTCAGCAACGATATCAGCGAAAAAGGCGTAGCTCTGCTGCGCGAACACTTTGATGTAGATGTAATGCCCAACATGAAGCCGGAGGAGCTTATCAAGGTTATTAACAATTACGATGGCCTGGTAACCCGCAGCATGACCAAGGTAACCAAAGAGGTTATCGAAGCCTCCACCCGTCTGAAGGTTATCGGCCGCGCCGGCGTTGGCGTTGACAACATTGATATCCCCGCCGCTACCGCTAAAGGCATTGTCGTACTCAACACCCCAGAAGGCAACACCATGGCAGCTACCGAGCACACTGTTGCTATGATGATGGCTATGACTCGTCACATTCCGCAGGCTCATCAATCCATTCAGGAAGGCAAATGGGACCGCAAATCCTTCGATGGCATTCAGGTACAGGGCAAAACTCTTGGCATCATCGGCGTTGGCCGCATCGGCAGCCGCGTTGCCAAACGTATGCAGGCTATGGAAATGACCACCATTGGTTATGACCCGTATATTACCGAAGAACGTGCGCATCAGGTTGGCGTTGAGCTAGTTGATTTTGACACCCTGCTGGCTAAATCCGATTACATCACCATCCACACTCCGCTCACAAAAGAAACCGAAAAAATGCTGAACGCAGACGCTATTGCCAAAATGAAGGACGGCGTGCGCATTGTCAACTGCGCCCGCGGCGGCTGCATGGATCCCGAGGCAATTGCTGAAGGCGTTAAATCCGGTAAAATTGCCGGCGCCGCTATCGACGTTTATCCGACTGAACCGCTTACCAAAGAAAATAACCCCTTCTTGGGCCTGTTCAACGTTGTACAAACTCCGCATCTCGGCGCTTCCACCATCGAAGCGCAAATCGGCGTAGCTGTTGACGTTGCTTACGGCGTAATTGATGCACTTGAAGGCCGTCCGGTTATGACCGCCGTTAATATGGCTCCCATTCCGAAAAGCGTGGCAACAGTTATTCAGCCGTACTTTAAACTGGCAGAGCGTATGGGCACCGTAGGCATCTACCTGGCAGACGGCCCCATTAAGAGCGTAGAAGTAGAATACACCGGCGCACTTGCCGAAACCGAAACCCAGGCTCTTACCACCGCTTTTCTCAAAGGTCTGCTGAACCCGATTCTGCAAGACAGCGTTAATTTTGTCAATGCACCCGGCATTGCTAAAAAACGTAATTTAGAAGTTAAAGAGGTTAAGGCTAACAAGCCAGGTTACTTCACTACCGCTATCAATGTGAAAATCGCTACTGCCAAGGGCACACATAAAATCGAAGGCACCCTGTTCGACGGCAAGCAGCCTAAGATTGTACAAATCGACCAATATCATGTTGACTTCAATCCAGAAGGCTACCTGCTGCTGGCACCGCACGTCAACAAGCCTAATATGATCGGTCAAATGGCAACTATTTTGGGCAGCGCCGGCATCAATATCAACGGCATGCAGGTTGGCAGTACTCCTAAATCCGACACCAACATTATGGCGATTGCTGTCGGCGACGATATTCCGAACGACATCATGCTGCAGCTGCGCGGTGTTGAAGGCATTATTGACGTTAAGCTCATCAACTGCGAAGGCTAAAGCCAAATAAATTACAGCGAGGAAATTTTATGAGAATAATTTTAGTCCGACACGGCGAAACAACCTGGAATATAGAAGGCCGTTACCAAGGTCAGGAGGATACGCCGCTGAGCGAGCGTGGCCTGCGCCAAGGTCACCTGCTGGCTGAGGGCTTGCACCATATATCTATTGATGTGTGCATATCCAGCCCGCTGCAGCGCTCCTACCAAACCTGCAAGCTTTGCGCTGACCTGCACAAGCTGCCGGTAGCAACAGACGAGCGTCTGCTGGAAATCAATCACGGCAGCTGGGAAGGCGTGCTGGCGCCAGAAATTGCCAAGCAATTTCCGCAGGAGTTTGCCCTGTGGCACACCCAGCCGCACCTGGTACAAATGCCTGACGGCGGCGAAAGCCTGGAGGATGTGCGCAAGCGTGCGCGCGCTGCCTTTGATGATTATGCAGAAAAATATGCAGGCAAAACAGTGCTGGTTGCTGCGCATGATGCAGTGAACAAAGCGATTATCTGCGATTTGCTTGGCCTTGATATGTCGCACTTCTGGCAGATTAAGCAGGATAACACCTGCATTAATGTTCTGGAATATAACGAAGGTGTTTGGCGCGTAGTGCTGCTGAACTCCACCAATCATTTAGGCTTCCTGTTCAGCGGTATTGAGCAGGCCGGCCTGTAATTTTACAAAGCAAAACTACCGTCCTATGCAGCAAAAGCTGCGAGGGCGGTAGTTTTTTGTCTTTCTTGTCAAAAATTCGTTTACATGATACAATAATAAGGACAACCGTGTTGCAGGGTGGCGTTGCCGAAATTCCGTTGGAATGGAGGTGATGTCTATGGTATATTACACCTTCCAGGATCTTATGATTTTTGGTATGTTTATACTGGCATTGCTGACGTTCATTTTTAAGAACAAAAAGTAAAATGCACATAGAAAAACCGCCTCTGTAATTTGCTGTTCACCGAGGCGGATTTTTCTGACCCTTTGAATCGGCAACCCACCTTGTGGGCGGTTGTCTTTCTATTTTTATTATACCACATCCAAATATTTTTGCAACACCGTAATCCAGACATAAGAAAACCACCCCAAAACTTGCCGGTCGCGGGGTGGATTTTCTTTACTCTTTGAATCGGCAACCCACCTTGTAGGCGGTTGTCTTTCTATTTTTATTATACCACATTCATATATTTTTGTAAAACAAGGCCCCCTCACCTTGCGGTGAGGGGGCTTTTATACGCGCGTGTATTATTTTGTGTTACTTGCTAATCGTTAAATTAGAAAGTGAAGGTCAGGTCAGCCCAAACGCGTTGGTCATCAACCTTGCTGTCCAGTTTGCTTTCGGTGTCGTAGTAAACTACAGTACCAACGATGTTTTTAGCGAAGGTGTAGTTAGCGCCAACGCCATAGCCTTTGAAGCCATCGTTCGCATAATCAGCAAACACATTAGCATCAGTAGTATGAGCAACATAAGTCATACCACCTTGATCATAGTAATTAGCGAACAGACCCCAGGAACCAGCTTCGGAAGCTTCAGCACCTTTGTAGGTCAAACCAGCAGTCCAGCCGTCGGACCCAATACCTTTAACATCTTCGTCTTTATAGCTTGCATCACCCTTCAGATACATACCAGACAGAACAAAGTCACCCATGGTATAATCGCCACCAACATACCAAATAGCATTGTCGTAGCCTTCACCAATTTGTTTATAACTACCATCAGTAGTGTCGTCACTCCAACCATCTTTATACATATCTTTGAAGTTTACATAACCACCCATGAAATTGAAGTTACCCATAGCAGCTGTTAATTCTGCACCTGCATAGTTACCATAAGAAGCACTGCTTGCTTCACCCAATTTATTAGCTACTTCTGCATCAGTTGCTTTGCCAGCAAAACCAGTCAGTTTAACTTTATCGCCATAGGAAACTTCAACACCGTCAACGCGAGCATCATAAAGGTTACCATTTGCCAAGAATGCATTGTAACGACCAGCAGTTACAGCCAAGCCACCCAGTTTACCTTCAACATATGCACGAGCAAAGGTAGTATCCTCCTCGCCATTATTGTTGTCAAAATTTTGAGTGTTCTCAATCATACCGGTGTAGGACCAGTCATCGTTAACTTGACCAGTTACCCAAATACGGGAACGCAGATCATTTTCATGGTTGCTGTCATTACCATTTTCGCCATCAACATCTTTGCTCATGTATTTGTAACGCAGTTCGCCGGTTACTTTTACATTGTCAGCTTTTTTCTCCAGGTTAGCAACGCGAACGCCCAGGTTGTCCAGTTCGT